>Ga0326728_10019934_pt1 | contig 12905 bp, 7 predicted proteins | sample MB3enrmetagenome_FD_207602 | JGI IMG/M metagenome (GOLD analysis project Ga0326728, IMG submission 207602) | Lab enriched peat soil microbial communities from McLean, Ithaca, NY, United States - MB31MN | ecosystem: Environmental > Terrestrial > Soil > Wetlands > Peat | place: USA: New York...
ATATGAACTGTTCATTTCTGTGGACCCCATCCTCACCAGCTCGGGCCAACGCCTGGGGACGGTCGCCGGCATCATGCGTCTGCCCTCAAGGCTGACCCAAATTTCCAGTGAGATTCAGCAGGAATCGCAAAAATACAATGAGCTGAGCCGCAGCCGAAAAGCCCAGAAGCGCGCCTACGTGTCCATGCTCGCTTTGCTGACGCTGCTTATTCTCTTTATTGCCACATGGGGCGCCCTGTTCTTTTCGAAGCAGGTCACCATTCCCATTCAGGCTCTGGCCAACGCCACGCACGAGGTGGCGCAAGGCAACCTGGGGTTCCAGGTCTCGACGCGGGCGGATGATGAGTTGGGGGTGCTGGTTCTTTCTTTCAATCAGATGACCCAGCAGCTTCTCGAAAACCGGCGCGCCATCGAGCAGGCATCTTTGAATCTCCAGCAGGCCAACCGCCAATTGGAAGAGCGTGGCAACACCATTGAGGCCATTCTGGAAAACATTCCTACGGGCGTGATTTCTTTCGATCCACAGGGCCAGATCACGCGCTTGAATTCCACCGCCGAGCGGCTGTTCGGGCGGCCGCGCACGCAGTCTGCGCGCGTCCTGACCGATCTGTTCTCCGCCGAAGATGCGCGGGAAATTGCCCGCATGTTCCGGCGGGCGGCGCGCCAGGGCGTGGTGACTCAGCAGATGGAACTTGACCTGGCGGGCCACCGTGCCTTCATGGCGCTGACCGTCTCGTCCGTTCAGGCGCGGCACGGGCGCGTGGGTTCCGTTCTGGTGCTGGAAGACCTTGCGGAGGTCCTGCGCTCGCAGCGCTCGGCGGCGTGGCAGGAGGTGGCCCGCCGCATCGCCCACGAAATCAAAAACCCTCTCACCCCCATACAGCTTTCCACGGAGCGCATCCTGCGCCTGTTGGAACGGATGGAGACGGAATCGCCTCCGCCCGATCTGCTGGCGTCCGTCGGCGACAGCGCCAAGCTGATTGGACGCGAGGTTGGCACTTTGAAGACGCTGGTGGATGAATTTACCGCCTTTGCGCGCTTCCCTGCCTCCAAGCCGGCGCCCGCGCAAATCAACAGTATTCTGGAAGATGCCCTGAACGTTTTCGCCGGGCGACTGAATGGCATCTCTTTGCAGCGTGATCTCTCTCCCGATTTGCCGATTGTGCAGGCTGACCCGGACCAGATGAAACGCGTGGTGGTGAATCTCATTGATAATGCCGCCGAAGCCTTGGAGCAGTCGCTGCGCAAGGAAATCTGGGTGCGCAGTACGCTTGCCCCCGACCGCGATGTGGTGGAAATCACCATTGAAGATAGCGGGCCGGGAATCACTCCCGAGGCCAAGGAACGTCTTTTCCTCCCCTATTTTTCCACCAAGCGTTCGGGAACCGGCCTGGGCCTGGCAATTGTCAATCGCATCATCGCGGAACACCACGGCTCCATCCGCGTGGAGGAAAATTTTCCAACCGGGACCAAGTTTGTGATCGAATTGCCGGTCGACCGCGCCTTCGTGGCCAGCGCCGAAGAGGCGCTTGGGGCGTAGGAAGCGAGCAATCGTTTCATCGGATCATCCAGCCATCGGGTTTGGCAATTTGGGATTTGGTGATGCCCGATCTTCGAGGCAAGCAAATAGAATCATCTTCTCCCATAACACCGCCGAGAGCCGGCGCGGGATAGTGTTTCACGCCGGGGGTTGGCCGCCCGCCCTCCCTCCCCTTGATCTTCGCCCATGGCCATGGAACAGGAACAATTCGAAGCGCTGGTGAAGCGGCTGGAAACTTACGCCCGCGCCCACCCACAGCGCTACAAGCTGCGCGTGGCGTTACTGGCCGGCCTCGGTTATGCCTATCTCCTTTTCGTGCTGGTGGCGCTTTTGGTGGCCGCCGGATTGCTCGCCTTGGCCTTTCGCGTGGCAGCCTTTTTGGCCATCAAACTCGCCATTCCGCTCCTGGCCCTGATCGGGGCAGTGCTGCGCGCGATGTGGGTAACCATGCCGGAGCCCGAAGGCGTCCTCGTGAAACGGTCCGATGCGCCGCAACTTTTCGCGACGCTCGAGGAGATTGGCAAGCGCCTGCGCTCACCGCGCCCGCATACCGTCCTGCTGACCTTTGATTTCAACGCCGGGGTGACGCACCGCCCGCGCCTGGGGATTTTCGGGTGGCCCAAACGCTACCTGATCCTCGGGTACCCTTTGATGCAGGCGCTCACACCGGAGCAGTTTCGCGCCGTCATCGCCCACGAATTCGGCCACCTGTCCGGGAACCACGGCCGGTTCGCGGGGTGGATTTACCGAATTCGGCAGACGTGGAATCAGCTTCTGCAAAACTTGCAGCAAAGCCGGCGCTGGGGGTCCGCAATTTTCATCGAGTTTTCACAGTGGTATGCCCCACTGTTCAACGCCTACTCGTTTGTCCTGGCGCGCGCGCACGAGTATGAAGCGGACCGCGCGGCGGCGGAAGTGACCAGCCGCCAAGCCATGGCAGAGTCCTTGATTGCCACCGAAGTGCGCAGCCGCTTCCTCATCAAGTCGTTCTGGCCGGCCTTCTGGAAGCAGACGGGTGAACAGCGCGAGCCCCCCGCGGACGCCGTCGCCACCGCCGGGCGCCAAGTGACGCAATCCTTGCCGGTGGAGCGTGCCTCGGAATGGATGGCCGAAGGGTTCCACCGCGCGACGACTTACTTCGATACGCACCCCGCTCTCGTCGATCGCCTCACCGCACTCGGGTACGCCGCGTCCAGCCCGGAGCAGAGTGCGGTCCCGGGGAAGTTCAGTTTTGCGGAAGCGGTTGTAGAAACCGCCGCCATCAGGTTCCTGGGAACAAACGCCGGCCGCTTGGTCGCCACCTTAAACGCGCAGTGGAAGAAGAAAGTTTTGCCGAAGTGGCACGACGCCTTCGACCACCTGCGAGAAACCCGGCAGACGCTCGCCACGCTGGAAGAAAAAGCACAGACCCAGACGCTTTCCCCGGAGGAAACCTGGAGGCATGCCTGGTGCACGCTGGAACTGAAGGGGCATGAGGCTGCGGCGCCGCTGCTCCAGAAGATCGTGGCACAGACCCCGGAGCACGTTTCGGCAAATTACTGGCTCGGGCAGATTCTCTTGGGGCAAGGCGATGCCGCGGGCGCAACATATTTGGAAAAAGCCATGGCGTGCGACCCCATGATCGTGGCGCCCGGCTGCCGCCTGCTAAGCGCCTTCTATGCGACCCGCGGCCAGGCCGCGGAGGCGCAATCCTGCCTCCGGCGCGGCACCGAGCAGCAGAAGATCATCGCGAAGGCGGAGAGGGAAAGAGCGACGGCCGTGTACAGCGACCCCTTCGAGCCGCACGCACTTTCGACGGCCGAGTTGGCCCCGCTGCGCGAGATACTTTCGTGGTTTGACGCCGTCGAGCACGCATACCTGGTGCGGAAGAAAGTCCAATTCCTTCCGCAAAAGCCCTTTTACGTCCTGGGGATCCTGCGCCGGCGGAACTGGTTCGAAAGAAATCCACAACGGGAAAGCCAGGACCTCGCCAACATGCTCGCCAAGCGCGTGCGGCTAGGTAGTGGTTGCAGGGTCGTGGTGTTTACGGCGCGCAGCAACTGGAAGAAGTCCCTGCTGAAGATTCCCGGCTCGGAGATTTACGTGGGCGGCGAAAAGGCCCGGGCACCACAGTTGGCGTGACGCGAGGGAAAAGCCAGCGAGCCGATAATCATGCCGAGCGGCGCCAGCCCGAAGCTGAGCAACCCCGCCCGGGTAGGCGAAAAGGAAGGCCACGCCAGGCAGATGGCCGGGAAAATGGCACTTCCCACGAAGGCGAAGTACGCGCCGCGCACGCTGGCCCGCTTCCAATAGATTCCGCCCACCAGAGTGGTCAGCGTGGCCGCGTACGAGATGGAACCCGTCACGGTGAGGTATCGGAACACCGACTCCGGAAAGTGATAGAAGGAGGCCCAGATGTAGATGACAACTCCCATCCCCACCGTGCAGAGTTGCATCAGCTTCACCCGCAGAGCATCAGAGGGCGGCTTGCGGAGCATGGGAGCAATCACATCCTGAAGGAGGATGGAGCTAAAGGCGAGAAAATAACTCGAGAAGGTGGACATGGTCGCGGAGACGAAGGCGAGCGTGGTGAGCCCGATCAGTCCGGCGGGCAGGATCCGGACCATCACCGTTTGCAGCGCGGCGCTGGAGGGAGTCACGGTTCCCACGATAGCCAGCGCCCCGATGCCCCAGACCATGGGCACGGCGGCGCGCAGGAACATGAACACGCTGCTGAGGCGGTACAGGTGCAGCCCGGTTTCGATGTCCCGCATGCTGAGGACGCGCGCCACCACCGGTTGCCAGGTGCTCCACCCGGAAATGTAATAGAGGGCCGACCAGACCAGGAAGAGAATCCCGTAGCGGGGCGAGTCCCAAAAGGTGAAGCCGCCGCTTCCGTACCGCGTCATCACCACGGCGGCCATATGGCTCCAACCACCCGCGGCGCGGATGATCAGGAACGACGCGACCGTGACGCCCACCACCACCAGAACGAATTGCGCGATGTCGGTGTACACCACGGAGAACATGCCACCCAGCGCCGTGTAGGTCAACACCACGGCCAACAGGACGCCCATCATCAGCGGCAGGAAGCTCGGCCGCAGGCCCATGATCACGGTGAGAAAAGCTCCCTCCACCTGGAGAAAGATTCCCAGGTTCAGGATTCCCACCACGAAGGAAGCCAGCCCGGCGATCCATCGGACTTTGATGTTGAAGCGGGTCTCCAGAAACTCCGGCACCGTGCGCACACGCAACTCGCGCAGTTTCTTGATGACGAAGCCGGTCCACCCCACCATCCACATGCAAAGGGCCGCGATGCCGGCGAGGATTAAGGCCACAAAACCGCTGAGGTAGGCTTCCTCGGCGAAGTAGATCAGGGTGACCAGGCCCGTCTCCGTCGCCGAGAGCGTGGCGACGCCCCAGATCGGTCCCAGCTTCCGTCCCATCACCAGGAAATCGTCGAGGGTTCCGGCACGCTTCTTCGCGGCGATGCCCAGCCAGCCATAAAGAATGAGGAAGCCAACCACCAGCACCCAATCAAAAATCGAAAAGTGTGAACGCATCAGTTGACTTCCACCGGCAATCCTGCTTGGGCGGATTGTTCCGCCGCGGCCAGCACCCGGGCCACGGCCAAGCCGTCCTCGCCCGTCACCATGGGAGTCTGGTCATTCGCCACGCAATCCACGAAATGCTGGATGGCTGCCACTGCGAATCCCACCGGTTTGCCATAAAGGTCCGCGGCCGCGGAAACGTCAGGCAGCTCCACACCCTTGCCGCTGTATACCTCGGCCATGCGGTGATGGCTGGCGTTCACGTAAGCCGTCCCTTTGCTTCCCACGAATTCGCTTTGAAAATCGAAAACGCTGGGGCCGTGCTCATCAAGAATCCAGCAGGCTTCCACCACCGCCGTCCCACCCGAGGAGAGTTCCAGGATGCATTGGGAAAAGTCCGGCGTATCGATCCCCATTTTCTTCAGAATCACCGACCGACTGACGCAGAAGACGCGCGTGACGGAGGCGTCCGAGAGGAAGTGGATGAGGTCCACCAGATGACTTCCCAGGAACTGCAAGGGTGAAGACCTGGCGGCCCAGCTCAACATGCGGGTGGGAACAAAGGTCGTGTCATTCAGCCGGATGTTCATCATCATCAGCGTGCCAAGCTGCCCCGCCACCAGCGCCCGGCGGAGATTGACAAACGGCAGGCTCCAGCGGTTATGAAAATCCACCATGAGCTTGACGCCCTGCGCCTTCTGGGCGGCGATGATCTCCTGGCAGTCGCTCACCGTGATAGCCAGCGGCTTTTCAACCAGCACGTGCTTCCCGGCCTTAATGGCGGCCAGCGCAATTTCCGAGTGGGCAAAATCCGGCGTGGCAATACCGACCGCCTGGACATCAGGGCGCGCGATGAGGGCACGCCAGTCCGCTCCATGCTCGCTGATTCCAAAATCCGCCGCGAATGCCGCCGCGCGGCTCGCGTCCTGGTCACATACCGCCACCAGGCGTGCATTTGCCGATGCCGTGTAGGCACGGGCATGGACGCGACCAAAGATTCCACACCCGATCAAACCAAAACCAACCTTGCTCATGAGTGCTCCTCTCGGAAGTTCTAAGTGGCAATGATGAAGTGCGAAAAGCCCTCTGTGCGGCGTCCCATGATCATCGCCGGGCGCACCAGGGGTTGAGAATAAAAGCTTCCGTGCGCAACCCTACGCAACTTTTGACTTCGATGCTTGCGCAGCAGCTTGAGGATCTGCCACTTGTTTGGGCGGGGTTTGTCCAATGGCCTTTTCCAGTGCCGTGTCAATTCGCTCCAATGATCGCTCCACCAGCTTCAGATGCTCGGCGGCAGAGGGCAGAGAGTCCGCGTCGCTGAATCCCGCGAGATTGGCGCGAATAGCGTTTACTCCATTCGAAGTCTCGTGGGCAAGCGAATTCAGCGCATTCTGCTGGATCTTCTCCTTGAATCTCCAATCGCGCGCGCGAAACTTCCACACTTGCCGCCGCCAGAACGCCAGCGCCGCAATCAGCACGAGGGGTAGCGGCGCCACGAACGCCTGCACCCAGGGCTCCGATTTGAGCGTGTAAATCGCCACCAGGCTGCCGGCGATATATACCAGGAGCAGGAAGCCGATGAGCGGGAGCCAGCGCGTCCGGCGCGGCGCCGCAGCGACCCGGCCCACAGCCTCGGTGGCCGCAACGGACATATCACCAATGGCCGAGAGCGTAACCTGCGACTCGACCCGCTTCGACTCCCGATGAGCGCCATCCCCCCCGGAGGAGGATTTGGTGGATTCAGTCATTGCAATCATTCCTTCCGAGCCGGCCATGGCCCGGTTGCGAAGTTTCGCACCACGTGACGGCATTGGTTCTCGGGAGCGGCGGTCGGAAGCAGCCGAATCGCCGGGCCGGGATCGACGCTACCGTTCGGCCGTCGGCGGCCGCCGCTACAATACCATTCTCCGCGCGAGCCGCGAGCCTCTTTAGTTGAAGCGCGAAGACTTCGTCTTCAGGCGCATGGCCAGCTCGTTGATGTCCTTTTCTTCCCTTTCCGTAATTCCCGTCAATTGTCCGCTGCGCGTGGCTGCGGCGGCGATTTGCACAAGGTCGGGCGCCTTCCCTACCTCGGCAAAGGCGAACTGCACCTGGTCTTCGCGGCCTTCCTCCAAGTCCGCCGCGGCGGTGAGCTCATGCCACTCGCGCTGATTGTAAATGCAGCCCGGATCTCCGGCCTGGATGTCGCCGGTATAAGCCAGCGCGCGCGCCCGGCATCCTCCGCAGTAGTGCCGGTAGGTGCATACGCCGCAGTGGTCGCCGCGATCCTCGCGGTCGGAAAGCGTGGCGAAGAGTTCGTTGTTCCAGATTTCGTGGAAACTCTTTTGGCGAATGTCGCCCACTTTGATGTCCGAGATATAAACGCACGGCGTGATGATGCCGTTTGGCTGGATGGCGCAGTAGCAGCGGCCGGTGCCGCAGCCGCCAATATAGCGGGAGAGGACCATCGTTTTCTTGCCGGGGCCGCGACCCGCGTGGCCCGTGGCGAACAATCCTTCCTCGGGACCATAGGTAATGCAGGAGCGGCCAAACTGCGGCGCCGTGGAGACAATCGTGATCTTGCCCTCGGTCAGGTGCTCTTGCAGGCGGCGCAGCAGCAGTTCGCGCTGGCCCGGCGTCAAATCCTCCTCCATGATTTCTTTGCCGCGTCCCACCGGAATGAAATTGAAATGCGAAAACACCTTGCAGCCCAGGTCCAAGGCGAATTGAACGGTGTCATCGACCTTGTGAGCAGTATTGCGGGTGAAGCAGGTGGCCATTCCCGTCCTGATACCCGTCGCCACGCAGTTACGGATTCCCTGCACGCTCCGCTCCCACGCCTTGGGCTGGCCCCGGAATGTGTTGTGGACTTCCGGGTCAATGCTGTCCAAGCTGACCTCAACATACTTCACGTTCGCGGCCTTCAGGCGCGCGCACATTTCCGGCGTCAGCAACGTTCCGTTGGTCGCCAGCGTTACATGGAGGCCGCGCTGGCAGCAGCGCTCCAGCACCTGCCAAAGATCGGGCGCCACCAGCGGTTCGCCCCCCGCGAAGGCCACGAAGGGCACAAACTCCTCGCCCATCTGGTCAATGAGATTGCACTTCTCTTTCGTGGTGAGTTCGTCGGCATCCGGCCGTTTTTTCGCGTTCTGGTAACAGTGCTGGCAGGTCAGATTGCACGCCTGGGTGATGTTCCAGACGGGGTACATCGGCGCCGTGTAGCGCTGAGGAACTGTCAAGCCGTACGTCGCGATGCTTTTGGCCGTCAGCGTCAGGGCTTTCACCGTGGGAGGATGGTGAAAGAGACGCTGCTTCATGGTTTCCTTTTCGAGCTTGGCCTTCCAAAGGGCCATATCGATGATCCGGTTCGGTACGCTCCACTTCAGGCGCCTCCAAAAGTCCGCGTCGGGATTATCGTAGTTTTCGCAAAGGCGCATGAAGAAGCACTTACCGTCCGAATCACGCCGGGTCATCCAGGCAAGAACTTTCCGCGTGACGGAATCCCCCAAAATGTCTTCCAGGATGTGATGGGATTGTGGCAGTGGTGCGGTAATGCGCCCCACCTGCGGGCGCGCGTGAGTCATAACCCTGCTGCTTGATGTGCCAAGGTACATCTTATACCCTCCTCAGAGGTATGCGGCGGGGGGACAACATTGCACAGATGATTTTCTGTGACAAAAGGTTTTATCTCCAATCGGATGACTGGGCCTTTCTAAATCTCCTCCCTGCGGGCGCTCAGATTGAATCTGTGCAACCTTCTGTGCCTCCCGAATTGCTAACACTTCACACCAAACCGGGTTGCTAAGCATTTTTGTTGCCTTTGATTCGCGCAGCATTGAAAAATGACAATGGTCATATTTTATGGGGTCAACTTGCCCGTTTTGGCTAAAATTCGTCGCCAATGGCTTCCCAGTAATTCGCTTGTGCGGAGAAACTCGCAATCGGACATAAGGGCGCGCTGAATTTCACCCGGCATTGCAATACCATAGATTCTTGTTTCCCTAACAAACAATCAGCGCGTCACGTAGGGGCTGGGATTGCCCTGCCCTCGTCGTTTGTCCGTAGTGTAGAGCAAGGGCAGGGCAAGCCCAGCCCCTACGAGACGCGTTGGCTGCAGCTCCGCCGCGCTGCACTAATCCTTTGGCCGATGAAAGTCTGTATTAAGGCGTTTGGCTGACCTTCAACACCCAAGCCGGCTGCGCCCGCAATTCTTCCGGAAGGTCAGGAAGCGCGATCGATATCCCCTCCTTTGTGGACTTGAACTTCAGCGGCGCGGTGGACCCGAGCAGACTCACCGACTTGGCGCCGGTTACGTCCTTCAATTGAAAGTTCCGTCCCGGCCAGCGCGGCAGAATTGCAAACAGGTCGTTTCCCTTCGTGGTGAAGAACGCTTCGATGCTCGCCTTGCCGGACTCAGGCTTCCCCACCAGCTTGGTCACATCGTAGGGGGTCCTGTACTCCTGGTTGTAATCGACCTTGGGGACCTCGCCGGCGCTCCACTGCCGCGTGGCTTTCCAAGGCTTGGTCCCATAGATCGCCTCGCCATTCACCTTCAACCATTCGCCCATTTGAAGGAGGCGCTCCTCCATCACCACGGGGATATTGCCGTCGGCGCGGGGGCCGATATCCAACAGCAGGTTGCCGCCGCGGCTGACCAAATCCACCAGCATGATGACGAGTTCGCGGCCCGTGTGATAGTCCTGCAAGCGCTCAGCGCGATTGTAACCGTAGCTGAAGCCCATGCCGCGGCTCTCTTCCCAGGGATGATCCATGCCGGTCATGCCGGGTGTGTATTCGGTAGTCCAATAGCCGCCATGTTTGTGGCGAGTGTCCTTGCCCCAGCGGTCGTCAATCACCACCTCGTCCTTCACCGGCGACTCATTGAACAGCCAGGCGAGCAGCTCCGGGCTGCGCCACTCCGCCGAGGTCAGGTCCCACTCGCCGTCGCTGAAAATGAGGGATGGCTTGTAGTGGGTCACGAGGTCTTTAAACTGCGGGAACATGTGCTCGCTGATGTAGCGCGGCTTGTCCGTCAGCCACAGGGGGTTGTACCACTCGTACATCGAGTAGTAGCAGCCCATGCGCAGACCCTTGCGCCGAACCGCGTCGGAAAGGTCGCCCAACAAATCGCGCCGCGGCCCCGTTTCCACCGCATTCCAGGGCCGCCCCCAGGTGGCCGAGGCCTCCTTGCTGGGCCACAGGGCGAATCCCTCGTGGTGCTTCGAGGTCAACACCACGTACTTCGCGCCCGAGCGCGCAAAGACGTCAGCCCAATGATCCGGGTCGAACAATTGGGCCTGGAACTGTGCCGCAAAATTCTGATAGGCATAGTCCGCGCCATACACTTTCTGGTGATAGGCCCAGGTGTCTTTCTGAATGGGACCCGCCGTGGGATCATCCCGGCCGCGGGTCAGGTTGTTCCAATACCATTCCGCATAGGCGAGCTGGCCCGGGAGCACCGGAGCATAGGCCGGCACCGAGTACGTTCCCCAATGTATGAAGATGCCGAACTTGGCCTCGGTAAACCATGCCGGGGTGGGCCGCGTGTCAATCGAGTCCCAAGTCGGTTGGTAGGTTTGGGCACAGAGGCTGCTGGCGAAAAGAAGGACGATCAGTGACAATTTCATAATAGGCTGTGTTCTCCTGCGATTTCTTTTCTCACTCTAGTTTTGCCGCATCGCGCTGTCAACCCCATACTACAATATGCGGTGGCATGGCCGTCTCGGCCATGACGGCTACGGGCGGGACGCCCGTGCCACGCCTCGGGGTCCTGGCCACGACGGACCAGCGCGGCGCCCATAAATGATAGTAGGCTACTATAGCCACATCCCATCTTTCTCAGTCACGCCTCCAGCGTCTTAATCATTTATTTTCATCAACATAATGGCAAGATGGGCGTAAAGCATTTATTTTCATCAACATAATGGCAAGGCGAAAAGTGGACATTTTTTCTCCACTTATTCTTAATCATTTAGCCCAACTTACGCCTCAAATCTCGCCGCTTATTTTTCTTATGACCCTGGCCGCCGCGGATTTTGCAACTGCCCTGTTTTCAATGTGATAGATTTTTGAGAGACTTCCGCGATTCACCGATAACACCTTTTTTTTCTGTTACATCATGGCAAGCCATTTCCTTTTTTTCGCCCCGAATCCTGCATTTCGGTCTAACTATCGTTATTCGAAAGAGATAGAGCGTTGAGACATTCTGGCGCTAGACGACGAACCCATTTGTTATCTGACAGATAATGGCGAGCCGCGCCCACGTTTTCGCCCGGAATCTCATATTTCAACCTAACCACCACTATTTGAAGGGGATCGAGCGTTCAGACATTCTGACTCCAAGCGGCGAACTCCTTTTGTTTCTAATACATTATGGCAAGGCATGGCATCAGGGGCTAGGCGCTGGGGGCTAGGGTTTGGGTTAAGCCCCAGTAACCAAGCCCTGGAGTCCGCGATGGGAACCACGAGTCCCACGTTCCGAGGTCCGCCGCCGGCCCCAGCCCGCACTCTTCGCCCTGGCACCTGACTCCTGACTCCTAGCCCACTGCGCAATATCACGCGGATTTTGCCCTCCGCAAAATAGGCTAGCACGTTGGCGGCCATTCTCCCTGCGGTAATCTGCAGAGTGTTCCCGGGTTGTAGGGGTTCGGCTTGCCGTACCCGCCTGGAGCGCTCGCGCGCTTTGAGGTCGTAGCGGCGAGTTTACCTCGCCATATGGCGGCGTAAAGCCGCCTCTACGTAAAACTGCACCACCGAATCTGGAGTAACAGTAGCAATTCCCCCTGTTTGGAGTAAAATCTGGATTTCTCTCAGTCCACGCGAAGTGCGCGAGGTGGCTTTGAGATTCCCCAAAACGCAGACATTTTTCATTCTGGCGACGACGTTAATCGTTGGCTCGTTTGCCGGGGCTCAGCAGAAGAACGTAGGGCCCAGCAGCGCTGGGCCGGGGCCGAACGCTGTTCGGCCCTACGTTGCGTGTGCCGCCGCAATACCAGCCTTGCCCCCGCGGGCGCATCATAAGTCCTTTACCCAGAGGCAGGTCGTAATCACGATGCGGGACGGATTCGGAGACGACTGGGGCGTCAAGCCGATGGCGCAGTATATAGATATCCCTCTCGACAAGTATTCGTTACGGCCACTTTCCTGCCTAAACGTCGCTGACGTCAATATCAATTGGAAGACGGCCAGCATGGGTTCAGTGAAAGACATTCAGACGTACTGTGGAATCGAGGATGCCGTCCACAGGTTATGTCAAGAGGCACATGCTCCGGCAATGGCTTACGATTTTCTTGCATGGGACAGCCAGCACCCCTCTAAAAGCTGACCACCCGCTGCCTGCGACGGCAATCTGACCATCACCATCGCCCGCGGGAGGCAGGTACATCTTCCGCGTCTGGACTTTGCATGGCCTAAGCGATATCCTGTCGAGCCTTGTGTAGCTTTACTATTGCATTCATAGAGAACCAACTGGGGGTAATCCATGGCCACAATTACGAGCAGCTTACGATTAGCAAGCCGCATGCACCGTCTGGGGACGGAGAGCGCCTTTGAGGTCCTCGTCCGCGCGCGGGCGCTGGAGGCTCAGGGAAAAGAAATCATCCATCTGGAAATCGGCGAGCCGGACTTCGCCACGCCTGCCAATATCGTGGAGGCCGCCACGCGCGCTCTGCATGAGGGTTGGACCCACTATGGCCCCTCGGCGGGACTTCCCCAGTTGCGGGAAGCCGCGGCCGCCGACGTTGCCCGGCACCTGGGCATCAGCGTGGACCCGTCCGAGGTGGTTATCGTTCCGGGCGGCAAGCCCATCATGTTCTTCACCATTCTGGCGCTCGTGGAGGAAGGCGAGGAGGTGCTCT
>Ga0326728_10019936_pt1 | contig 12904 bp, 8 predicted proteins | sample MB3enrmetagenome_FD_207602 | JGI IMG/M metagenome (GOLD analysis project Ga0326728, IMG submission 207602) | Lab enriched peat soil microbial communities from McLean, Ithaca, NY, United States - MB31MN | ecosystem: Environmental > Terrestrial > Soil > Wetlands > Peat | place: USA: New York...
GGGTTTCGGACTGTTTTTGCTGACGACATTTTGGATCGCCAGCCGGATGATGGGCAAGGGATTGCCGCTGCTTTCCGTGGCGCTCGCGGGATTGAATTTCACAATGATTCGGTATGGCGATTCCGTTCGTGCGTACGGCTTGGCGACGGCGTGCCTTTTGCTGACGATGGCGCTGATTTGGCGCTTTATCGAAGCGCCGAACCCACGGCGCGGTTTAATGGCCGGGCTGGCGGCGGTGTTAAGCGTGCAGGTGCTTTACCAAAACGCATTTTTTTTGTTGGCCATTGGCACCGCGGGCGCAGTGGTCTGTTTGCGCAGAAGCCAACACCGCAGCGCTCTTACCATTTTAAGTATCGGGACAGTAGCGGCGCTTTCCTTGCTGCCCTACCTTTCACCCATCTATCACGCGCAAAGCTGGTGGATTGTCAATAAAACGGGTATTGATTGGGGCATTTTTTTTAACCGGATTCTCAGCGCAACCGGAATCCTGGCAGGTGTCTGGTTGGTTCTTCCCATCATCGCGGTCCTGTTTGGCACGGGCTACACTCTGGTGAACATCCCGCGAAAGGAAACAGATATCCGGCAGGATTTGCCTTTGTTTGCCAGTATTGCCCTGGTCGTCGGATTAGCCGGTTTTGCAATTTTCATTAAATTAACGAGCCTGCCCACTCAATCCTGGTATTACATTCCGGCGATGGGTTTTACGGTGGTTTGTTGCGACGCCATTCTGCCGCGAATTCACCGGGTGGTGCATCTCGCGGTCCTGATGGTGGCGGTTATCGCCGGTTCGCTCGCGTTTTCTTCGGCATTTTCCAGCTTAAAATGGCGGCAAACCAATGGTGATTTGGTCGCTGCATGGGCCTCGCAAAAAGCCAGCCCCAACGACCTGATTATTGTTCATCCCTGGTATTATGGAATTACCTTTGCCCATGATTACCGGGGAGCCACACCGTGGACGACGCTCCCTCCACTCGCAGATTATCGGTTCCATCGTTATGACTTGTTCAAAGCGGCCATGCAAAAGACCAATGCCATCGAACCGGTTTTGGAAAAGGTGAAAACCACCCTCTCCTCCGGCCATCAGGTATGGCTCGTGGGACGAATTCCGATGCCTCAATCTGAAGCGCCTCCCGTTGACCTTCCTCCAGCTCCTTATAGTCCGTACGGCTGGGACGATGAGCCATATTCGTATGCTTGGGGTACCCAACTCAGCTATCTCCTCATACATCACATTACCAATGCCGCGTCACTTATCGATACCTCAACCAATTTTACCAATCCCTTGGAAAACATGGCATTAGTCCGCACCAGCGGTTGGCGCTCTCCGGCGCAAACCAGCCCGCCCTAAATGACCGCCGCCGGCTTGACGTTTTCGTTTTCCGCTGCGACTTTTTCCTTGCTTGGCGCAAAAATTGGCAGTTGAAGCGGCAAGCAATTTGTTCGCTGACATCGCAAAAGCTCCCGCTGTGCAGTCCCTGGCGCGGCGATTGGAGGATGGCGGAGCGTTGTCCGGCACCGGCGTTTGCCAGGCGGCCCAGCCGTTTTTCGCGGTTTTGCTTAAAAAGATTTCCCGCCGGCGACCGCTCGTCATCGTCGCGCCGGATTTGAAAACGCAGGAAAGCTTCCAGCAGGACATCGAAACATGGCTTTCCATCAGTCGAGAGACGAGAGTCGAGAGTCGAGGGCAAAAGTTTTTGGACGACACTGGCCCTCGACCGTTGTTCTATCCGTCATGGGAAGTTCTTCCTCATGAAGACAAGCTCCCGCATGCCGACACCATCAGTGACCGCTTGCAAACCCTTGTTGCTCTTTCCGAAAAATCGGCAATTGGCGATCGGAAATCGGCAATGGTCGTCACCAGCGTCACCGCTTTGCTTCAGCGGACTTTCCCGCCGGGCGAAATTCAAAACCGCACGCGCCAGTTGCAATGCAGTGACAAAATCAATCCGCTGGATTTGATTGAATGGCTCGAAGAACAAGGTTATGAGCCGGAAGCCCAGGTCACGCAAAAAGGCGAAATCGCCCTGCGCGGCGGTATCCTGGACGTCTGGCCGCTAACCAGTCCGTGGCCCGCGCGGTTGGAATTCTTCGGCGATGAATTGGAATCGCTTCGCCACTTTGATCCGCTCACGCAAATTTCGCGCGCGACCATCCCCGGCATCACGGTTCCACCGGCCGGCGAATTGGGAATCCTCAAGCGCAAAATTCAGAATTCCGAACCCGGAATTCAGAATCAAACAGAACTGGCATCCTTGCTCGATTATCTGCCGCGCGAAACCATTTTTCTGCTTTGTGAACCGGAACAACTCGCCGCCCGTGCCAACGAGTACGCGCAGCAAATTCCGGCCGGCGATCCCTTTTCCATCACGTGGGATCAATTTCTTGTCAAACTGAACCGGTGTGGTTTTACCTCAACCGAATTGACTGAAGAAATCGAAATCGGCGAAGCCAATCCTCAATCCTCAATCCTCAGCCCTCAATTTCAAAGCCTTGATGCCTATCGTCCGCTGGCCGAACGCGCGCTGGAACCGCAGATTGCCGAGGCGCAGCGCCGTGAATTTTTCAATCAACTCCACCGTTGGTTGCGACAAGGCTACGCCGTCCACGTCTTCTGCAATAACGACGGCGAACGGCAGCGATTTAAGGAAATCTGGGCGGAACTGGGTCCAGCGTCGAAAGTCGAGAGCCGAAAGCCGGATTCCGTTCAACCCTCGACTCATCTCGGCACACTCTCTCGCGGTTTTCTTTACGACGAGGCCAAATTTGTCATCGTCACCGATGCCGAAATTTTTGGTCGCTACAAAATCCAGCGTCCGCGTCGCCTCAAATCATCGCACGCGCTCGCCGTCCGCTCCGCGCTCGACATTGATTTTACTGACCTGGAAGAAGGCGACCTCGTCGTGCATCTACAACACGGCATCGGAAAATTTCTCGGTCTAAAAAATCTTCCGATAACTCCCAACAATCGGCAATCGGCAATCGGCAATCAACCATCCGAAACGGAGTGCCTTGTCATCGAATACGCGCCCGCCAATCCCGGCGATGAACCGCCCAAACTTTACGTGCCGGTGACTGAATCACATCTGGTCAGCAAATATATCGGCGCGGGCAAGGCACACCCGCCGCTGAACACGCTCGGCGGCACGCGTTGGAAAAAGGCGAAAGAACAAGCCGAGCGCGCCGTCCGCGATGTCGCCGCCGAATTGCTCCAAATCCAGGCGGCGCGCGAAACGCAACCCGGCCACGCCTTCAAACCTGACGCGCCCTGGCAGCGCGAATTCGAGAGCGCCTTCATCTTTGAGGAAACGCCCGACCAGTGGACCGCCATTCAGGAAACCAAATCCGACATGGAAAAACCCAAGCCGATGGACCGCCTGATTTGCGGTGACGTCGGCTACGGCAAAACCGAAGTTGCCATTCGCGCGGCGTTCAAGGCGGTAATGGACGGTAAACAAGTCGCCGTGCTTGTGCCGACGACAGTTCTGGCGCAGCAACATTTCAACACCTTCCGCGAGCGCATGGCGGATTACCCCATGCGGATCGAGTTGCTCTCGCGCTTTCGCTCGCGCCGCCAGCAGCAACGCGTCGTGAAGGATTTGGCCAATGGTTCGGTGGACATCGTCATTGGTACGCATCGGCTGATCCAAAACGACATCACCTTCAAGGACCTTGGCCTGGTGGTGATTGACGAGGAACAGCGGTTCGGCGTTTTGCATAAGGAAAAGTTCAAACGCCTGCGCACGCTGGTGGACGTGCTCACGCTCAGCGCTACGCCCATTCCGCGCACGCTTTACCTCGCGCTCACCGGCGCGCGCGACATGAGCACCATCCAGACGCCGCCGCACGACCGTCTGCCGGTCGAGACCATCGTCGTCCAATTCGACGAGCGCGTCATCCGTGACGCCATCCAGCGCGAGTTGAACCGCGGCGGCCAGGTTTTCTTTCTGCACAACCGTGTGATGACGATTCAGACGATGGCCGACCGCCTGAAACGACTATTGCCTCACGCGCGCATCGTTGTTGGTCATGGCCAGATGGATGCCGATGAACTGGAAGAGGTGATGGCGAAATTTGTGAATGGCGAGGCGGACGTGCTGCTTTCCACAACCATCATCGAAAGCGGCCTCGATATTCCAAACGCGAACACCATTATCATTGACCGCGCCGACCGCTTTGGCCTGAGCGATTTGTATCAATTGCGCGGGCGTGTCGGGCGTTACAAGCACCAGGCCTACGCGTATCTATTGTTGCCGCGCCACGTGAGTCTGCTGACCGACGTGCGCAAACGTATCAGCGCCATCCGGCAATATTCGACGCTCGGCAGCGGCTTCAAAATTGCCATGCGTGATTTGGAAATCCGCGGCGCGGGTAACTTGCTCGGCGCGGAACAGAGCGGCCACATCACCGCCGTCGGTTTCGAACTTTACTGCCAGTTGCTCAAGCAAAGCGTCAGCGCGCTGAAAGGGGAAAAGGTTAAACCGCGCGTGGAGGTGAGTGTGAAGTTGGATTTTTTAGACCAGTCAGTAGTCAGTAGTCAACCGTCCGTCGCTACTGACTACAAACGACTGACTACTAACAAATCTGCTTCGCTTCCCCAAAGCTATATTTTCGAATCACGGCACCGCATCGAAATCTATCGCAAACTGGCGCAGGCGACAGACAAGCCAGCGCTGGAAGCATTGCAAAAGGAACTGCGCGACCGGTTTGGTCCGTTGCCGCCAGCGGTGGAAATGCTGCTGCTCGTGGCTGAACTGAAGATTCTCGCCAGCGAAAAATCCGTGACGGTCATCGAAGTAAAGGACGACAGATTGATGCTGACGCGCCACGGCGATTTCCTCACGCTCGGCGGGAAGTTTCCGCGCCTTACGAAGAAGGACGCCAAGACACGGCTTAAGGAAATCAAGCGGTTGTTGCTGACAATATGATTCAAATTGAAAAAACTCGCGGACGGGCTGTCCGTACTTCTATTTTCTCCAAGTGCATCTGACCCATTTGCGACTCCGTGACTTCCGCAATTACGCGCGGTTGACCAGGGATTCGACACAACTATTCCGAGTCGGTAATTGACGCGTGCCAGTTCAGTCAGCCAATCTCAAAACCATGTTGTTGAAGCGACCACCAAAGCCCGGGGCCGAAACTGCCGCCGCGCTGATCGGCACCGCGTTCTCGGCACTACTGCTGGCTTTGACGGCGGTGAACGCCGGACCTCTGTGGCGTGATGAGACCAACACCCTCAATTTGGCGCAAATGCCCTCCCTGAAGGACATGTGGAATAACATGCCATTCGAATCGTTTCCGCCGCTCTGGCCGCTGTTGCTGCGTGGGTACGGCTTTCTGGGCCTGACGGACAGCGACGCGGATATCCGGAGCTTGGGACTGTGCGTGGGCTTGTTATTCCTTGCATCGCTATGGTTGTGTGCGCGCTGGATTGGCGCACGTGCACCCATCCTGAGCATTGCATTGCTAGGCTGTCTGCCGACGTTCATCTTTATCGTGGGGGCGAATCGGGCTTACGGTCTGGCAAGTTGCCTGCTCGTGCTCAGTTTCGGAATGATCTGGCGAATGGTGGAGCTTCCCTCAAAGTCACGGATTCTCTGGGCCGGTCTCGTCTGCCTTCTTTTCGCGCATTGCGTCTATTACGATGTGATATTGTTGTGCGCAATGCTCTCCGGCGGTGCTATTGTGACGATTCGACGACAACAGTGGAAGACACTGTGGGCGTTGGCAGGGATCGGCGTCGTGTCCGGCGCATCCCTGGCGATTTATCTGCCCATCATCCACCGGGGCTCGGCATACTTGCCACAAATCCGGGAGCCGTCCTTCAGTCCCTCAGCCGTCTGGTATGGATTCTGTGATGCCTTGGCGGCCTGGAGCAGCGCCAACCCTGGCGGCGACAATGGCCCGCGGGCTTGGTTGTGGGTGGAGATTTGGATTGAGCTTCTGTTGGTTGGATCGGTTGTGGCAATCGTCATGCAACGGGCGCACGGGCGGCGGGCGAAGAACCAGGAGCCTGCGGCGGCGGGCACCACCCTGGCCCGGCCCGACCTGGCGCTTTTCTGTGTTGTGAGCATGCTTTTCGGAATCGTCGGATGCTTCGCTTTTCTGCTAAAGTTGCAGTTTTTTTTGCAACCGTGGTACTACATTGAAATCCTCAGTCTATGCGCCATTTCGCTCGACGGAATATTGGGCGCGAGCTGGCCGACGCTGCGTCCCTGGGGATTGCTCCGTATCGGGTTCATGGTGGCGGTAATGATTTGGGGTGCAAGGTCGGCGTGGGAAGAGGCGCACACACGGCGGAGCAATGTAGACTTGGCAGCCGCTTTTCTCGGCAAGAATGCCTCGCCGGGCGACCTCATCGTGGTGCAAGACGCGTGGGAGGGAATCACGTTTGACCGGTATTATCATGGCCGGGCCCGTTGGGTGACCGTACCTCCAATTGACTCGCATAAGGTGCATCGCAACGATCTGGTGTGGGAAAAAATGAATCAGCCGGATGCGATGGCTCCGGTGTTGCGTGAGACTGCCAGCGCCTTGCGCAGCAGCAACAATGTCTGGCTGGTGGGAAGTGTGCCGGTCGTGCGTCCGAAACAGTCGCCGCCACTATCGCCGGAATCACCGACCAAGTGGTGGTTGGGGTCGTATTCATATCGCTGGAACACGCAGGTTACGGTGCATTTACGCGACCATGCCCTACAAAGACAGACCCAGAAAATTCCTGCGAATACGCCAATAAGCCACTTCGAGCACGTTTCCGTCGTACGGTTCTCGGGCTATAAGCCCGGCGCGGAATGACTCAACTCATCTCCCGCAGCAACCTGGTTACAACAACGTATAATCAGGTGAGTATAAGGCACGCGCAGCAGGTCATGTCTGAGGTAAGGTTCCACCTTCGTAAAATGTGCCGAGGCCAACTTCAGGTAATCCTCCCGTGAGCGGATAAATTTTCCCCGACCCCTTGCCAGCAACCAACGTGCTACGCGTGACTGTTGGGGTGCATAGCATCCGTCAAAAGTGACAAGGCGTCCGGTGGGGCGCAGAGCCAAGCGGGCCAAATCGAACAACCTAGCTGCTTGCGCATCGTCCAAATGGTGGATCACACCTGTGGCCAGAACCAAGTCAAAAGTACCTTGCTCTTCCTCAATCGTAGCCAGGCCTACGTCACCACAATAGAAGCGCCCCTTGGATCCGAAACGTTGCTCTGCCGAACAGATATATTCCGGGCTGATGTCGAGTCCCGTGTAGTTGACCGCCGGGAGATAGTTCAAAACGTCTGCCGGCCCACACCCAATATCGAGAATTTTGTCCCCGGGAGCCGGTTTCACATACTCAGCCAGATGAATTCTCCAGGCAGACTCCCCCCACCATCCACCTGAAAAGTCGATAACTGGCCGGGAGACTCAGGAACAATGAAAGTCTTTCAATAATTTTCACGACTGGAATTGCCGGACGGCCGCTATTACCTGATCCTGATCGCCCCGACTGAGACTATTGTAAAACGGCAACCGGACCAGCCGTTCGCTTTTCTGTTCGCTCACGGGACAAGCCCCTTTCCGGCCCCCCATGCGTTGGCCCATAGGGGAAAGGTGAAGCGGCACATAGTGAAATACGCTGAGAATGCCGCGCGACTTTAGAAATGAAATGAGTACCTGGCGCTTTTCCTGGGATGGCATGACCAGGTAATACATGTGGTAGGATTGCTCGCAGTAGGCTGGCACCACAGAGCAGCCAATCCCACGTTCCTGTGCCCAGTTGCGCAGGTGCTGATCGTAATACTGCCAGATACGCTGCCTCCGCGTCTGGATGTCCTGCCATACCTCCAACTGGGCGTAGAGAAAGGCCGCCAGCACGTCACTCATCACATAACTTGAACCGATGTCCACCCAGGAATATTTGTCCACCTGTCCCCGGAAAAAACGGCTGCGGTTTGTTCCCTTTTCTCGGATGATTTCAGCCCGCTCAATCAGGCGCGTGTCATTGATTAACAGCGCGCCACCTTCGCCACAGGTGATGTTCTTGGTTTCATGGAAGCTCTGGGTCGCCAAACAACCAAAGGTGCCCAACCACTGGCCCCGGAATTTGCCGAATAATCCATGCGCATTGTCCTCCACCACCGACAATCCATGCCGGCTGGCAATCTCGCCAATGACGCCCATTTCGCAACCCACGCCCGCGTAATGCACGGGAACAACGACCTTGGTGCGGGGAGTAATTAGGCTTTCCAACTGCCGCTCGTCCAAATTCAGCGTATCAGGCCGGATATCGGCAAAGACAATCCGGGCGCCTCGCAGAGCGAAGGCATTGGCCGTGGACACGAAGGTAAAGGAAGGAACAATAACTTCATCGCCCGGCTGAATATCGAGCAGCAGGGCGCACATCTCTAGGGCATGAGTGCAGGAGCTGGTCACCATTACCTTGGGCACGCCCAACGTCTGCTCCAAAAAAGCGTGGCACCTCTTTGAGTAGGTCTGGTCTCCGGCAATCTGGCCGATGGTCATCGTCCGGAAGATATGTTCCAATTCCCGCCCCTGGAGCGAAGAAGAGTTGAAAGGAATAGTATAGTTATCGGCCATTTTAGGCATCTTGTGGTTCAAAAACTTTCACGGTTGTTTCCTGAATCAGACAGCAGCCACCATTCCAAGAATGGCCTGCTCCTTATTTACCGGTCGCCCGGTCCCAAATGTATCGCGGCGCGTCCGATCCGGTCATGAACAACAAGTCCAGAATCGAGACTTGGGGATCGAACGGCGAATAAAGCTGGGGATATTCCGGGTAATCATAGGTCATATATTCTAGGGCAATCCCCGCCGCCGCAAATTTGTCCGCTTCAATATAATCGCGCGCCGAAGGTCCAGTGATATAGTGCATCGCCTTGATTTTGGCCAGAACATTCAGGAGCCGTTCGGTTTTGGTACCGGTCACGCCCAACGTGGAGGAACGGACAAAACGCGTATTGTGCAAACCGAGTTCACTCGCAATCTGTATCGTCAAGTCAATGGTGAAGTCTGCCAGCAGCACATCCCGCCGGCTGTAAAAGCGCTCCAGCAGCTCGCGGTAGCGCTCGAAATACGGCGCCTTCCCATAATGTTGCTGGAGGGTCAGCCAATGTTTGCGGCTCCAGTCTTGATCCTGGCAGATTTCAATTTTATGGATCGGCGTGTGCTCGATCTGATACCCCCGGCTGTGAACCGGGATGGTCAGCCATTTGCTCCCCTGCGGAGTTTTGATCCGGTTCCGGTTTCGCCAGCCACGTTTGTCGAATTGAACATCGTCGTAGAAAACAAACACATCCGCCTTTTGAATCTGGTGGAAAAAACCCCGCCACGGAATATACGACGGCTGGAGAATGACACACTTCATGTTCGGCGAACCACCCGGATTTGTTGGAATTCGGTTCGGAGCAGCGACATCAGCAGCGCATTGACACGCCGCTTTTCCAGCCAGAAATCGTCGCGCAGCATGCCTTCGACGACAAAACCGATCCGGGTGTAAAGGTTGATGGCTGGCATGTTGTGCTCGTGCACGGTGAGCCAGACTTTGTGGAGCTTTTCCGCACGGAACGCCTTCTTCAGCACTAGGTAAATTGCCGTGGTCGCGACCCCCATGCTTAGCGCGTCTTTCTCGCCCACATAAACCGAGAGGCGTGCGGTGGCGAGATAGGGATCAATCCGGTCGAGGACTACATTGCCAACGTGTCTTCCAGCCAACGAAATGGCATAGGGACGAACGGTCGCGTCACGGGACACGCGCCGAATCCAATCTTTGGTCTTCTCCAACGAAGGCCTCTGCCGCAGGCCGATGTTCCGGGCAACAGCCGGATCGCGCATCCAACGCAACATCGCCGGCGCGTGGCTCAAGCGGATGCCGCCAATCCGTACGGCCGGATTCAACTTCAAAAGCTTCATGTCTTTGACGGCTCGTCCGTGCTCTGACGGATAACGTACGTGGGCCGTTCCATAGTCCGAAAGTACATGCGGGCCAGATATTCACCGATGACCCCGAGCGCAAACAATTGGGCTCCGGAAAATATGGCAATGACCGATGCCAGAAAGGGGAAACCGGGCACGCTCCCACCCTGCAGGAGAAAACGCCCGACGACATAGACGAGCACCACCAGTCCAAACAAGGTGAAAACAAAACCTACAAAACTTGCCAAACGCAACGGCCAGGTGCTGAACCCAGTCATCATCGTCAGCGCGTGGGAGACCAGCTTGAAGAAGGTGTAATTCGACGCACCCGATTGGCGCACATCCTGGGCAACGGGCACCGAGGCGAATCGGCTCGTCCCCCACGACAGCAATACATCAATCGAAACAAATGGACCTCCATAATTCACGAAGGCCCGGCAAACCGGGGCGCGGATGGCCCGGAAAGGACTCACCTCTTTGGCGGCTTCGACCTGCATAGCCCGCCGCAACACCCACCGGGTGATTCGTGACGCCAGCTCGCGCCAAAGCCCTTGCCGTCCGGATTTGGCCGCGCCGTACACCACGTCGTAACCTTCGCTGAACTTCGCCAGCAGCTTGGGGATTTCCTCCGGGGGATGCTGCAGGTCGTCATCCATCGTCACAACGGTATCGAACCGGGCGGCCCGGATGCCGCAGAGGAGCGCATTGTGCTGTCCGTAATTTCGCATCAGATTGATTCCGCGGACCCAGGGGAAGGAACGTGTCAGTTCCTGGATGACTTTCCAGCTCTGATCCCGGCTGCCATCGTTGACGAGCACAACTTCATACTGGCGGGCAAGGGAAACCAACACCGGCTCCAGCCGCTTGATCAGCGCGGGCAAAATCAACTCGCTGTTATAGACTGGAACAACGACCGACAACGAAGGCTGGGTTTCATCGCTGGTTGGCATTGGAAAACTCCTTTGATTTGTAGAATGAGAGTTCGGCCACGGCAAGACAAGAAGTTCCACACGGAATGCTTCGCCCGCGGCCAAGCCGGGCCAGTTCCCAATGCCAGACATGTTCCAACAGCACTTGTCCGCCGGGCCGATGCTGGCGGGAGTAGCCTTGCTCAGGTTTTTGCCGGCGGCCAAAGAGACTCGGCAGAGACCGGCACAGAAATAATGGCAAAGGCAGGGGAGAAAATATCTTGCTCATAAACAGAGGGTGGAACCCGGCGCGCTCCAATGTTCGCCGCAAGCAGGCGAGTGAGTAGCGACGGAAATGCCCCGCCTGCACATCGGCGTTCGACCACAGCCAGCGTCCCGCCGGCACCGAGAGGTAGATGCGCCCGCCAGCGGTAAGACAGCGGCGAACCTCGTCCAGAAATCCTTGCTCGTCGTCAATATGTTCTATCACGTCGAAAAGCCCGATGGCGGGCAATGACCCGTTACGGAAACGCGCCTCCTTCAACGTCGCATGCACCACCGTGCGCAATCCGCGCGCCCGCGCTTGGCGGACGCCATCGGCACCAGGCTCAACCAGGACCACAGGTATGCCTTCCGACTGCAACGCGGCGGCCACGAAACCGTTGCCGCCCCCAATATCGAAAAATGGACCAGTGGTGGGAAACCGCCGGAGCAAGGCCAATAGGCACGCGTTGCGATGGGCGAACCAGAATGAGTTATCCTCAAGCGCGAAGCAGTCGCGGTTTCCTGTGGCAGGGTAGGAGATCGACTCCGTGCCGCGCCCGCGCCAAACCCCGTCCGGGTCGTGCTGTAAGCCATCCGCGAAAAGCATGAGGTCGAACTGGAACCGGCCATCTTGCGGATCACCGACATGAGGTTGAGTTCCAGCCATTGAATTCGAGGTTCGCACCAACCGGAAAATCTCCAAACGGTCTGTGCATTGCAGCCGTTCTTGCAGAAAAACAAATCCGACGGCCATCCCGGCGCAAAATCCGCACGAGCAAAATCAATCCACAGTTGCAAACCGGCACTCTGCGGATAAAACGCGCCGTTTTTAATCCAGCGTCCATTAAGCTGTCAATGCCCAAGACCAGCCGCTTTGTCACGTCAAAAAGCAGAAGGGAACCAAGTCAATGAATCAAAGGTCTTGTCTGCGAATTCAGGCGTCGCTCCCGGACTCACCCGCCCGGGCGCAAAATTTCTTTCACGCCTTCAACCTGCTGAACTACAGTATTTGGTCTGTCGAAAAAACTTCGCCGCCACTCCATTTCGAATTATTTTCTGTGCGTGCACCTGGCCCATTTGCGACTTCGCGACTTCCGCAATTACGCGCGGCTGGACGCGGATTTCGCGCCCGGCTTTCATTTACTTTTGGGCGAAAATGCACAGGGCAAGACGAACGTCCTCGAAGCGATTTATCTCATGGCGACGCTGCGGTCGTTTCGCGGCGGCGGCGGCGCGCAAATGATTCGGCATGGCCAGCGCGGTTACTTCGTCGGCGGGAACGTTGTTGCTCAGGGCGCGCACGAAATCAAAATGTTCTGGTCAGCCAGCGAGCGCAAATTGGCGCTGGACGGCCAGCCGGTGAAAAAACTCACGGATTACCTCGGCGTGCTGCGGACGGTAGTCTTTTGCACGGAGGATTTGCAACTGGTCAAGGGCGCGGCGCGTGCCCGCCGGCGGTTTCTCGACCTGCTGCTGGCGCAGACGCAGCCCGGCTATCTTCCTGTGCTCCAGCGTTATATGCGCGCCGTCCGTGCCCGGAACGCATTACTCAGGCAACGCGCAATTGACGAGGCCGCGCTCGACAGTTTTTCACAGGAACTGGTGAAACTCGGCAACGAAATCATCCACGCCCGGCGTGAACTGACGCCAAAATTCTCCCCATTGGCGCGGCTGGCTTATCGTCGTATCTCCAACGACGCCGAGGAGTTGCGCATTGAATATCAGCCGAGCGTCAAAAAGGATTTTGCCGTAGAACTGGCGCAATCACGGTCGCGCGAACGGAGCTATCGTTCCACGCTCGTTGGCCCCCACCGCGACGATTTGCAA
>Ga0326728_10019937_pt1 | contig 12903 bp, 13 predicted proteins | sample MB3enrmetagenome_FD_207602 | JGI IMG/M metagenome (GOLD analysis project Ga0326728, IMG submission 207602) | Lab enriched peat soil microbial communities from McLean, Ithaca, NY, United States - MB31MN | ecosystem: Environmental > Terrestrial > Soil > Wetlands > Peat | place: USA: New York...
CCGGCAACCCGATGGATTGCATGGACGATGGGAACCGTCGCCTGGCCCCCGCAAGTCACCATGTTCAAGTTCGGAGCATCGGCCAGATCATCTATATTCACGGCAGGCACCACATAAGGTCCGATCGCCGCCGGAGTTAGATCGACCGCTACTTTTCCGGCCTGTTCGAGCAGCGGCGCGTGCTCCATGTGCGGCTTCGCGCCGGTGGAATCGAACACGATCCGGATTTGAGGATCGTCCAGGATCGGGCGGATTCCATCCGTCGTTGTACGGATTCCCAGAGATTTCGCCCTCCGGATTCCGGGGGAATCCACGATGCCGGCCATCATTTCCATCTTGAGACGGCGGCTTCTCATGATCTTGTACATGAGGTCGCTTCCGATGTTTCCCGGCCCCAGAATTGCCACTTTTATCTTATCCATTCTTCTGTATTTCCTTTTACAACGCTGCTTTACACGAACCGCACCCCTACCGTTCCAAGTCCCTGGAAAGAAATTAGAAAGCAGTCTCCCGCCTTTGCATCCACCGCGGCTGTAAGAGCCCCGGACAGAATAATCTCGCCTTCCTCCAGCGCGATTCCGAACTGGCCAAGCTTGTTGGCAAGCCAGGCGACCGAGGCGGCAGGATGCCCCATGACGGCAGCGCCCGCACCGGTACTGACTACTTCTCCATTTTTTTCGAAGACCATTCCCAGCAGCCGAAGATCGACTTCTGCGGGGCAAATGAGCCGCGACCCGACGACAAACCGGGCGCTGGACGCATTATCTGCAATAGTATCGGCCAGCTTTATCTTCCAGTCGCGAACCCTGCTGTCAACAATCTCGATGGAAGCCATTACCCCTTCGGTTGCCCTCAATACGTCGGCAATGGTCACGCCGGGGCCCTTGAGCTTCTTACAGAGTACAAACGCGACCTCCCCTTCAACCTTGGGCAGCAGGAGATCACTGCACGAGATCGGCTCTCCTTCGCGCATCAGCATATGGTCGAATAGATGCCCGTAATCGGGCTCATCCACACCGATCAGCTTTTGCATTGCAATTGAGGTAAGCCCGATCTTCTTACCTACAACCTTTCGCGAATCCCTCTCACGCCGAATTGCCACTCCTTCGAGCTGAATCGCGTAAGCCTGCTCCGGCGTCAGACCGGGGTAGGTCACCGTGAGGGGATCAACCGCGGTCGCGCTTTTTTCAGCCATGTAAAGTTTTTCCGCAATGCCCCTGGTATCATCCATGTACACTGCCTCCTCCCACGTGATTCTGCCAGCGCTCCCGGATAACGGAAGCTATAGATTCGGCCAAAGCCGCATCATCCAAGCCTGCTTCGAGGCCCTTGATCAGGGCCCGGCAACCCAGACACACTTCGGCGTGAGGACCGGGAAGCGAAACCATCCTGCATATTCCGACCCGGCCGACAGCTATGCGAACGCCATCTTTGTGATGACGCTTCCCGTCGGGAGTAAATTTGAGTATCCAGGGCGTGAAGGCGTCAGGATCGAGCTTCAGCACCGCCTCGATGCTGTGGTCCTTGCTCTCTGCCCCTACTCCTCCAGTAGTGATGAGGAGACCGAAGCCTCGCATCATAGCACCATCGAGTGCCGACACTGCGGCGGAGACGCTGTCTTCGATAATACCTCCGAACTCCGCCTTAAATCCCGCGTCTGCAAGCGCCTGGACAAGATACGGGGAGTTTGTGTCCTCGATCTTTCCGGAAATCACTTCCGCGCCGGATGAAAACACACAGGCGCGCTTGATAACGGCGCGAGCCAGGGCCTCACCGGTTTCGGCGGATCTCGAAATCACTTCCCCGGCGGTCTTCGGATCAAGCGCAATCAACCCAAGAACCCCTTCGGAATGAACCGATGCTTTGGGGTGAAGGCTTATACCCGGCACACCGGCCAAGCGCCTCAGGAGTTCCCCGGCTTTTCCGGCAACCGATTCGGCGGGAATATTCCTTTTTAGGACATCGAAAGCAATGAAGCCGGGCTGTACGTCTACAACCATTATCTCTCCAGGCTCCAAGCCCAGGGCTTCAGCCGCTGCCGCGGCCGTATCGTCCAGGTTGGCGCTTTTCAGTTCGGCCCCTTCGACCCAGAAAGTGGTTTTCTCAAGAAGATTCCATTCCATAAAAGCTTATCTCTCAATAAAGGCACAAAGTTGGCGGCACTTCAGTCCGTGCGCCGTCGCTCGAACCGTTTTGAAACGTCGAGCCGGAAATCGAGAATAGGCGCGTCTATGATCGCCCTGCCGATATCAATTATATCCGCGCCTCCCCCGACTACTTCTTCGAGCATCTCGGAGGTGACACCACCTCCAAAAGCTATTTTCACCCCTTGCCTGAAACCTTGCAGGTTCGCGGCATCGACCACTTTGAGAAGGTCCTTTACATTTCCGGTATCCACCATGAGCACGCGGGCCCCGGCACTGCAGGCCGCCGCCGCTTCCATGGCAATCGGACCGGTCTCGCCGCGAATTTGCACGGCAACTACGCATCCGTTCATCGAGACCGCTCTGCCGACAACTTCAGCTATTCCCGCAAACATCCGGACGAAGTTTTTATCAAGGTATACAAAGGGCTCATCGAGCAGCCGCATACCGGCGCCGCCGACGGCGATGGCATCGCGAAGGGGTTTGCGTATTTCGGGAGCCACTTTCTTCCAGGCGCCACAAACGATCCGCGCTCTTCCCCGCGCCAGGGCCGCAAAGCGAAATGAGGCTGTAGCAACTCCAGACGGCTTGCCGATACACCCGAGAAGCTCTTCTTCCGCGCGCGCGATCTGTTCAGCCGTCCCCTGAATGCTCAGAACACAGGTCCCGGGTTCGAGCTTCGAACCTTCCGGAAGATGGCTCAGAACTGAGAGACCAAGGTCGGATGCGCGGTTGACGGCAATTGATGTACCGGCGAGAATGCCCGATTCGGCTGCGGTGAGACAAGCATCGAAGATTTGCCCCTTTAGGGGCTCCAGTAGATAGGCCCTGACATCCATGAACTGTTCCATATTGTCGAACGGTGTTCGGCCTTTTAGAACCGGGCGTAACATACCACCCAGCTACGACAAGGTCAAGGAAACTTTCTCAGTATTTCAATCTCTTGGTTTATGCGGTGAATCAATGGCGGTCCATGGATTAAAGCTTTGAGCGATATCCCAGACCGCCCGATATTTCTTCCGCTGTTTCCGTGACACGACGAATGGCTTCTTCGAACCGCTCACCCGTAAGACGCGACACCGGACCGGAAAGACTTATTGCGGATACCACCATACCAGTCTGGTCTCTGATAGGAGCAGCCACACACCGAAGACTGTCCATTATCTCCTCATTGTCGATGGCGAAACCCTGCGTCCTGATCCTGGTAAACTCATTTTCGAGGGCTTCCACGTCGGTCAGTGTGTTTTTGGTAAGCCGGGGAAGGCCTTTCTTGTTAATAAGCTCGGCTCTTTGCTCAGGGGGAAGGTGCGCCATGAGGACCTTGCCGACCCCGGTGCAATGGGCAGGCAGCCGCATTCCGACCTGTGAGACGATCCGCAGAGACTCACCTGATTCCCGCTTGTCGATGTACAGGACTTCGAGTTTGTCTAGTACGGCCAGATGGACGGTCTCGAACATTTGCTCAAGAAGTTTCTGAATATACGGGGCCGCGACTTTGCGTACCTCCCAGCCCTGGGCGACAATGTGCCCTATTTCAAAAAGCCGGATTCCAAGCCTGTATTTGCCGGTGAATTCGCTTTGCTCGATATAGCCAAAATCTTTGAGTGTCGAGATAAGCCCATGGACCGTGCTTTTAGCCAGCGACAGCCGAGTTGCGATTTCATTCAGGGCAAGCTCGCCGCGAACTTCGCCCAGTGTATCGACAATGGTGAGCGCACGGGCGACAGATTGAATTTTGGATTCCGCTTCCACTGAAGTCCTCCCTTGAAAAAACAATTAAGGCGCCGGGACCGGGGTAAGTAATCCGAAAATGCGAAGCACGTTCGCGATCAGGCCTCTTATTGAACGAGCCGCACAAATAAGGCCTTTAGATCAATGACTACGGCAACGAACCGATGCGATAGAGGCGAGGTGGAAAAACCAGGATTTCATATTCGACAATACCGCACTCCATTTCACAATGGCGAACATTGTCTAACACGGTCGGAACGGCACGTCAAGATGAGAAACGCAAGGGATCGTACTGATCTAATTACGGACAGCGTCAGGAAGCGATCGGGCAGATCGCAAGGGGACGTCACGAACGAGTGACGCCCCCTTTGCGACAGGCGCCCGCAGAGCGAAGGTTTTTCAGTGACCCTTATGGCCGTTCCAAGAAGAAAAATCCGCGAGTGCTTAAGGGACCGTTAAACATCCAGTACAGTGTATCGGCCGTACGGCACAAAGGCCACCCTGGCGTTCGCCCCTTGGCGCTTGAGCGCCTCGTCGAAAGCTTCCTGCAGGGAGTCGGTCGCATTGAGGCCCACAGACCGGCACATCTCAAGGTTCTCTTTGTTGGTGACAATGACTACATCCTTGCGGGTCATCACCTCATAGATCTTCCACCATATGCAACCGGCCCAGAGTTCCCGATCCTTGGAGTAGAAAGCTTTCAGGGCCTTAGCCTTATTGTCGGCTGAAGGGGGCATGTATTCCTTCATCATGTCCATCAGGGCAAAGCCGGGCCACCCACCGTAACCGGGGCAAGGGGTTGTCTGAATAATGGTGCCTCCGTCTTTGCAGATAGGGTCACAGTTTACGACCGCCCAGCCGGTGTGAAAGAAAAGATGGTTTGTGGGAGCACTGGAGCCCGTGATCACAATGTCGGCCGGGGCGCCGGCAAATTCCGCCGCATCGAAGCGGTAGGTTTGTTCGTAGGCCCGTATAGAGGCCAGGTGGGCTTCAATAAAATCCCCGGCGCCAACATAAGTTACTTCAAAACTGTTGTTGACGATCGCAAAGATACCCATATCAATGCCAACCATGGAGGCGGCCTCGTACTTGTCTTCCTGCATGTGGCATTCATTATTTCCGGGGCGGCAATCGGCAGGCAGGGAGAACATATGGTTCATCTCGGTGGTTTCGTTGCCCGTTACGGCCGGAATCACCATACCGGAACCGCCGTACCCCCACAAAGTTGCCTGAGTAGTGGCTATGGTGATACGGACATCCGCTTCTGCAACCGCATTCAGCACAAACAAAGGCACACCTCGCGACGTTATGCCCAGATAGGTGTAATTCTCCGGCTTGCTTACGTCGTTGCAAATAACAGGGATGCCGCTGCCCAGAATGCCTTTGCCCAGTTTATGTTCGATTTCCTCAGGGCTGAGGGCTGGTACTTTGCCGCAGCCTATGACGATGGTCGGCACCCCTCCTGCTTTCCGCACGGTTTCAAGGATCGGCGGAAGCATCAGGTCGGCAGGAGCGGCTCGAAATTGGTTTTCTGTGATGATAGTGACTTTGTCTCCTTTTCGAATCATCCTGGAGAGGGGTTTGCTGTCCAGAGGATGTTCGATCGCGTAAGCGGTGGCCGAGGTCACGTCGGCCAGGCCGGAAGACTCTTCCGGCTCAAAAAACGCGATCAGGTTTTGCTCCGGTATTTCCACATCCAGCAAAACGCCTACCTCTTCAGCCGTTTCAAAGGGGACTTGGATCTGCGCCACGTTACACCTCCTTAGTGAGTTGGACCGCGATTACTTTTTGATCTCCGTATGACCGGCGATATCAGGAAAATCCAGACAGAAATTCTACAACATGCAAAAAGGGCTGTACAGGGGTGATTTCAATCCGGCATTCCTGCCCGGTTCAGCGCCACATGAGGCTTACCCCAATGCCGTTAACAGCCGGACTTAAGCTCAGCGCGGCATGGCAGCAAGCAAACTTCGAGTTCTCCTGCCCCTTCGTGAGACTACAGTTTGGAGCGGTCAGGAAGGCCCGCCAGAGTCACGAAGAACACGAAGGTGCACAAAGAAAACCGATCTGGAAAAGCACCTTTTTGGGCTTTCGAACCTGAAAAGTATTGGTCGAACACGAAGAAGAGAAAGCACAGGAAAACCTTTCCCATACAAGATCCCTGACAATGATTTTCCTTCGTGCACTTCGTGTATACTTCGTGCTCTTCGTGACCCAAAAAGCATTCGAATCTAAAGTTAACAGCATTGGGCTTACCCGGCAGCATGAAGCGTGGAGTATAAGGCAACGAGCGCTTTTGGCTACTGCCCCCCTGCCCGCTTATATCGTTGCAATCCTCGTCATTATCACGTCATTATCTACGAATTGACCTCCCGTCGATATAGTCGTATCATTTCGCCTCAAAAGCATCGGCCTCGCCACGAAATACCGGAAAACCGGCCGTGCAGGCAGTTCATTAACCGAAGTGTGCCACCATGTCTTTCAGCTTAAACATTTATGAAACCCTCTCGACCGATGTTGGAGAAAAGTATGTTTTCAAAAACCTGGCTATGGGCAATTCCTTTATTCTTGTTGCCAATTTTTTCGTATGCACATGCTCAGAATAATTCCCAAGTCCTGGAACTATATGTAAAGTCAGGCATGGAAAAGCAGGTTCAACAGATTCCATCTGTGATGCAGGCCCTTTTTGACCAGTCAGTCCCGCAAGACGATCAGGCACAAAAGCTGCCCAAAGAAGTCTTATCCGCCATGAGGGCAACGGTACCGGAGGCATTCGCACCCGAGAGGATGAAAGAAACCATACTCGCAGAACTCACCCGGAAGCTCACTGCGCAAGACATCAAAGATACCCTGCAGTGGCTTGATGCACCGCTTGGCAAGAAATGCACCCAATTGGAGGAAGCAGCATCCACTGCGGAAGCACAAGCCGAGATGCAGCAGTATGCCGCTCGTTTGCATGACTCACCCCCAACGGCCGAGCGTCTCAAAGTACTGCGCGAGTTGGATTCCGCAGCCAAGGTCACCGGGAATGCCGTGGAGATGGCAATCCAGACTCAAGCCGCAGTTGCCCTGGCTATCATTGCTACACTCCCAGTGGAGCAGCAAAAGCCACGCGAGGAAGTCTACCGCGAGATTGAAAAAACCAGGCCTGCTGTCGAGGCATTGGTGAGATCGCAAACGCTGATATCCCTATTGTGGGCATACAGGAGCCTGACGGACGCTGAAATTCAGCGCTACACGCAATTCGCCAAGTCGCCTGCAGGGTCAAAGTTCTATTCGGCATCCATGGTGGCATTTGATAAGGCGAATCTCGAAGGCGCCATCAAATGGGGAAAGCTTATCGGAGATGCGATGAAGGAAATGAAAAACAAATCCGAGGCATAGTTTCAGTGAGGAGCACCACAAAACGAGTAGATGCCTGCAAAAGGGCAATTGTCTTGGCCGGCGATACTTCGAAATGAAGATACCGTAAAATAAGCCAGTGCGCTTGGACGCGGCAATAAAGCCGCCTCGCCGGTAACCGGCGAAACCGTTATTCTCCGAACTGACCGGTGGTAGTCAATGCAACCGAAATCATATCTTAAGGAAATCGCGTTTAAACGAAACGATGTACCCGGTTTCGAAGAATACCCATTTAATATCGCGGCAGTTCGAAGGCTTGATAGGGCTATCAAAAGCTTCAAGAAACCAAAAAGACCATTATTTTCTCAGGTTAGAGAGCTTCTATATCGTTGCAACTTACATGGATCAAACCGGCTATTCGGTGATCACCGTACCGACGCTAAGATTTGATGTAACGAGAGCCGAAGCGGCATCGGCCTGTGCATACCCGACCACATTGGGAACCTCCACCGAGATGTTCATCGGCCAGGCATTCACACAGAAAATGCTTGAAAAAGAAAGGAAAATTGCCAGGGATGCTAACAGTGCGATTCTTGCTCTCATTCAGATAATCCTTCTGAAATAACCAATTGCGAGCTTAAGACCGGTGGCCCACAAGGCCGGCCTCAGGTCAGTCCAGCTACCCGGAACGGTCCCTCTTATCTTCGCCAGCATTGCAAGGAGCACTCCTCACGGTGCGCCTGATTTTTTCAAATCGCTTCTTCGAAACACGTCCATAGTAGCCCTTTGAAAACTGGATCTCTATTCCCTGTGGAAGTAGATCGGTTATTTGAGCCATGTCCTCGTCGATATGATAACCTGATTTTTCCGGTTGCCGTGTCAACCTCCATCCGGTAGCACCTCTTGCGCGCTACGAATCTTAAAAGGATAGTCAGTACAACAATGCCAGGCAGGGATATCGCCAAAACGCCCGGTAGCTTCGCCGGGTTGTCAATAATACCAGCAGGGCAAAGGATAAATATGCTACCTCCGACAACGAGGAACACGTTCCTCATTATCCAATTCGCCGCTTTCGGTTGGCCGCTAATAACGTACACGCTGCATTGTTAATGGGGCACGAACACCTTCAGTATCAGAATAATAGTGCCACCTACCACCATCACTATCGCCAAGATGCGAAAAAGCTTGGGTTCTTGTCGCCCTGCTTCACCCCTTCTGCCCTTTTTATAACTCACCATCAAAACGGAAATTCCGCCTATTAGAAAAAAGATCGCGCTGAAATAATCCATCATGTTTTTGCCGAGGGTGCCCCTCATGTAAGGAACGGAAAGGCCGCCGAGTGCCATGGCAATCACTATAAGGATGATCTTTAAGGTCTTATTTATCATCACGTGCTATTTCCTCCTAAAATAATGAGAGACAAGCCCAGCCCTGGCGGCGGGGGTTTGATCGATAACCTCTCCTGCCGCAATAGTGCTGCTGCTTTGGAGGGTCACCGTACCAACGCTGAGACTTGATTCAGTGAGAGCCGCAGCGGCATCGGCCTGTGTATACCCGACCACATTGGGAACCTCCACCTCGATGGTAAACGGCCAGGCGTTGATACAGAAAATGCTTGAAAAAGAAAGGAAAATTGCCAGGGATGCTAACAGTGTTATTTTGGCTCTCATCAGATAATCCTTCTGAAATAACCAATTGCGAGCTTAAGCCTGGTGGCCCACAGGGACGGCCCTATTTATCGGGGCCGCCTCCTGGTCCGTCCGGCTACCCGGCGCGATTGGGCGTTGCTTCAACTACCCACGTCCGTTCATCGTACGGTCCAATAAGAGTACTCTGTTGACTATCTGCCCCGTGTCCTCGGTCATTGCAATAGCACTTCCATAGGCGGTGGGCACGATAGAGCTGTGCCCACCGTACCTGGTTCCTGAAATGACTGTAATCTGGAAAGAGCCATGGTATGTTTTACTCGTCATGTTTCCAGCAGCATCATAGGTGTATTGGATCCAGCTATTATCAACAAAATGGGCCTCAGTGAGACGATTGAGGCTATCGCACACGTATCTGACAGCATGGGCGGAGAATATTAATCCACCCAAAGCAGTAGCCGCTATCACTGTCAGTACAGCTATTATTTTCTTTAGCGTCATATTGAGCCTCATTTTGGTTTGATATTTCACTGGCAACCGAATCAGTCGATAAACGTCAATACCGACCACTCTGACTATAAATTTCCGGAACTATATGTCTATTCCCGTGTTCAGCAACCAAGGCGTCGAAGCAAAGACGACCAGGAGCCTGCCTCAGACGCAGTGCGACAATGGAGTCTTATAGGGTCGAAGCAGAGCGCCTCTCCGCCCAACCCCTCTCAAGAGTGGAGGATCGGAGCTTCCCTGGCAGCTGAAGGACGCCGGGACCACACTATCCACTATTGCGACGGCCAAATGGGCGCTAAGACTGCTCATTTCACGTACAAATTGGTCTTCTAAGGCCAAAAACATCCGACTCTCTCAATCTTTTGCCTACTAATTTAAGTGGTTAGTTTGTTCCGACCCAACGCCGTTAACTTAAATAAGTGGCTGAATTGAATAGACTTTCAACATCGCTCCGTTGCCTGCCCTCTCGATCGGAGCAACATAGCCTAGATAACTGAACGGGAAGGCGCTCAAATTCTGGCCCGTAAGTAAGTGAAAAAACCCCCATTTTTCTTAAGTTAGCGGCATTGGTTCCGACCTAATGCCGTTAAAGGCCAAGGCCGAGCCGATCCAGATGCCACATTTCAAGATGGCCACCAAGTTCGTCAGGACCGCTTCTTGCGGGCGACGGTACGAGCACCCAGAGCAACCGATTGTCAATGCCCTATGTCAAGAGACGCGACTCCCGATTCCCGCACGGCCATATTCTGCCTCAGCGCTCCTGATATGCGAAGAATGTAGGTTTGAGCCCTCTACTCATCCTAACGATTTATCGCATCCCTTAAGCGCTTTGCTTCAACGTAAGTAAGATCGCCCACCGTTACGAATTCACCAGTTGTTTTCCCCGGAATGGATTTTACCATGATCAGCCTCCCCTCCAATACGACCGCCAATCCCCTTCCAATGTTATTCTCGCTAAGTTTCTCCAGTTTGCTCCGCCCGTCTTTATTCAAAGTGATTCTTACCCTCAAGCCAGGTAAATTGCGCTCTGCTGCGCCCTCCTCACTAAACTGCCAGGGAATGGCTTTCAGTTCCATTTCTTTCGGCTCGCCAGAGGGAAGCAGTCCAGTTACAAAGATCTTGGCGTGCTCAAAATCTCTGTTGTCAAGTTCTACCTTCTTACTTACCCAATAATTTACGTTTCCCTTCACAAAACATTCATATTGACTTTTATCAACGCTACTTTCTGACAGTGGTATTTGAGAGATAATGTCTTGATCAGGGTGAACAAGACGAACAGAGACGGAGCTTTCCTCAGCGCACACCCTCTCTATTGCATCTATTAGATGCTTTGCAGCGTCATATGACAAACCAGACACTATTAACTCTCCACTGGCTAATGAATCACTAATAACCGGAGCCACGATCAGTTTTCCTTCGAATACGACCGCCAATCCTTTTCCAATGCTACTTTCGCTAAGTTCCTTCAGCTTGCTTCGGCCATTCGCATTAAAATTAATCCTCACCTGGGAATTCTTGGCTGATGGATCTGCAGGTCCAAGATAGTAATAAGACTTACCCAGCCTCTTCTCACATTCAATATCTTTGTCATCTAACTGCACAGTCCTACTTACCACATAAATAATGTTATCTTGTGCGAAGACTTCGTATTGCGCCTTGTCTATATCAATACTTGTCTTCAGTATGTCATCAACTTTGTACTTAGATTGAACTAAACGAAAACTCAAACAGCTTTCAGCAGCATGCACAGTCGATGTCAAGCCTAACATCAGAAACATCACTAAAAAGAATGAGTTACAAATATACTTCATATGTTATCCTCCGCTTGTTGGACATTCTAACTCACTATGGGCCGTAATCGATACCATTGTATATATAGTGGTATTGGCAATCCGGTGGTCCAGTACATGAATCTGGTGAATAAAGACATCCGCTTTCATCGTCACAGGGCGGACATGCGTTTTCGCAATAAGGCACCCATTTTCCAGGCATCGCTGTTCCTGCAGGAGGATTTGACGCGCAAGGCGCTCTATTGTTCGGATTAGTTAGAGGTGACTTGTATGGCCAGGTGTCCTCGGGGCGGGGGTCACCCGGATAAACCTCCTGTTCCTGTTCCTGTTCCGGTTCCTGTTCCTGTAATCCCCTCGGATCAACCAGGTTAATCGGATTATTTGAGACGTGATGCTGTCGGTAAACCCCTCGTTCCGATTCGAATCCGTTGCCCATTTGTGTTAATGGGGCGTTGGAGAAACCAGAAGCTTCAGAATCTGTCCGGGCTTACCTCGACATTGCCGATTCTTCAATTTTCAAAGAACGTTAAAATGTGGGACCAACAGAATCTATCTTATGTTGCTGATTTAACTAGATAAGTTGTCAACGACCGCTAAACACCGTATCCTGGTGCAAGCTCGTATCCTCTCACCATGAGGAGGTGCATATCTCTTTTAACTCACCGCCGGGCACGCAATCTTTGGTTTAAAACCTTCGAACATCAACTTGACCCATCTTTTTATGTTTACCGCCGCAGCCGTAAAGTAGCACTGCAGGCCGACCTTGTTCAAGCCACGGTATCGCGCTCTTCGCATGCCGTGGTACCTTGTCAGCTCGGAAAGCTTACCTTCGATTGGCGCCCGCAGCTTCATTTCTTCCTTAAACTGTTCGGTCAGATTATATTCTTCCGCATCCCGAAGTTCTTGGTTAAATGAGCTTATGCCAACGGTTCTTCTTCCGTCCTTTGAGTTTGTGCACTCGGGCTTTCTTGGACATTTCTGGCAAACAGTCATTGGAAAATGAAACACCCTCAGATCGTGCGGCTTATCGTAGAATGCCTGCCTGGTGATAACTCCTTCGGGGCAGGCGAGTGTGTTTGTCTCCTCGTCATAGTGGAACACGCTCTTGGGATAGATGGTTTTGCTTCGGTCGTTCTTTTCCCTCAAGGGGGCGACGACCTCAGTGCCTCTTGCCTTGAGGTCCCTTCTGTAGCTCCCATATCCGTAGGCGCTATCGCCTATGAGTTTGGGTGGCGTAATACCGAGCCCTTTTTGATCCTGTACGAGAGAGACGGCGGTTTCACCGTCCGGACGATTTCCGGGCATTGGCCTGATGCCTGTAATGAATCGGCCCTCAATGGTTTCAGTGATGTTTGCCTTGTAGCCGGTGAATCGTTTCTTATCCGACTTGGCCCCGAAGCGGGCATCCGGATCGACCGGAGACACCAATAAGTCCTTGGGCCTCTCTTTATATTTCCTCTCCTTTGGGTTCCCATCCTGATCTTCTATGGTCTGCTCCCCCAAGATTCTTTTGAGCAATCGCACCTGCTTGATTAGAACCTCGTCTTTGACTTCCTTTACCTCATCGAGGACACTCCTGGCATCTCTCACCACCTCAACCAGTTTCTTTGCTCTAATTTCCTCGTCAGCACGGTTAGGAAAGTCTCGGACAACTTCATCCTTACTGTACCGGGAGAGGTCGATTTTCTGCCCGACTCTCTCATAGAGCGCCTTATGTCGTTTCTTAAGGACCTTCAATATCCC
>Ga0326728_10019938_pt1 | contig 12902 bp, 12 predicted proteins | sample MB3enrmetagenome_FD_207602 | JGI IMG/M metagenome (GOLD analysis project Ga0326728, IMG submission 207602) | Lab enriched peat soil microbial communities from McLean, Ithaca, NY, United States - MB31MN | ecosystem: Environmental > Terrestrial > Soil > Wetlands > Peat | place: USA: New York...
TCACGCCGGCGTTCGCGGAGTCGTTGCTGACCACCGCCGTGAGCGATGTCGTGGCACTGGTCTGGAGCGAAGAAGGTGGCGTGGAGCTGAAGGTAACGGAAATCGACGTTGTCTTCGTCGAGTTCGAACAGCCCGTCAAGAAAGCCAGGAAAACTATGGCGAGAATGCTTGCGTATGCTTTGAGCTTCATAGCGCCTCCCCTGCCGTCGTCTGGCTGGCGCGCTCACGCGCCTGCGGCGGTATCGGGAACCCGCGCTCGTTCCGGATGGTATAGACTTGGCCGCCGGCCTTTACGGTTCGCACTAGGAAAACCTGTTTGCCGTTTATCGTCTTCATGACGCCGGTGACCTCAACTTGCTGGCCCGCGGCAACCGAGACAGCGCCCTTGCCGCGCATCGCGAACATGCCCAAACTGGCATCCACGGGACCGGAGGAAGTTGCGAGCAGCAGGTGGGAACCCATGATCATTCCCGGAGAGGGTTTCGTGAGCACACTCGACACCGTGCCATTGAGTGTGACTTCCTGGGTTACGTCGTAACTGAGTGGGCCTGCAACCTTGTTCCCTACCGTGGTTTGGGCCTGAGATGGCACTGGGGATAAGATCAAGGACAGCAGGGCCAGTAAGCACAGCCCTGTAAACGATCGTCGCATTATTTGCCTCCAAGTTGAGTTTCGAACCGGAATTTCCATTTGAACCACTGGTTTAGAAAGCGTACCTTGTTCTGCCCCTGGGCACAATAGAACTTTCTGGTAGTGTGCATTTTTCTAGTGCGTGTTTCAAAAATAGGTTTTGGGTAGGGCACGGCTTCAGCCGTGCCGTTTAGGGTCTGGAAAAATGCGGGCTTTAGCCCCTGAGGGACGCGCCTTCAGAACTAAAGGGTGTTTTTGAAACACGCTCTAGTTACCTTCCTTTAGTCACCACCGGTAATCACCCAGACGCTAGTCGGAGGCGCGGTCGGCCATCGGCAACGTGGACTTTTTTGCCGGGTCGGGGGTGGCCTGGCTGGGTGGTGTGGACGGCAGCGCGGCCACCTGAGGAGGCGGCGCTGCTTTGACGTCATGGCGGCCCGTCGTGCGCTCATCCCACTTGCCAAAGATCATCTTGCCCGCGGTGGTTTGCAGCACCGAGGTCACCGAGACGTCGATGGTCTTGCCGATCATCTTGCGGGCGTTATCGACCACCACCATGGTGCCGTCGTCGAGATAGGCGACTCCCTGGTTGTACTCTTTGCCTTCCTTAAGGATGAAAACGCGCATCACTTCGCCGGGCAAAACGATGGGCTTGAGCGAGTTGGCCAGCTCGTTGATGTTGAGCACAGCCACGCCCTGCAATTGCGCGACTTTATTGAGATTGAAGTCGTTGGTGATGATCTTGCCTTCATAGAGCTTGGCCAGTTCGATGAGTTTCATATCGACTTCGCGCACGCTGGGAAAGTCGTCTTCCACGATCTGGATCTGGACGATCGCCGTCTTCTGCAGGCGCTGCAGGATGTCGAGGCCGCGGCGCCCGCGATTGCGTTTGAGCGAGTCCGCGGAATCGGCCACCAGTTGCAATTCGCGGAGCACGAACTGCGGAATCACAATCAGGCCGTCGAGGAATCCGGTCTCCGCGATGTCGGCGATGCGGCCGTCGATGATGACGCTGGTGTCGAGGATCTTGTAGCTTTTCTTGCCCAACTTTTCGCCGCTGAAAACGCCGCCCAGCGCCGCCAGATTGATCAGGTCGCCTTTGTTGGCGCCGACCGCCAATCCCACGTAGGCCATGATCATCATGACCATGATTTGCAGGAAACTCTGCGTCGGACTCGCCGGGATGCTGTTGCGAATGACCAGCGCAAACAGATAAGCGCCCACAATGCCGAGCACGCTGCCGATGGCGGCCCCGATCAGGCGCTTCAAGCTCATGGCGCGCAGCCTCCACTCGAACGCGATGATGGCGGCGCCGATCAGCGCGCCGACGGCGGCATCCAGGTTCTTGGGCAGGCCGAACGGATGAATAAGAAAGCAGACGATGGCGACGATAATGACAAACAGCAGGCGAATCAGCAGGACGTCCACGGCCAATACCTCTCTCGGGACAGGCGTCGCGCACGCGATTCCCACCCCCGCCAGTCGTCAAGGGCAAATCATAATTAAGACCCCCTGCGCCAGCGTTCTATTCGCGGAGCTGTATGAAAATGAAGACGCGCCCCGCGCCCAGTCATAGCCGGGTAACTGCAAAAGTACGGGAGCAGTATATACCCGGGCGAGCGGTGGGGCTAGATGCACTGGGGCCCCAGCTGCCCATCGGCCGCGGACTTTTCCCTTGCTGCAATCGGCGCGGCATCGCCCGTCTGACCTGCGTTGCGGGCTGCAAGCCGTTGCATCGCGAATCTGACGTGCCCTGCTACTTTGCGCCACGCAACGCTTGGCCGATCGCCGCTTCCGCTATCGGCGCCATGACCTTGTATCCGGCTGGATTCGGATGCAGGCCGTCATCGGCCAGTTCTTTCCTGAGCAAGCCGTTCTTGTCGGCCAGGGCGCTGAAATAGTCGAGATAGACACAGCCGTGGGCTGCGCAGTACGCCTTCAAGTAGCGATTCAGTTCGACGATTTTCTCCGGTGGGCGCTCCGCCAACAAATCCTGCGAGTCCGGCGTGTAGTTGTGTACCGGAAGCACGGACGAAAACACCACGCCGATCTCATGGGCTTTCGCCAGCTCCGCCAGCGAGGCGAAGTTCGCCTCGATGTCCTCGATCCGCGCCGGGCCGGTGTTGCCCGCGATATCGTTCGTGCCCGCCAGGATGACCACCGCTTTCGGTTGCAACGCGATTACATCCTGCCGGAATCGCACCAGCATCTGCGCCGTCGTCTGTCCGCTGATTCCACGATTGACGTAGCTCTTCCCCGGAAAATATTCCGGCAGCGGCCAGATGTCGGTAATCGAGTCTCCGAAAAATACGACGCGCATTTCTGCGGCCGTCGGCGGCTGCAAACGCGCGTTTTCGTCCCGGTAGCGCTCCAGCTCGCCAAAATCGTTCATGTAAATACCCACGCGTGAATTGCGCCAACGCTCCAATGGCGACGGCGCCGAGGACGCTGGCGTCGGCGCTTGCGCCCAGGCCGCGCCGCAGCAAATCGCACACGCCAGCATCGCGGTCCATACTTTTCTACGAGTCATACTCTCTCCTTTATATTCAGATTGACCGCCAAGCGATCACATACCATCGTAATTCGGACCGCCGCCGCCTTCGGGTGGGACCCAGGTGATGATCTGGTAGGGGTCCTGAATATCGCACGTCTTGCAGTGTACGCAATTGGCGGGATTCAGGCTGATGCGCTTGCCGTGGGGCGCGGAGGCGTCGTCCACCATTTCATACACGTTTGCGGGACAGAAATTCTGGCACGGACTGCCGAATTCTTTCACGCATCGGTCGTTGCAAATATTCGTATCGTGAATCAGCAAATGCGCCGGCTGGTCCTCTTCGTGCTTGGTTCCGGAATGATAAAGGTCGGTGAGTTTATCGAATGTCAGCTTGCCATCGCCTTTAGCGGTCCCCAGCATGTGCGCTTCCGGGCCTCCATCGGCGGGCAGATTGGCGACGGGCGTTAAGTTTTCGTGGCCCGCATGAGAGGGCACGCGATTACGGAGGCCGCCGTCGAAAATCTCTTGCAGCACGGTGTTGAACATGCCCGCAACCATGCCATTCTTGAATCCTTGGTGGAAGTTGCGCACCTGCCACAGCTCATCGTGGATCCAGCTGGTTTCGACGCGCCGCTGAAATTTGCCCAGTATTTCCGATAATGACGATGTCACTGTCGATGAGTCCGAATTCGCCAGCGCTTCAAATGCAGTCTCAGCCGCCAGCATTCCGCTCTTGATCGCCAGATGGATTCCCTTCAGCCGCGCGGAATTCAGAAACCCGGCGGAATCGCCGACGATCATCCAGCCATTTCCGCCGAGCGGCGGCAGCGACCACCATCCCCCATAAGGCAGAGTCTTGGCGCCGTAGCGGATCATCTTGCCGCCCGCCAGCAACTTGGCAATCAACGGATGCTGCTTGAACGCTTGCAGTACATGCTGCGGATCGAGCCGCGGGTCGCGATAATCGAGCCCGGTAACAAATCCGAGCGACACGGTATTGTCTTTCGAGTCCTGACTCTTCGAGCCGCCGCTTTTCGAACCATAGACCCACGCGCCGCCGTACTCTTTCGTGGTCAGCGGATAACCCATGGTGTAGATGACCTCGCCAGCTTGGATACGGTCGCGGCCCGACGGAACTTCCCACAGTTCCTTCACACCCACGCCATAAGTCTGCGGGTTGCGGTCTTTCATCAAGTCGAACTTCTCGATGAGCTGCTTGGTGAGCGATCCGCGCGAGCCTTCGGCGAGCACAACAACCTTCGCTTTCACATCGTAGCCCGGCTCGAAATTCGATTTCTTCTCGTTCTGTTTGTCGACGCCCTTGTCGTCCGTGCGCACGCCGATCACGCGATCGCCGTCGTAAAGCAGCTCCGACCCAGCGAAGCCCGTAAAGATCGTGATCCCCGCTTCTTCGACCTTGCCTGCCAGCCACTTCACGAAGCGGTTGATGGAGATGACATAGTTGCCGTGGTCCTGCAGCGGCGGAGGCGTCAGGGGAAGCTGGTAATGGCCCGTGCGCGTCAGAAAATAGATGGCTTCCTTGTCGACTTCGGCGTCGAGCGGAGCTTCGTTTTCGAATCCCGGCAGCAGCTCTTTCATCGAGCGCGGATCGAGCAGCGCCCCGGAAAGACAGTGCTGTCCCGCTTCGCGCGCTTTTTCCAGCACGTAGATATTTTCTTTACTGAGCGGAGCTTCAGGGTGCCGCGCATTATGCTCGTCGATCAACTGCGCCAGCCGCAGCGCGCACGCCATCCCCGCCGGCCCGCCGCCAACGATCACCACATCGGCCGGCATCTCGGGATGCTCGACATTCGGAAGAGGTTTTCGGAAGATCATCGTCATGGTTCGATGGCCGATATGTGAACGATAAATGGAAACACGCCTTGCAATTTATTGGCAAGCGTCCGGTCTGCGGTCACGAAGTCGCAACGTCGCTTGATGGCGAGCGCGCAACAGAGGGAATCATAGACGGAATGGTCGTGTTGCAGCGCCAATTGAAGGGCCGCATCCGTCATCGCCTCGGAAGCAATCAGGGAAAGGGGCAGTGTGAGCAGGTCGCGATAGATCAGCGTCGCTTCTTCAGCGGTAAGTTCCTTACGAACCACGATCCGCTTCCAGAGCGCATTGGCCGTTTCCACCAGCAGAAAGTCGGGGGCCAGGAGTTCAACTTCATCGTTTAGGAATTTTTCGAGAAGAAGATCCGCGGCGGCGCTGTCGGGCTCGGGCAAGAACCACTTCAACACAACGCTAGCATCCACCACGTAAATCACAATCGGCGGTCTCGGCCCTCGCGGATCAGATCGGCGCTGTCGGAAAGAACTCCAACCTTTCGCCGGATCTCTTCGCGACGCTCGCGAATGCGCGTAACCTGGTCGCGCACCCGCTTCGAGGGCGTCAACGGCCCCGCACCAACACTCTTTCTAGGAACACTGACGGCGCGCTTGGAGGCTCTTCGCATGAAAACCATTATAAGGCGTTAACGTTCAGTCTACTGGCCTCGCCATTTTTTGAAAATGATCGCACCACCGACGAGTACGACATCGGCCACGCCTTGCCATCGCGCGGAACCGCAACTGTTATCCTATGGGCGGTTCACCATTTGCTTAACGAAAGACCAAGTCAGGCCCATCGGGATCTCTCGCTACTGGCCCTGTCTCCGAGGAAATCATGGCCGCACTGATCGATGCCATCGACGTAAAGCGCAAAATGTTTTTCGAACTCGATAACACTCCATTCTTGTGCCTCGATGCGGAGGTTTCCACCCCCACCGCCAGGGGCGCCCAGACCCTGGTCCGCCTCAAGATGCGCAACCTTCTCACCCACGCGGTCTTCGATAAGACGTTCAAGGCCAGTGACCGGTTCAAGGAACCGGACCTCGATATGGTCGAGGCATCCTACCTCTACAGTGACGGCAGCGGTTTCCATTTCATGGACCAGGAGAGCTTCGAGACCGTCACCCTTTCCAGCGAGATGGTCGGCGACGCTGTCGACTTTATCGTCGAAGGAGCCGACATCCAATTGCACAAGTACAACGGAAACCCCATCGGATTGCAGCTGCCACCCTATGTGGAGCTGAAGGTCACTTATACCGAACCCGGCGCCCGTGGCGACACCGCGAGTGGCAGCGTGACCAAGCCTGCAAAGTTGGAGACTGGCATCGAAATCCGGGTTCCACTCTTCATTAAAGAAGGTGAAACCATCAAGGTGTCCACCGAGACGAGGGAGTTCGCGGGGCGGGCCTGATTCAGGGCCTCGGCGGCTCATTTTTATCCCGCCGCGCCCACTTGACCGCCGCAAAGATGACCGTGCAGATCGTGAAATCCAGCAGCAACCCCCAGTCTTCCTTGAACAGCGTATGCCGTGCCACCGCGGGCAGATGCGGCATGAGCAGGAAATAAATCGCGTTGCCCGCGAGCACCGCCAGAAGCGCGTCGAGAAAATTCTTCTTAATCGGAGTTTCCCTAAAATCGGATAATCAGAGTTTCCCCAAAGCCATGGCGGCCATGTAGAGAATCTGCGCGGCCGCAAGCCCAATCCAGATGCGTTGCCGGATGCGTGAGCGGCGCAGATCGCGCAGCAGGTCGGCGGCGGTGGGTTCCCTGACCAGAGCTTCCCGCGGTGGCGCTGGCAGCGCCGCCGGCCGCGGATTCGAGGACCACACGGCATCGGCAGGCTTCGGCTTGTCGGGATAAAACACCTTCGGCGTGTCCACCACTTCCGACCACAATGGCAGCGTGATCCACGACTTCGGAACAATGTCGAGAACGGGTTTGGCAGTAAGATTGAGCGCCGGCTGCGACTCCGGGGCAACGCGATCAGCCAGGTTCCGCAGCAGCGAGCCCCACCAGAAGTGGCTGAGCCGGTCGGTGAGCAGTTCTCCGGTATCGACGGGCCGAGATTCCAGTTCCAGTGGCGGCAATGTTTCCGGCGAGAGCATGTCGCCAATGTTGGTGAACACGGTGCGAAACCAGGGCAGGCGCAGGCGATCCCCAAGCGCCAATCCAACATTCACGGACCGTGAAGTGAGTTGCAGCGGAGGCAACTTTTCCGCCGCGAAGGTGTCGCGTAGATTGTCGGCCAGCGACCGCCAGAGCGGCTGAGACAGGTTGGCTGGGGGCAGCAGGTCGAGCGGCGTCGCGGGCTGTGCCGCCGTGGACTGCGGATCGGGAACCAGGGCTTCGGCGGCGTTTGAGCGGACAGGCATGAGAATTTAGATTACTCCAGCGCGGGTCGGCCGGCGCTGTCGTCACATCGTAAACGTCGGCGCGTATTCGTTAGCGCGAAACACCAGCGCCTCCGCGCCAGCCCACACTCTAGATCTTAGATGCCGCGGCGCGGGTCTGTCACGCGTCTTTACGCAATTTTACAGGCTGCGGATTTCCCGTAGAGACGCGGCTTGCCGCGCCTCCCGCCCCGTCTCTACAGAAGAAAAGGACCCGGAGTCATATTGCTGAAAAAAGATGCTCCATCGCCGCCATCGGGCCGTCGCCGCACACGCCCGCGTGCTGCCTTCCTTGGTACATGCACTTTGATGCTGTTGAGGACGGCTCCGCATTCAAGCACAATCGTTAAGCGAGGAGTTTCCGACAAGCCTCGCAAAGTTGGCTAAGATCGATCTCTTTCCCCCGCGATCGGGAAACGCGGCCCAGAGAATTGGATTGGGAAGGAAAATCTGAAAATGGAGATGCTGGATTGAACGGCCACGCACAGGAGGCAGTCAAAGACCCGCGAGGACTGAGGCGTTTCTCCCGTTATCGTTTTGACGCGCGGGTCCAGGTATCGGTATTTCGCGAAGGCTTGACGGCCACATGCTGGGGCCGAACCAACGAACTCGGCGAGGACGGCATCGGAGCCACCCTCAGTAGCGAGATGCACACAGGGGAAGTAGTTTCCCTGGAATTTCCCGTGCCGGTGGCGCCTCATGTCATGAAGGTGCGAGCCCTGGTGCGATATAGCGAAGGCCTGCGAGCCGGCTTCGAATTCCTGGTGGTCACCAGCGAACAGAGGCTGATGCTGCACGAGGTCTGCGTAATGTTGGCGAACACCTCCTAAGCCTTTCCCTGGCAAACTCATTCTGTGCTGTCGAGTCCATAAGCTGCGAGTTGCGTGGCATCCGATTTGCTCGAAACTCGCGGCTCGAAGCTCCGAGCCCAGCAATACGGAATTGACCCACTACCGGCTTTTCCTGTTGGATCCTGCCCAAAATCCTCATTACCGCCGTAACTATCGGGGACAAGCCGCCCCGCTTACCATCGCACTATCGTCTGTCACTCTGGGAGAGGACTGTATGGGGGACAAAATTGCCCCGGCACAAACTTCGAGCGAACTGCCGCTGGTGCAGGCGCTGCGGGAAGTGCTTGAGCGCGGCACGGCGCCGATTCCCACCCCCATCCCGAATACAACCCCAGCCACCTCGCCCACCAATGGCCATGGCGCCGATGTCCCGCTCACCTTGGAAAAAGCCTTCTTCGAACAGGTCATCGAGAATGCTCCGGAAGCCATCAGCATTATCGACCAGAAGCTGCGCATTTTGCGCATCAACGGGGAGTTCACCCGCATGTTCGGCTATAGCGCGGCTGAGGCTGCGGGAAAACGGATCGACCTGCTCATCGTGCCCCCCGATCGATATGCGGAAACCGCGTGGATCGCCGAGTGCATCAAGAAGGAACCGAAACTCATGCTGGAAACCCGCCGCCAGCGAAAAGACGGTTCCCTGGTCGAGGTGCTGCTCTCCACCTCGCCCGTAACACTGGACGGCACGAGAATTGGAGCGTACGTCTCCTATCGCGACATCACCGAGCAGAAACGCGCCGAGGAGCTGAATGCGGCTTTGTATGCGATTGCGGCGCGCAGCCAGTCGGCCGAAGACCTGCAACAGTTTTTTGCCGCCCTGCACAACATCGTCGGCCAGTTGATGAACGCGCGCAATTTCTACATCGCCCTCTACGATCCGCAGTCGCAATTGTTGAGCTTTCCCTACTTCGTCGATGAAGTGGACCCCACCCCCGCCCCCAAGCCCATGGGCCGCGGCCTGACCGAGTACGTCCTGCGATCGGGCGAGCCCTTGCTGGTGACGCCGGAGGTCTTTGAGGACCTAGAGCGGCGCGGCGAAGTGGAATCGATCGGTACTCCATCGTTGGACTGGCTGGGTGTTCCCCTAAAGAGCGGCACGGCCTGCATTGGGGCCCTGGTCGTCCAGACCTACAACGAAAACGCGCGCTTCTCAGAACGCGACCGCGAGATTCTAAAATTTGTTTCCCAGCAGTTGGCCGCGGTCATCGAGCACAAGCGTTATGAAGAGGCGCTCCGCCGCTCCGAAGCCCGCTCCCGTTCGCTGATTTTGAGCGCCGCCTTCGGCATTTGCCGCTGCACCCTCGGCGGAAGATTCCTGGACGTGAATCCGGCGCTGATCGCCATGCTCGGGTATGAATCGGTCGAAGATCTTCTCCGGCTGGACGCGCGCCGCGAAGTTTTTGTCAATCCCCAGGAGTTGGAACGGCTGGCCGAGGACTATCGCCGCACCGAAAACCTGAATGGCGTGGAAGTGCAGTGGAGACGCAAAGACGGCCGGATCATCGTCGTGCGCCTCAGTGGCTGCGCCGCCACCATTAACGACGAACCCGAGGAAGTTTTGGAGCTGATTGCCGAAGATGTCACCGACCGGCGTCAGCTCGAAGAGCAGCTGCGCCAGGCGCAAAAGATGGATGCCGTCGGCCGTCTTGCCGGCGGCGTCGCCCACGACTTCAACAATCTGCTGATGGTGATCAACGGATACACCGAGGTGTTGCTCGAACAGTTGGAAAAGGGCAGCGCCATGCATGGCAAGGTGCAGTCCATCCAGCACGCCGCCGACCGCGCCGCTACCCTCACGCGCCAATTGCTGGCCTTCAGCCGCAAGCAGCTCCGCGAACTGAAGGTGGTGGACGTCAACGCCGTCATCGGCGACATGGAGCGGCTCTTGCGGCCCCTGATCGGCGAGAACATCGAATTGGTGACGCACCTCTCGCCCGAAGACTTACACACCCGCGCCGACGCCGGCCAGCTCGAGCAGGTCATCATGAACTTGGTCGTCAATGCCAAGGATGCCATGCCCGAAGGCGGCAAGCTCAGCGTGCACAGCGCCGGCGTTACCGTACGCCATAACTTCAGCGAACACCGCTTTATCCAACCCGGACATTATGCCGTGATCTCGGTCACCGATACCGGCCAGGGTATGGACAAGGAAACCCAGTCCCGCATCTTCGAGCCGTTCTTCACCACCAAGGATAAAGGGAAAGGGACCGGCCTTGGGCTCTCGACCGTATACGGCATCGTCAAGCAGAGCAATGGATACGTGTTCGCCCAAAGCGAACTCGGCGCGGGCACAACTTTCTACGTCTATTTGCCCCGCGTGGAAGACCCCGCCGAAGAGTTGACCCCTGCCCCGTCCGAGCAAAGCGAAGCCGGCGGCTGCGAAACCGTCTTACTGGTGGAAGACGAGGAATCGGTGCGTGAACTGGTGTGTCTGACTCTCACGGCTCGCGGCTATAAAGTCCTCGAAGCCGAAAATGGAGAATGCGGCCTGCGCATCGCCGAGTCCTGCCAAGAACACATCGATATCCTAATCACCGACGTCGTCATGCCCGGCATCGGCGGCCGCGAACTGGCCAAGAAGCTGCTCGCGCTGCGGCCCGGCATCAGTGTGCTCTATCTTTCCGGCTACACCGAAGACACCGTCATTACCCAGGGCGCGCTCGGCCCCAGCACCGCATTCCTGCAAAAACCCTTCACGCTGCAAAATCTCGCCAAGAAAGTCCGCGAAGTCCTGCGCTCCCGCGTCGCCCTCGCTCCCACTCCAAAATCCATCGCGACATCCGCCTCGAACTAATCTCGTCCCGCTCCTTGCACCCTTCTCCCCGTTTCCGCATCTCATGTTCAAGTGTGGGTTGGCCATCGGACATATCCATGTCCGCCTGCGGTGCGTATTTTGTCGGGGTGAGTCATGCTGATTAAGAAACCGGAGGCGATTTCGTCCTCTGAAATAACTCCCAAAGCTACGTATCTGAACCGGCGCAACTTTCTCGCGGGCGCAGCCATCGCGGGCGCGGCCGCCGTCACCGGCATTGCCTTCCGCGATCTTGCCAATCCGCCGTTCACTGCCCACGCCAATGCAAAAATCGATGGCCTCCAGAAAAGCCCATTCAGCACCACGGAAAAGGAAACGCCTTACAAAGATGTCGCCAACTACAACAATTTCTACGAGTTCTCCACCGATAAATACGAGCCTGCCAGCGTCGCAAAGAATTTCAAGCCCCTTCCCTGGACGGTGACCATCGATGGCGACGTCAAGAAGAAGCAGGTGCTCGACGTCGACGCGGTCATCAAAATGGCTGCACCCGAAGAACGCATCTACCGGCATCGCTGTGTCGAGGGCTGGTCCATCGTCGTACCCTGGGTCGGATTCTCCCTGAGCGAACTGATCAAGCGCGCCGACCCCCTGCCCAAAGCGAAGTTTGTCGAATTCACCACCCTGTACGATCCCCAACAAATGCCCGGACAGCGCACTACCGTGTTGCGGTGGCCTTACGTCGAGGGTCTCCGCATGGACGAGGCCATGCACCCGCTCGCCTTGCTCTGTTTCGGTTTGTACGGCGAGGTGCTGCCCAATCAAAACGGCGCGCCGCTCCGCATCGTCATTCCGTGGAAGTATGGATTCAAAAGCGCGAAGTCGATCGTCCGCATCCGCTTCACCGGCAATCAACCGCTGAACACTTGGCAGCAGTCCGCGCCCAGCGAATACGGTTTCTATTCCAACGTCAATCCCAACGTCGATCATCCGCGCTGGAGTCAGGCCAAAGAACGCCGCCTGGGCGAGTTCCTCAAGCGCCCCACCCTCATGTTCAATGGCTACGATCAGGTGGCAAGCCTCTATTCCGGCATGGACCTGAGAAAGAACTTTTGAAAGGCATTGCAGAAGTCAGAAGTAAAATTGCAGAAGTTAAATCTGACGACCGAAAGGGTTTTACTTCTGCAATTTTACTTCTGATTCTGCATTCCAATGAACCGTCTACCGCTCACGAAAACGATCGTCTTCCTCGCCGCGCTCATCCCACTGGCCCGCCTCGTCTGGAAGGCCTTTCATGACGCCCTGGGCGCCAATCCCATCGAGGTCGTCACGCACTCGACTGGCGACTGGACGCTGATCTTCATTCTCCTCACGCTCTCCATCACGCCCCTGCGCCGGATCACCCGTCAATACTGGCTGATCGGCGTCCGCCGCATGGTTGGACTGTTCGCATTTTTTTACGGGACGCTGCACTTCCTCACCTACATCTGGCTCGACAAGTTTTTCGATGTCCACGAAATGTTGATAGACGTTGCCAAGCGGCGCTTCATCACCGTCGGATTTTCCGCCTTCGTCCTCCTCATTCCGCTGGCCGTAACTTCAACCAAAGGATGGATCCGCCGCCTCGGCGGCAAGAACTGGCAGCGTCTCCACCGTCTCGTCTACCTCACCGGAATCCTGGCCGTGGTGCATTACGTCTGGCTGGTGAAGGCCGATCTCCACAAACCGATAGAGTATGGCGTCGTGCTCGCCATTCTGCTCGCCTACCGCGTGGGAGTCTGGCTGTCCGAAAAAGCGTCTAAAAAGCCTAAACGGCAAGCCGCGCCAGCCCCGGCTCAGAATCCCTTGTAGAGACGCGGCAAGCCGCAAGGCTGTCCAAATTAGCCGGACGAGGCGGGTTGTGCTGTTGCGGTTTGGGCAAGAAAGCTGGTTTCGATCATAGTTTCTGGTTGA
>Ga0326728_10019939_pt1 | contig 12902 bp, 8 predicted proteins | sample MB3enrmetagenome_FD_207602 | JGI IMG/M metagenome (GOLD analysis project Ga0326728, IMG submission 207602) | Lab enriched peat soil microbial communities from McLean, Ithaca, NY, United States - MB31MN | ecosystem: Environmental > Terrestrial > Soil > Wetlands > Peat | place: USA: New York...
CATCAGCCAGCCACCGCGGCCGACCGTGAGCAAATCGCGGCTTTGGAGGCCAAGATCCGTTCTTCCTGGGAGCACGCGGCGGACCAGCCCAATCTCGACGCTCACGAACGCAGCCGGCTTGCCGTTGATCTGCCCGTCGCCAACGCCAGCAAGCAAGTGCCTTATTGGAAAGCCTTCCAGCCGGGCCGCCTGGGGGCCTTTGTCCCTGCCCTGGCGAATCCTGATTCGCACACAGCCGCCGGCACGGGAGAAGCCGAATACCTGCACCCGGTCCGCCTTGCCATGGCGCAGCAGGTGTTCACTGATCAATATGGAGACGCCATCGAAAAACTAGGAGAGGGCGCCATGGAAGCACGGTACGGGGAGAAGGGCGTGCGAGGCTTCGGGACACTCCTTCCCCTCGCCAAGATTTCCTGGGCCGGACACAAGGAAGGCGCCGCCGGCGCGGCGGCCGAGACCGTTGATTTCGTGGTCGGCAAGATTCCAATCCCCAGCGCCGGCTTTGGCTGGTCTGGCGGCAAGGTTACTTCCGCCGCCGCCAAAGAGGCCTTCTTGCAGTTTCTTATCAGCGTCAATCGTGGCACGGGCAAGCCCGACTACGATCATGACGCCGCTGAAAAGGAACTGGAACGACTTACGACCGAAAACCAATCTTTGGGGGTGCGTACCATCGTCAAGGTGCTCGGCTGGTAATATGCGAAAAACACTTATAGCTATCATGCCGTTACTTCTATGCTCGACCGTTGCGTCCAGCTTGGCGCAGACCGCCGCATCGGCTCCGCCGGCCACGTCCGGCACTTCTCTCTATCCGAACCTTACTCTGGCCTTGCCGGTCAAATCGCAGATCTCGGTTCGCTGGGTTTTGCCGCCCTCGGCGACCCCCGCGACCGGGAACAATCTGCCCATTGCCTTTGACGTGGACGCTCAGGGGCACCCGTGGCTCTATTCCGGGACGAATCTGGTCGATCCGCTGGGCGGGCATTTCTTATCCGTCAACCTGCCGCTACAGCAGATCACCTTCCTGGAAAATGGCGCGCTGCTTGCAGCGGCTGCCACTCTCAGGGGGTCTTCCGAAAAGCTCAATAACGCCTATGGCGAACTCGCCCGTGAGATGATCAACCGCCCATCCGACATCGGCGCACTGCTGCTCCCCGCCCGTCTGGATGCCAAGGACAACCGCGTGGGACTTCTCTATCAGCCGCTGCTGCGCGCCCCCTTCGCAACTTTCACTTTGAGTGCAGGTTCCAGCCAGGCGCTTTATCTTTTCGGCGAGGGGAAGGAAACGGGCGCCTATCAGGTGCTCCTGCTTCAGCCGGAGTCCCTGCGGAACGGGACGGCTGCGGTCACCCGTGGATATCGCCGCGTCCTTTCTTCGGACCAGCCGATTTCCGCCGTTACCGGCGATGGCCAAACCACCTACTTTGCCTCCGGCGAGAAGATCCTGGTGTCCATCACCGGCGAGCCTGAGCCGAAGCTGGTCTATGCCTCCGAAGACAAGGAACCCATCGTCAGCCTTGCGGGAAACATTGATACGGGACTCTTCTACTCGACCACCGGAGGCGTCGGCTACGTTGGCAGGAACGGCGCGGTGCCGCTCCTCGCCAGCGGAAGCAAAGAGTCGTTGCAACTGCGCTTGCGCGGCACCTCTCTTTACATCTTCTGCCCGGAGTCCGACGGTGTTCTTGCGCTTGACCATGTCGATGAGTTGCGCTCGCTTCCACTGGGCGTGGCCCGAGTCGCCGCCACCGAGGGCTCCAAGGTTGCCGTGAGCTCCGTAACTTTTAGCGACGGCGTGGCGCAAGTCGGCGAACCAGCCGTCATCAATAGCGATACTGCTTCCAAGGTGAATGTCTGGGTGACCCTGGCCAACGTGTCCGCTGAAACAAAGAACTCCGTGGCCGTGCGCGAGCAGGTCGTCATTCGTCACGACACGGCGCTGATTTCCCGTTCTCTTGGTCACTGCGAGTTCAATATCGGCGCCTCGCCCCGCATTTGCGAAGCCACCTACTCCAACCGATCCAGCCATAAACTCTACCCCGGGGGATACTCGGTGGACATCACGGTTGATGGAATCAGGGTCGCCACCCGCCACTTCACCATTACGGGAACGCCTTCCATCACTGAAGCTGCGGAAGTCATTGATCCCATCACGCTTAAGAAGGCGCTGGATAACGGTGGGGAACCCAACGGATTGGATAAATCTTCCCGGCCCCTGCATGCGGTTCTTGGACAGAATTTTGACGGGATTGACTCAAACGTTGCCGTGCCCGCCATGACAAATGTTCTGCAGATGCTGCTCGAACACGGCGCTGACGTCAACGCCCGCGATTCGCGCGGCGACACGCCTCTCCTGCTGGCCCTTCGCAAAAGCCCTTCTGCGCCCCCCGCGATCATCGAGCTGTTAATCGCCAAAGGAGCGGACGTCAATGCCAGCGGCTCTGACGGCAAAACACCATTCCTGCTCGCTTTCGACAATGCGCCTCCTGAGACCATCAAGCTGTTGATCGATAAAGGAGCGAACCTCAATGTCCGCGACCGGGAGAGCTACACGCCGCTCATCCGCGCCCTTGCCCCGCCCGTTGCGCCTCCCGAGATCGTCAGGTTGTTGATCGACAAAGGAGCCGACGTCAACGCCCATGAGGGAATCGGTTGCACGCCCCTCATCATGGCCGTTTCATTCGCCGCACCTCCCGAGATCATCAAGCTGCTGCTCGACAAAGGAGCCGGTGTCGACACCCGCCCCGAGACAAACGGCAACACGCCTCTCATGTTTGCCCTGATTTACTCCGCGCCCCCCGAGGTGATCAAGCTGCTGCTTGACAGGGGAGCCGACGCGAATGCCAGGAACTCCGATGGCGATACGCCTCTCTCGATCGCTTTCAAGCAAAACAATCCGCGCGCCGCTTTGCTCCTGCTGGAAGCTCATGCCAGCACCCCGCCCAACGCAACGGTCGAGAACTTAAACGGTAAGCGCGTCAGCTTGCCCGCAGCCGCGATTGACTCTGGAGATCCGAAGCAGCCCCTGAACGGGCTTGAATCAAGACTCTTCATCGAATTCCTGAAGCGCGGCTGCAATCTTCTCCCGGGCGAAGAAAACCTCGTCGCCGCCCATCTCAGCCTGTTCAGCTCCTCGCAGCTTGATGATGTCCTGACTCGCGTGCCCGCGGTCATGCCCAAGGCCCTTTCTCCATCCTCGGACCTCTCTCCCGACGACCCCAAGTATGCGGTGATCGCGCGCCACGCGATTCTCTTGGCGAGAGAGGCCGCCTCCAAGGCGACGAGCCTGAACGACCTCAAGGATGCGGCCAAGCTGCTCGACCAGGTGGCTGGACGTTACTCTTCCAAAGGGATCTCCGGCCCTGCCGAACTCTATTACGATCTGGGCATGATCGACTTCAAATTGGGCAATGGCGGCGAAGCTGCCACCCGATTCAATCAGTATCTTGCCCTAGCGCCCGACGCCAGCGACGCCAAAGAGGTCCGCAGTCTGATCGCACAATGCGGGAAGTAGGCACACTCGCACGCGCAACATCGGAACACCCGCCATCGCCGCGTGGTTTCGCGGCGAAAGCGGGCGTCGGCCTGAATCAGTATTTCGAAAGCAGGGAGGCTGAATTGGTATCGAGAAAGATCGTGGCTCGATGATGGGTGCGGATGATTGACGCTGGACAAGAGGTTGAGATAGGCCCTTCCAAGGCGTCACGGACGGCCTCTGCCTTTCTAACATCCGGAACGCAGCAGATGATTTGCTTGGATCCAACCAAGGCGGGGATTGTAACGGTGAGAGCTTCGCGAGGAACAGAGTCAAGAGTTGTGAAATGACCTTCGCCGACTTGCTGGAGGCGGCATTTCTCGTCCAATTCGACCTTCTTCACAGTGAGTGGGTCATCAAAGTGCGCCACGTGCGGGTCGTTGAACGCAATGTGACCATTATCTCCAATACCCATGAAGCACACATCGATCGGGGCAGAACGAAGGAGATCTCCATAATTCTGGCACTCCTTCACCAGGTCTTTCGCGTCCCCGCGAAGGTAATGAACTTTGGCCGGATGAACCAAGTCAACCAAGTGGGTTTTCACCCATAGCCGGAAGCTTGCCGGATGAGTCTCAGGGAGACCGATATACTCATCCATGTGAAACACTTCGATGGAATTCCACTTCAGCCGGCGGTCCTCAACGAGCGACGCCATGACGTCAAATTGCGAATTGCTTGCTGCGACCATAATCCGAGCGTATCCCTGACCCGAAATGATCTCGTCCAGCAAGGCCGCTCCTTGTACGCCGGCTGCGCGCCCAGCCTGGGAGCTTGACTTGTAAACTTTGACACTGGCCTTATCCGCCTGGAACGTGCGCGAACACCCGTCAATCATTATTCTTGTCCTCCTAAAAAGTTCTGCCATGGCTCATCATGGCGTTTGTTCAATCTTGTCCGCGTCGTCCGCTGGAAACACAACGCGAAGTGCGGACGGCGCGCGCAGCCCTTCAGTTTGTGATCTCGCTCAGCGCAACCGGGGCTCCACCTCTCGCCTTACTAACATCAGCTGCTTCCATGAACGCAAACATCTCCAGCGTTTCTTGAGGATCGACCGGCGATTCATGAGTCCGGAAGAACTTAGCAACCTCGACAAGCAGAGGATGGTAATAGTCTGTGGGCCCGGGCTTGGATCGTAAGATCGCCTTTGCGCCAAATAAGGTGATCCCAAATTCATAAGGGCCATTCCGAATTCCCCTCATGACACCAATCCGGCCATCCTTCCATTTCCCTACAACCACATCGGTATCCGGGGTATTCACCCGCGTCACCGTCTCGCATCCCGGCCCCATGATCGTGTAGAGTATTTCGACCGCGTGAATCCCGTACCACGTCAGGTCTGTGTGGTGAGGCTCAAGGAAGGACGGACCATAAACACTGCTACCCACAATGCCACCCGATTCAGGGTCGGCCTTCAACCGCTGAGTTTCTTCCCAATAGCGCAAGGGTGAGGAAGTGAACCAGGGGACACCCGCTGCGCTGGCCAAGCGCGCAATTTCCCTTGCGTCTTTGTAGTTGGCCGCCAGCGGTTTATCAATAAACACGGGCTTGTGTGCTGCCAGCACCGCCTTCAGTTGCCCCAGATGAGTGCGCCCATCGACGCTTTCGAGCAGGATTGCATCCACCATGGAACAGAGCGCAGGGATGCTGTCTACGATCTGGACCTTCCAATTGCTCTGCAAGTCCGCCGTGTACTTGTCGACACGATCCCAGCTCTCCTTTATGTCAGGGCTGCCTCCCTTAAAAGCGGCGACGACCTGCACGCCGGGAACATGATTGGGAGCGGAAACGTCGTTGAATATTTTCGTGAATTCGATAACGTGGGAAGTGTCCAGACCGATAATGCCCACGCGGATAGGCCGGTCTGAATTAACCTGTGAAAAACAGCTTGGGACAGCTAGCGCGGCAAGAGCAGTCAGACACCAGCAACTCCGGCCGAACCAGTGCGTTATCACATTCGTCATGCCATCCTCCAATCGTTGCAGAACTAAGCTTTCTTGCTCACTAAGAGGTCATACTGGTTGGAACTCGGCGGGCCCTACCCGGCATGACTAGACTTCTCACCCCGAAGACGTGTCGGAGATGCGCCGTTCTCACAATCAGGTTGACCCAGGTCCGCCCGCCGTTCCCGGCCAGAGGAGTGGACGCCACTTCACTCAGGTTGTAGCGAGCGCAGACCGGTTCGCCCAAACCTTCTCAAAAGCCTTTCCGTACTGATCGATCACTTCGTCGGCTTCCTCGTAGAAGATCGGCAGGAAGAGGTGGTTCTTGTTCACGCTCTCGTTTCCCGGCATGGAAGATGGAATCACAGGCGGGTGGTGCCACCATTTGGCTTCTGAATAAATCTTGAGCTTGTGCTGTTCGGGATAAACCCAAGCGTGAGCAACTACGCCCTCCGCTTGAAGAGCTTTCAGCAAGCCATCCCGGGAGAAGCCGGCTTTTGACGAATCAAGAAACAGCATATTCCCATCGTAATAAGCGCGCTTCTGATCCGGACGGAGCCGCGGCTCTCTCAAACCGGGAAGCTGGATCAGCCGGTCATTCAGCCGGCGGATATTGGCTTCAACGACGGCGCTCTGCGCATCCAGAACCTTGAGTTGCTGACGGGCAACCGCAGCCGCGAACGGGTGCATGCGGTACTTCTGTCCTAAACCGGTTCCTGCATAGGCACGCATTGGGCTGTCGGCAGGGAACGTCTCGGGAAAGTCATAGTTCCCGAAGGTGGTCGCACGCTCATAGTATTCCCGAGTCTGGTAATGCCCCATCCCGCCCTCAACCGATGGCATGACCTTCGTGGCCTGAAAGCTGAAAATACCCATGACTCCCCAAGTCCCCATTTTCCTGCCCTGCATCGACGCGCCGTGGGCGTGCGCAGCGTCCTCAATGACGATCAGGCCTTTCTCCTTGGCAAAGTCGATGATGTGATCCATCTCACAAGGCAAGCCCCAGGAGTGCATGGGGAAAAGAACGCGAGTATTCTTCGTCAGCTTGCGTTTGGCGTCTTCCAGGTCAAAGCAGGCCGTGTGAGGATCAATATCGACGAAGATTGGGACGTACCCAAAGAAACGCTGGGCGAGGCAGTCAACAAAGAAATCGTAGGAAGGCACCATGATTTCGCTGCCGGGAGGCAGGTCCAGTGCGGAAAACATGCTGGTGATCGCGCTGGAGCCATTCATGTGCGCTTTGACGTAGGGCGATCGGGTATACTCCTTCCATTCGTTTTCGAAGAGCGGTATCTCCTCATAGAACTTGTTGTTGTCAATCAAATCGCAGAGCGCCTTCTTCTCCTCAGAGCCGTAACGCGGCCACCGCGTCAGAGCGTTGAGTTTGGCGTCCGGGAAGGATACGGTCTTCGAACCTCCAAAGAGGGCAAGCGATTCGCCCCTCCCGGTTGATTGAGCATAAACAGGCACTGTGAGACCCAGCAGCGCCAGGCTGCCGGTCTGGAGAAAATCCCTCCGCGTAGCTTGATTGGTCATGTTCATAATCTTGTCAGCCTTCATGTCCGCATCCTCCTATTCGACCTCTCGTCGCTTATAACCTATTTATTTCGAGCTTGCTGTGCCGAACTGTCCGGAGATACCCATCAGGTCCGTTCGGGAAAGCCCGTTCTCTGTCACCCGGGAAAGCGCATACACGGATCCATCTTTACCCACCGCAATCGAATTTATATAGGACGGCCGCGATCCGTCCGGGAAGAAGATAGCGCCATGATCGGCGTACTTCCGCGTGGGGATGTCATAAGTGATCAGGTGCAGGTCCTCTTCACCTTTTGCTTCGCCCTTTGCGGTGCTGCTCTTTCCTGCCACCCGCTTCCCGTCTCGATAGATGGGGCCACCGGTAAGGTAGTACACGGTCCGTCCATCCGGGCCAAGAGCAAAGCCCAGATATCCATAGCTGAACTCATCGAACATTCCGCTCAGTTTGGATGGCTCCGACGTAATACGATCCAGCACTTCAACCTTGGGCGCTCGGGGTTCAAAACGGAATAGATACCCTGAGTTTCCATGAACTCCGTAGATCATTTGCTCGGGGGCATACCAGAAGGTCTGCCGCCAGTTGTACCCCATCGTTCCAGGAGAGGTGGGGTCGTACGTGCCGAAGTAATCTTTCCTCAGGTCTTCACCTTGCACGGTCTCAATCGCGTCACGATCGTACACGTAGCGCAGGATGGAACCTTCGGCCGTGGTGAAGTACACTGATCCGTCGCGAGGATCAGGCGTAAGCGACCGGCAAAGCGTCCGGTATTTCGGGCCCCGAACACTTTCGCCTAATTCGGATACTTTACCCAGGTCACGCAGCTCGTTTTTGGCCAAGTCATAGCGAATGAAATAACCCGACGGCCATGTCAGGCCATAAAGCCGCCCTCTGCCCGGATCCATGGCCATCGCGATGATCCCTTCCCCGTGCGGCGCGGTGGCCAGGTTCTCAAACTTGCCGCTGCGCATATCGTAAGAGAGGAAGTGACCACCCGGATAGCGTTTGTATCCGGCAGGGGGATCTCCCAGCGTCTCCATACCGTTCTTAATCGTGTAGTACCCGATGTGTGACGCAAAGTAGAGTTTTCCGTTTGCTTCCCAGAAGCTGACGTGCGACTTGTTTTGGGGTATTGCCTTGAGCCTTTTTTCACCGCAAGCTTCCGTAAGATCACCGAGATGCTGGATCTTATCGGCACGCGGGTCATACACATACATCTGGGCGCCGATGTCAATATCCTGCGAGGAGAGCACGTAATAAATCCTACCGTCGCTCGCGCAACTGATTCCGTTGTAGCTGTCGTGAGCCAGGGAAAACCCGGAATTGTAAACGCGTGCAACCAGCCGGCCCTCAGACTTGGTTTGCACCTCATGCTTGGCAGTATCCGCCACCTTGCATCCCGCCAGGGCTCCACAAAGAACAGAAATTGCCAGAATGTATCCGACGCTAAGACGTTTGCGCATTTTCCCTCGTTAGTTTTCGATTTCCACTTGTGGCCCCGAATCCACAGGACACAGAGCCGGCGCTGTCCGCTACGCAAGTAATTCGCGGATAGCGGACTTCAAGTTCTCCTCGGTCCCCGCTCCGGCGAAGGACTCGGTTGGTTCGTACCCTCCCTCGGACAATGCTTTGTCGGTGCAGACATAGCCGAGTCCGAGTTCCCCATACGCGGCGGTAGCGATGAAGCTGTCCGTGCGCAAACTCTGGGCGTACAACTGATACTCGACAAATGCTTCTCCAGGAAGGCTCAGGATGCTGACAGGCCCTATTCGGTAGCAACTCATATCCACGGTCGGCCAGAGCTTGAGCCGCTCATACCACGCCAGTCCCATAGCCGCTTTCGTCCGCTCGTGATAGGGTTGCGCCGCATCGACAAGCACGCTGCGGAAGTACTGCTCCGAAAACTCCCGTTCAGGACGCAAGGGGAAGCGAACTTCGGCGCCCTTTCGGGAAAACCCCGCACACCGCGCCTTCAGCGTTGAGAAGATCGAAGCTTTCATACCTTGATACAACCGTTCAGCCAGTTGTACGCGAAGCTCCGGCGAACCGTTGTTGTATTTCCCCGCGGCGACGTTGCCGGCGCATCCGTTAAAGTAGACCTGCGGCACACCCTCTTCCTTCTCCAGGCGTTCACGAGCCAAGCCCGCAGTATCCGGGTTCATGTGGCCCTTGCCATAGTAGCTTTGCGGATGAGAGGCGTAATAGTGCAGCCGTACAAGCGGCCGATCCTGATTGAAAAAGGTGACCGTTCGCAGCCAGGGGTCGATGAGACCCTCGGGCGCCGCAATCAGTACGGGATCCGTGCAGGTGCTATACCGAACTCCGATGGAGCCATCCGGCATCCGGACACGCCGGTTGGAGGCGAACTTCTCCACCTTCCCCTTGCCCCAGCCAACGTGAGTGCATGGCTGCATCCGGCCAAGAGCCGCTCGGACCTCCGCGCCCACAAGATCGGATGCAACCTCAGTAAACTTGGGATCACCCAGGTGCGGAGGTGCGGGCGCCAAATCCAGCAGCATGTCCGCGTTGACGTCGTAGAAGGGCGCATCGTGCTGGTGAACACAATGGACCTCAACCTGCAGCTCGTTTACCCCCAGCGCATTCGCAATCTTCCTGCGAAACAGGTCGTGCGCTCCCGTACGAAGCTCACAATAGTCGAACGCGCACAGGACGCACAGGTTCCCCTCGTCCGACAGGATCACACCCTTCGCCAGCAGCCGCCCGTCGACACTTGTCGCCACCGGCGGGTCGCACATCTCCAGCGGACTTCCTATCGGCGGTGTGACGTCGCAGGAGAATGCCGCCACGCGCAGTCCCCGAAAAACAGTTGATCCGCGAGAAGTACTGCATAGTCCAGGCCTTGCGGAAGCAAGCGAAGCCACTCCCAACGCAGGCACATAACCCATAAATCCACGCCGGGTCATCTTCCCCATAAACCAATCGCCTTCCCTTCCCGGGGTGACGGTCCCGGCCTGACCCCGCACCGTTCGTCGCTGGCCTCGCGCTGACAAGCGCCATTGAGGCGCGGCCGGTTTCATGAAATCCCGGTGCGCAGTTGCCGTCCCTCGCCTCCCGCCTCAGCCCCTCACCCGAGCCACCGCCTCCGAGATCGCCGCGCAGATGTATTCGTTGTCCGCGTCGGACATCAGCGGGTGCATCGGCGTGTTGAACAGGCGGCCCCCCAGTTCCTCGGCCCGCGGGCAGGATTGCCCCACAGTCATTCGCCGGACGAAGGCATCGGTCTGGTAAACCGGCGGATTGGCCACCACGCTATCCACGCCGTACTCCTTCCGGAGAATCGACATGAGCTGATCGCGCTTCGCGCCAGCCCACGCCCGCGGCACCAGCAGGTTGTACAGGTAGTAGACCGGCTCGTATCCCGCTGCGTCAAAGGGCAGCGTCAGTTCCGGCACGTCCCTCAGCATTTCCGTGCGCTTCTTCGCCAAGGCCACCCGCGGCGCGATCATCGAGTCCAGCCGCCGCAGTTGCACCATCCCCACCGCCGCCTGAATCTTGGTCATCTTCCAGTTGGAGCCCCAGCCCATGTCGCCGGTGCCCTTCTTGCCGCGAGCAATCTCCAGGTCTTCGGACACAGCGATCCCCCACTGCCGGAGCGCCCGCAACCGCAGCATCAGGTCCGGGTCGTCGGTGGTGATCATGCCGCCCTCACCGAGAGTGGTCATCATCTTCATCGTATGCAGGCTGAAGACGGTCATCCAGCTCCCTTTGCCGATCTTTGCACCGTGATAGCTGCCGCCCAGCGCCCGCGCGGCGTCACCGATCACCTTCGGCGGCCCGTACTTGGGGTGCGGGTGCCGCTTGGCAATCTCCAGATAATCCGCGATCGGCGCTGAGAGACCGTTCATGTGCGTCACCAGGATGGCCCGCGTCCGCGGCGTCATCTTAGCTTCCACATCGGCCGGGTCGGCATTGAGGGTCTCGTCGGAGTCGCAAAGGACCAGCTTCCCGCCGACGCCTAGAACGGCGTAGGGCGCCGCCCGGAAGTTCATGGCCGGCACGATCACCTCATCGCCCGGCTCCAGGTCCAGCGCGTGCACCGCCACATCCAAGCCGGCGCCTCCGGAAGTCACCGAGAGGGCATACTTCACGCCGATGTACTCGGCAAACTTCCGTTCAAAATCTACAATCTCGTCGCAGAAGAAGCCAAAGCCGACCGCCGGGTCCAGGGAACTGCGAATGGTTTTGACCGCCGTCTCGATTTCCTCTTCCGTATACCAACCGCCCAGCATGGGCTCCGCCTGCCACGCCTGGCTCAGCCCACCCCGCGCCAGAATCTTCTTTCGTTGTGCCTGATCCATTCCTCTCGCCTCCTCTACCTGATTCGAACCCTTCAAACATAGCGGCGGAGGTTGCATCGGTCCGCTCCGCAACCCTCGTCCACTTTCAGCAGCCAGGTTCCGTTCTCCGCGCTAGCGATCTGTGCGGGCAGGACTTACCATAGCTGTATTCGAATTCCCACTCTGCGCAAATATGCCGTTTTCCGCATCTCGTCTTTATCTTCGACCGCGTTGTTGAATAACATTGCGAGAAGTGAATGTCAAGAGATTTTTCTGTTCTTGAAGGTTTCTGTCGTTACTTATCGCAATAAATGCTATTCTTACAGCTTAAATTGTTGCTATGTACCGCTTCGCAGAAGAGGCTACAGAGCTTTTTAGCAAAATGGCCTGCGAGCTAGCACATTCAGCCAGCTCTGTGGTAGATTGCACCATTACTGACCATAACTTGGTCCCTGAACGAAAAACATATCAGCAGGAGGTCAACTCTCATGAACCTTCTAACGACCCTGAAAGGCTCATTACTCGAATCCTTTTTCCCCGCCGCCTGGGACATGGCGCAGTGGGATGCTTGCGTAGCCGACGATCCAAAGGCCATCTTCGACAGACAGCCCAAATGGCACCAGGATTTCTCAATTCGAATGGCCAATGACGTGGCGGATTTTGACGTGATGATGGGCCACGAACTGGCCCTGGAAATTCGCCGCTGTCGTGAAGCCGGCCGCAAACTGGCTCTGATTTTGCCTGCCGGCCCCATGGGCATGTACCGCTGGACAGTCTATTTCCTGCGCGAATGGAACATTCCCTGCGATCACGTTTTTGGCTTCAACATGGACGAGTGGAGCGACGCGAAGGGCAACACGCTTCCCGGCGACGATCCGGGGTCATTTCAGAATGCCATGCAATCTGCTTTCTATGGCCCGCTCAGGGAACTAACGGTGCCGGCGGGGCAGCGATTCTTTGCCACCCGGAATCTGTTGCCCACGTATCCGGACCGCATTGGCGCCCTGCGCAGCGAAGGGGCCAAGCTCGTGGTGGTTTACGGCATTGGGCGCGCCTGCCATATCGCCTTTTGGGAAGCTCACTTCGGAGCAGAGTTCGCTAACGACGCCGAATGGCGAAGACAAACACATCGTTTAGGCGCACAGCTTCACCCGCTGACCATTGAGCAGAACGCCATTACGAGTTTCAAGAGCCGGACGACGCTGGTGCCAGCCTTCGCCAACACGATCGGGCCGGCTTTCTTCACCAGCGCCGACTATGCGATTGGCGGCGCCGACGGCGAACTTGGTCGCGGCATGCAATGGCAGGGCCTGCCGTTGTGGGTCTCGCTGCGGCATCCTGCCACCCGCCATATTCCTTCGACCTGGATGCCCACCGAGCCCGGCGTCCTTTATTTCACCCGGGCGCTTGCCGGGCCTTTGGTCGCGGAGGTCAACTGATGCCTGCAAATCCGCAAGTTCCCCGCCTGCTGGCGGTTATGGCTCACCCTGACGACACCGAAATTTTCGTGGGGGGAACTCTGTTTCATCTGAAAGACCTGGGTTGGGAGTTAGGGATCGTCACCATGACGGCCGGAGATTGCGGCTCGGCGACAA
>Ga0326728_10019940_pt1 | contig 12901 bp, 9 predicted proteins | sample MB3enrmetagenome_FD_207602 | JGI IMG/M metagenome (GOLD analysis project Ga0326728, IMG submission 207602) | Lab enriched peat soil microbial communities from McLean, Ithaca, NY, United States - MB31MN | ecosystem: Environmental > Terrestrial > Soil > Wetlands > Peat | place: USA: New York...
CACTACCTCCATCGCAAAAGCTACCAAAAAGCCTGCGCGCTTTTGCGGCAGCGCCAGCGCGGCAAAATTTGAACTTTGACCTCAACGACACCATCGCCGCCATCGCCACCCCCGTGGGCGAGGGCGGGATCGCCGTTGTCCGCCTTTCCGGCCCGCAATCTCTCTCGATTGCCGACACCAGTTTCAGGCCCGCCGGCAAATCTTCGCCGCCCCCTTCCGCCGCGCCCTCCCACACCATTCATTTCGGCAAAATAGTCCGCCAAGGCCGCATCCTGGATGAAGTCTTGCTCGCCGTGATGCGCGCGCCCCGCAGCTTTACGCGCCAGGACGTGGTCGAAATCACCTGTCACGGCGGTTTGCTCCCCGCCAAACTGGTTCTGGACACTCTCCTGGAAAACGGCGCGCGTCTGGCCGCTCCGGGCGAATTTACGCGGCGCGCCTTTCTCAATGGCCGCATTGATCTGGCCCAGGCCGAGGCCGTGGCCGATTTGATCCACTCCCGCACCGAACTGGCCCTCGCCGCCGCCAACGAACAACTGGCCGGCAAACTTTCCCAACGCATCAATCTTCTGCGCGACGATCTGATGAGAACTTTGGCCCACATCGAAGCCCACATTGATTTCCCGGACGAAGACATTGCTCCGGACACCCGCGAAAAATTGATCGGCCGATTGCAGGCCGGCGTCGCTTTCACCGACCAATTGCTGCGCACGGCCAATGAAGGCCGGATTCTGCGCCGGGGCATTCGCGCCGCCATCATCGGGCGGCCCAATGTCGGCAAATCCAGCCTGCTCAATCAACTCCTGGGCCATGACCGCGCCATCGTCTCCCGCATCCCAGGCACCACCCGCGACACCATTGAAGAAACCGCCAACGTCCGCGGCCTCCCCGTCATCTTCATTGACACCGCCGGCTTGCGGGAAGCCGCCGACGAAATCGAGCTGGAAGGCATCCGTCGCAGCCGCGGCGCCCTCGCCGACGCCGAACTGATTTTACACGTCCTCGACGCCGCCGATCCCCTGGCCGACGACGACGAAAAGTTGTTCTCAGAATTCGCGCAAAAAAAACGGCTCCTCATCCGCAACAAAATCGATCTGCCTCTCCGCCTTCAATTGCCGCCGGGCATTTCGGCCCTGGATGTTTGTTGTCTGACCGGCAAAGGGATTGAAGAAGTCAAAGACGCGATCAAGGAAAAAGTGTGGGCGGGGGAAATCCAGGCCGGGATGTGGCAAGTCATGATCAACGCCCGCCATCAAGACGCGCTGCAACGCGCGCGCGAGGCGATTGGGCGCGCGGTGGCCGCATTGCGTGAGGGCCTGGGATTGGAACTGGCCGCCTTGGACCTGCGCATCGCCGCCAACGCCGTCGGCGAAATAGTCGGCAAAACGACCACGGACGATTTGCTCGACGCCATTTTCAGCCAATTCTGCATCGGCAAATAACGGCGTCTTATTCCAAGCCAAGGAGTTGGCTGAACATTTCGTAAACGACCTTGCGACGTTCTGCAAAAATGACCCGGAAGCATGGCCCCTCTTTGCTGGTGGCTGATTCCAGAATAAGGCGAAAACTTTCCACCTTCAACTTGTAGAATCCCTCCAGTTCATCCTCCAGCGGTTCGGGAAATGCCACGCCCTGTTCCACAGCGCGGAGAGCGTCACGCAACCGCTTGCGGCTTTGTGGCGGCTGCCGCTTGATGAACTCAACCGGTTGCTTTTCCAGCGTGAGTTTAATCTTCATCCAGCACGCTCAACGGATAATCCACATGCTTTCCGGCCCTGGCCCGCCGGATGGCGGCCATCGCGTCCGGGTTGGCGAGAATCTCCATCTGTTCCAAAAGTCTCGCCATCCGTTTCCGAGGCACAATAAACGCAACAACCTCGCCATTCCGGGTGATGGCGGAAGTTTTTTCTTTTCGACAAAGGGCCGGAAACTGCGCCTGCCCCTGCGTCACGGTCAACGTATCTTTCATAGTAAACTCTATATAGCCCATTTTGGAGCCGCGTGCAAGCGGGTACGGGATCGATTCTTCCAACGGCTAAACGCACAGAAAATCGAAAAAAAAGATAACCGGCTTTTGAACCTCAAGCCTGGGAACGCTCATGGTGGTGACGGTGGTGATGATGGAAGAGCCGTTCACGATTGGCGTAGAGGTACCAGACAATGCCGGCGTTGATAATCGCCACTCCCACCATGAACCAGCTAAACTCTTTCACTAACTCGTATATTTCCACCGGCACAAAAAACGCCGATTCCACTATGGCCAGCCACCCGGCCCACTTCACTCGAAACATCATCCCTATCCCCTCCGTCAACGGAAACAACGACCACAACACAGCCCCGATGGCTGCATCCCGCACGCCGGCCTGAGTCACGTTGGCGATCCTGAAGGCCAGGCGTGTAAAGAATTTATTCTCGGGATGAATGCGCAGGTAATGAAACACTTGCTTGACCGACGGCCGGTCCAAGAGTTGTTCATACTCCGCTGGCAATTGGGTCGCCGGTTGAAAATACAAAAAGAGCGCCAGGAAAACGGCCAGCACTCCCTTGGCCAGCTTGAAAAGAATGATCAGGTAGAGCGTGGGCGCCCGTTCGAGCGGCGCTTGCTGCCGCCCCACCTCCATTCCCTCCAGTGATGCCAGTTTGTCAATCTCCATTATCGAATCCTCTCCACGAGCAGCGCCGCCAGGGTGTCTATCTTCACCCGGCTTTGTTTCATGCTGTCGCGCTCCCGCAACGTGACCGTGTCCTTGAGCTCGGCCCCCTGCTCTCCCAGCGTCTCAAAATCAATGGTCACTCCAAAGGGCGTGCCGGCTTCATCCTGCCGCCGGTAACGCCGGCCAATGGCTCCGGCCTCATCATAAAAGACCGTCATGTGCGGACGCAACAAATCCCGCACTTCCCGCGCCTTCCTCACCAATTCCGGCTTGTTCTTCAGCAGCGGAAACACCGCCGCCTTGACGGGCGCGATCCGCGGATGAAAACGCATCACGATGCGCGTCTCCATCCTCCCCTTTTCGTCCGGCGCAGTGTCCTCGCCGTAGGCGTTGCAGATCAGGGCCAGGGCCAGCCGGTCCACCCCCGCCGAAGGCTCGATGACGTGCGGCACATAGTTGCCCCGGCCCAGTCCGGCCGCCTCTTCCCGCGCCTTGGCTTCGGCTCCGGCCGGGTCTTCGCCTGTTTTGACAAGATAATTCCGGCGCGATTCAAAATATCGTTTCGACAAGGCCGCTTTTTTCGCTTCATCCAGCCTGGCCCACGCCTCCTTCAATTCCTCATCGAACACCCCCATGGCTTTGCCGGAAAACCTTTGGTGTTGCGACAAATCAAAATCGCTCCGCGCGGCGATGCCTTCCAATTCCTCGCCGGCCAGTTCGCCCGCGGCGTCCCTTTTGCTGAAGGGGAACTTGTAAAGAATGTCCACCGTGGCCCGGGCGTAATGCGCCAGTTCCTCCGGTTTCTGCCAGTACTCGACCAGCGTGGTTCGCGGCAAACCAATGCTCTCGTAAAACGCCAGCCGCTCCTCGACCCAATACTTGTGCCACATTTGCCAGCCCCAATTGGCCTGCGGTTCGCCGGGATGTCCGGGGCTGGCGGGCCGGGCCACGCTGCCGCAAATCGCCTCCACCGCTTCATCGGGCCGGATGAAGAACTCCAGTTCCATCTGCTCGAACTCGCGCGAGCGAAAGGTGAAATTGCGCGGATTGATCTCATTGCGAAACGCCTTGCCGATCTGGCAAATGCCGAACGGCACCTTCTGCCGCGACACTTCGGCCACGGTCTTGAATTGCGCGAATATGGCCTGCGCCGTTTCCGGCCGCAGATAGGCCGTGCTCTCCGCGCTCTCCACCGGCCCGACGCACGTCTTGAACATCAGATTAAACAGGCGCGGTTCGGTCAGCAGACTCCCGTTTTCAGGATTGAACCGAATCGAATTCTCCACCTTCTCGGTCCGTTCTTCCAACAGGCGCGCCTCCGTGATCCCGCGTTGCGCATAAAACTGCCGCGCCGCCTTGCGCGCGCTGTCAGGATGCTTCCCCGGAGCAAGCAGAACTGAATACGGTTCCCTGCTGGTCTTTGTCTTGTCCGTGGAATCTTCCGCGCCGCCGTAGTGATAAGCGATGCCGCTTTGCGGCTCAATCTGGTCGGCCCGGAAGCGTTTCTTGGTCAACAGACAATCCACCATGGGATCGGCAAAAGTAGTGGCATGGCCGCTGGCCTCCCAAATCTTCGGGTGCATGATAATGGTCGCGTCCAAGCCGACCACGTCATCGCGTTTCTGCGTCATGACGCGCCACCAAAAATCTTTGACATTGCGCTTGAGCTCGGCGCCCAGCGGGCCGTAGTCCCAAAACCCGTTGATGCCGCCGTAAATTTCGGACGACTGAAAAACAAACCCCCGTCTCTTGCACAAAGAGACAATCCGCTCCATGAGATCATTCGCCTTGGATTCCGCCATAGCGGAACATACTTCTTTAACCGGCGCCCGATGTCAAGGCAGGCGGCATTGGCAATCGCGTTGCGAGGTGCATTTGACTTCGTTTGGGCACAGCGGCGTCTGGCTCCTAATCCTAATCCTAATCGTAATCTTAATCTTATTACTCCGCTTCATTATGACGTTGAAGCCGCCGCCAGGCGGCTTAAATTGAAAAGGTTGAAATTTTCGCGGTTGACGATTTTCATGGCACACCGCAACGTTGCACTGCTTTTGTCACAGGAATGAAGACCATTCTTTTCGTTTGCACGGGTAATGTCTGCCGCAGTCCGATGGCGGAGGGCCTTTTTCGCCACGCCACCCAGGGCCGGACGGATTGCCAGGCTGTTTCCGCGGGGGTGGGCGCCTTGGAAGGCCAGCCACCCAGCCCCCATGCCGTGCGCGCCCTCAAGGAGTTGGGCATCGATATTTCCCAACTGCGCAGCCGCGCCCTCACCCCCGATTTGGTCGAGCGGGCCGATTACATCTTTGGCATGACCCACAGCCATGTCGATTCGATCAACCTGCTCTTTCCGCTTGCCGCGGAGAAGACCTTTCTCCTGCGGGAATTTGACGAGACGCTCGACGAATTCGAAAAGGACATCACGGATCCCATCGGCGGTTCCTACGAAACCTATGCCTACTGCCGCGACCAGATCGAGCAGGGCATTTTCTCCATGCTCAATTTCATCGAGCAGACCTACGAACCTCTCGTGCCGCCGCTATCCGCCGCCAAAACCCGTTGCGCCGTGGGTTGCGACCACGCCGGTTTCCGGTTGAAGGAGGCGATCAAGGATTACTTGCAGGAGAAGGGCATTTCCCTGACCGATGTCGGCGCCAATTCCACCGAAGTCAGCGATTATGCCGATTACGCCCGGGCGGTCGGGGAGTTGATCGCGGCGGAGCGGTGCGAATTCGGCCTTTTGATTTGTTCGACGGGTGTCGGCATGAGCATGGCCGCCAACAAGATCGGCGGCGTGCGCGCCGCGCTGGTCTTCGACGAGCAAATGGCCGCGCTTTCCCGCCAGCACAACAACGCCAATGTCCTCTGCCTGGGCGCGAGCAACACTTCCCACGGGCAGGCCCGAAAAATTTTGGACGCCTTTCTGGCCGCGCAATTTGAAGGCGGCCGCCACGAGCGCCGCCTTAATAAAATGGAAACATCCAACCCCCCCGCCCATTTGAGAATGAAAACAATTGATCCCGAGATTGCCAACGCCCTCTTCCTGGAACGGCAGCGCCAGCAGGAAAACATCGAGTTGATTGCCAGTGAAAATTTCGTCAGCCCGGCGGTGATGGAAGCCCAAGGCTCGGTGTTGACCAATAAATATGCCGAGGGCTATCCCGGCAAACGGTGGTACGGCGGTTGCGAGAACGTGGATGTCATCGAGCGCCTGGCCATCGACCGCGCCAAAAAAATCTTCGGCGCCGAACATGTCAATGTCCAGCCGCATTCCGGCAGCCAGGCCAACATGGCCGTTTATTTTGCCTTCCTCAAGCCGGGCGACAAAATGCTGACGATGGACCTGAGCCACGGCGGCCACCTCACCCACGGCAACAAGGCCAATTTCTCCGGCAGATTCTTTGAAATCGTCCATTACGGCGTGAGCAAAGACACCGAGAGGATCGATTACGATCAATTGCAGAAATTGGCCCGGGAACACCGGCCCCGCATGATCACCGTCGGCGCCAGCGCTTATCCGCGCATCATTGATTTCAAGCGCATGGGCGAAATCGCGCGCGAGGCCGGGGCCTGGTTGCTCGCCGACATCGCCCACATCGCCGGCCTGGTCGCCACAGGGCTTCATCCCAGCCCCATTGAACACGCCGATTTCGTCACGACCACGACGCATAAGACCTTGCGCGGCCCGCGCGGGGGGTTGATTATGTGCCGGGAGAAATATGCCAAGGAAATTGATTCGCAGGTTTTTCCGGGGATTCAGGGCGGGCCGCTTGTGCATGTGATCGCGGCCAAGGCGGTCTGCTTCCTGGAAGCCATGCAGCCCGCGTTCAAGCTCTACCAGGCGCAAATCGTTGCCAATGCCCATGCCCTGGCCGACGGGATGGCCAGCAATCATTTCCGGCTCATCAGCGGCGGGACGGACAATCATTTGATGCTGGTCGATGTCGGCAGCCGGGGATTGACCGGCAAGGAATGCCAGACGGCACTGGACGAAGCGGGAATCACCATCAATAAAAACACCATCCCTTTTGAAACCCGCTCCCCGTTCCAGGCCAGCGGCATTCGTCTGGGAACCCCGGCCGTGACCACCCGGGGAATGAAAGAGCCGGAAATGGCCGCCATAGCGGACATGATCAGCGAAGTTTTGCTTGATATTAAGAATCTTGACACCGCTCACAAGGTGAGAGATCGTGTCCGGGAATTAACAGCTAGATATCCATTGCCGTATTAACAGGATTTTTTGGGTGAATCCCCGGTTGGCCCGCCGATTTGATTGAATTCAAATCTTTCGCATCCAATTGGCCAGACAACAAGGGCCGCGCCCAATGCCTCGGACCTAAATATTATTTTTACTTATGCCCAAAGCCGCCACAAAGAGAGCCGCCAGAAAAAGTCCAAAGAGCGCCGCGTCCATCGCCGCCGCCGCCCTTGACGAAACATCCCAAGCGCCAGCCGCGCCCTCCCCGCCAGCCGGCCTGAGCCTGGAACCGCCCACCCATGCCGTGGAAGCGCCGGAACCCGCCGAAACCCGCCCGGCAACCGGCGGCCCCGCGCCGATCAGCCTGAACATTGCCGAACTTCAGGCCATGGCCATGCCGGACCTCAATCACAAGGCCCGGGAAATGGGCATCGAGAATTTCGGCACCATGCGCAAGCACGAGCTGATTTTTCAAATCCTGCAAAAAAATGCCGAGCGCGCCGGGGTTTTGTTCTCCGAAGGGGTTTTGGAGATATTGCCCGAGGGCTTCGGATTCCTGCGCTCGCGCAGTTTCAATTACCTCCCCTGCCCCGAGGACATTTACGTCTCGCCCTCCCAGATTCGCCGTTTTAATCTTCAAACCGGCAACCTCATCGCCGGCCAAATCCGTCCGCCCAAGGACAAGGAACGCTTTTTCGCCCTGCTCAAGGTCGAAGCGGTCGATACGGAAGACCCGGACAAGGCCAAAGACAAAACGCATTTCGACAACCTCACGCCCCTTTTTCCGACCAAACGCTATTTGCTGGAAACGAAGCCCGAGGAATTATCCACCCGCGTCCTGGACCTGGTTTGTCCCATTGGCAAAGGAACCCGCGGCCTGATCGTCGCCCCGCCCCGCACCGGCAAAACCGTCCTGATGCAAAAGCTGGCCAACGCCATTCTGAAGAACAATCCTGAAGCCTATTTGTTCATTCTGCTCATCGACGAACGCCCCGAAGAAGTGACCGACATGGAACGCACCTGCCGCGGCGCCGAAGTCATCAGCTCGACCTTCGACGAACCCCCCGAACGCCACGTGCAAGTGGCCGAGATGGTCATTGAAAAGGCCAAGCGCATGATCGAGCACAAACGCGACGCCGTCATTCTTCTGGACTCCATCACCCGCCTGGCCCGCGCTTACAACACCATCCAGCCGCACTCCGGCAAGATTCTCTCCGGCGGCGTCGATGCCAATGCCCTGCACAAGCCCAAACGCTTTTTCGGCGCGGCCCGCAACATTGAGGAAGGCGGTTCGCTGACCATTATCGCCACCGCGCTGATTGACACCGGATCGCGCATGGACGAGGTCATTTTCGAGGAATTCAAAGGCACCGGCAACATGGAAGTCAATTTGGACCGCCATCTGGTTGACCGGCGCATTTTCCCGTCCATCAACATAGAACTGTCCGGCACCCGCAAGGAAGAACTGCTCTATCATCCCGAGGAGTACAACAAAGTCGTCATCCTTCGCCGCGCCCTGACCGGCGTGCCGCCCGTCGAAGCCATGGAACTGCTGCTGGGCAAACTGAAGAAGACCGGCAGCAACATCGAGTTCCTCCTCGGCATGGCCGTGGGCTGATTATGCCGAAAGAACGAAAAGTCCCGAAATCAACGGTGGTTGGTAAAGGGATTGCCGTGAATCTTCAGGAGCAAAAGAAACCGGGCAGACTTTCCGCTTACGACGTCATGAAAGAGGCGTGCGGTATCATCAAGAGCGGCCGCCGCGATTTGGCAACCAATCCAAAATATATGAAAGGATTCGGGCGTGACTGAGGAAACGATTTTGGACACGGGACCGCTCGTCGCATTTCTTGAGTCTGATGAAGAACACCATCATTGGGGCGTCGCGCGTTTCAAAGAACCGAGAGGTTCCGCCGCTCTTCATCGTTTTTCATTGCCCATCACTGGCAAGCTGCTTAAAACTGTTTGCATGGGCACAAACGGCTTAACCCAAACCATTCCGGCGGGATTAAGAATTCCTTTTTGCATCAATTGACATGGATCAAACAGATCAAAATAAAACTACCTCGTCAAACGCCTTGGATACGCGCGTCCAGCAGTCCCTGCGGACTTGCTATGAATCGCTCTTGAAACGCGGTCAACTGTTGACGAAGGAACGCCTGTCCGAATGTTACGCGCTTTTTCGGGAGCGTTTCGGCCCGGATCGTCTCAAAGGTCTGGACGGCGAGGTGCTGTTGAACACCATGCACGCACACGGCAGCCAAGACAGCCTTGTGTATTGGCTGGAATTTAAGAGCGACGCCGAATTTCCTACCCGCCAGTTCGGCAGTATCTCTGGCGGCAGTGCGCTCAAATTCGGTCTCTATAAGAGCAAGGATTCCGGCGAATGGATGGCTGGCCATCCGACCAACCAAATCACGCTGCCGATAGCCGAGGCCATCGCCACCGCGCGGAAACACCGCGACCAGTTGGTCGCCGCCGTGGCCGTCATTCAGGATTTACCCGCCGGAGCCGACGATCAGGCATATCTGGCCTTGCAGAATAAATTGGACGAAGTTGCACCGGATGTTTGCCGTTTGGCTTGGGGCCACAAATATGTAAGCCTACTTTTCCCGGACAAGCTGGACGATTTTCACGCCGAATATTTCCAGCGGCATAATCTCATTAAACTGCTTCAACTACCGCCCTCTCAGCCCGGCCTGTATGTCTCCGCAGGCCGATTTGTCAGCTTTGCCAATCAAATGGGTTGGCCCATGAATCACTTGACCGCAGTGCTCAATGAGCGAAACGGCACGCCAACCAAATACTGGCGCATCGGCACCAAGTTGGGTGAAGGAAATAACGCACAAGATATTTGGCCAGACATGAGAGCAGGCGGCTATGCAGCCGTTGGTTGGGCAGACTTGGGGGATTTATCCGCTGTGCTCGCTGGCGACAATGTGAAGGAAACAATCGCGGAAATGCTGATTAAGGAATACCAGTATGATGCAAATGTCGCTTCGCGCAAAGCCGGTGAAATTAGGAACTTTGCCAAGGACATGGAGGATAATGATATAGTGCTAGCGGCGGAGGGCGAAAGGATTCTCGGCATCGGTCTGGTCAAAGGCCCATACCGTTATGAAAAGAGACAGCCGGAAGACGCACCGCATCGTCGCCAAGTTGAGTGGCATACGACCCCGGAATGGAGGCTGCCGGTCACGGAAGGGTTGAGAACCTCGGTCTGGAAATTGCGTAAGGATGACCGGAACTTTGTCGCCGTGGAGCGCCAGTTTTTGGAACCGTCGTTGCCAGAGTCGCCCGCGACCGCCGCACCAAAGCAGGTTCAACCAAAACCAATTAGCAAAATTGTCCGCTTGGAAGGCGTCATCCCTAGCAAATTGCAGGCGATCTTGGAACGCAAAGGCCAAGCCATTCTCTACGGCCCCCCAGGCACCGGCAAAACATATTGGGGCAAACAGACCGCCCTTGACTTGGCAGCCATCGGGGCTTTTGGGTGTCTGTATTCAGACCTTACTCCCGAACAGAAGGTGACTGTCAATGGTGACGGCTCAAATTCTGGCTTGTTACGCTGCTGCACGTTTCATCCGGCATTCGGCTATGAGGACTTTATTGAGGGCTACCGCCCGCAAAAGGGCACAGGCGGCCGGTTGATCTTTGAAAAGCGCGACGGTATTTTCAAAAAGCTCTGCCGTGATGCCACTGCTTCGGATGAAAAATTTGTTTTGCTCATTGATGAAATCAACCGTGGTGACATCCCACGCATCTTTGGTGAATTGCTGACGCTACTCGAAAAAAACAAACGCGGACAGGAAGTGATTTTGCCTTTGTCTGGCGACAAGTTTTCCGTCCCGGCCAACGTCTTGGTTATCGGCACAATGAACACGGCGGATCGTTCAATCGCCTTGCTCGACACCGCCTTGCGCCGTCGGTTTGGATTTGTCGAGTTAATGCCAGATTCGTCCACGCTGGCCGGTGCGATTGCAGGTGAAACGATTCCGCTCGGCCAATGGCTCGAAGCGTTGAATTCCCGTATCCGCGAACACATCGGCAAAGACGCCCGCAATTTACAAATCGGCCATGCCTACCTGATGGATGACAACGGGAAGCCAGTCACAGATTTTGCCAAGTTTTCCCGCATCATCGCCGAGGACATCATCCCGCTGCTGGAGGAATATTGTTACGAGGATTACGGCGCGCTCACGGAAATCTTGGGTGGGGCCATGATTGATGGTGAACGACAGCGCGTGCGTGAGGAATTATTTCTGCCTGCCCGCCGTCAGGATTTGATTCAGGCTTTGCTGGCACCCACGCCAGAATTGTCAACGACGATTGAAGCCGTTGCCCAATTGACTCCAACACCGGAACCAGAGGATGAACCTGAAGAACCGGCTAAATGACCACACAGATCGTAAATTTGACTGAATGGGAGACACGAGAACCAAGCAAGGGTAGCCCGCTTGTGGGGCCGGTATTGGCCAACCATCCGGCAGCCCAACGCCTAGCCGAGACGCTTACCCGCGATGGCCGCATTGAAATTCTTGAACTTGCGCGTGGATTGGAATTGAGGGCGTCATCTTTTGTCGGACGTTTCGCCTTGGGCGAATTGCTCATTACGATTAAGCCCAAGATTTCCGGCGTGCCGCTAATGAATTTGCTTCGCTACGCATACCGGCTACGTCATTTGCAGTTGTTCGCCGAAGTTGGCTATGCGACCTCACAGGCCAGCTTCGAGGATTTATTGATTCATCAGTTGGCTGCGGAATCGTCCGAATTGCTTTCCCGTGGCCTTCATCGTGATTATCTTCGCACCGAATCCATGCTCGCCAGCCTGCGGGGGCGGATTGATTTCGGTGGTTATATACAGGTAGCCGCAAATGCTGGCGTCCCTTTGCCCTGTGTTCATTATCCCCGCAGCGAAGACACCTGCTTGAATCAGGTTTTGCATGGCGGCTTGGAACTAGCCGCCCGGATGACGCTGGACAGTGAATTAGGCGGGCGCGTCCGGCGCTTGGCCAAAAGTTTCGCCGGACGAATCACGCCGAAAAAATTAGATGCCGCCGCTTTTGCCGAAGCGTGGTATTCACTCGACCGCCGCACCAGCGCCTACCGGCCAGCGTTGACCTTAATTCAAATACTTCTTAACACCCTCGGCGCGGCCTTGACCGACAACACTTCGCCGACTCCCGCCGCTGGATTCTTGTTTGACATGAATCGTTTTTTTCAGGCACTACTTTCCCGCTTTCTTGGCGAAAACCTCATCGGCTACGAAGTTCAGGATGAACGGGGATTACGCGGGGTTTTCACCTACGACCCTGCCAATAACCCTCGTAATCGTCGCTCGCCGTCACTTCGTCCCGACTTTCTCGTGCTGCGCAATCACAAGGTTGAAGCCGTTCTGGATGCCAAATATCGTGATCTTTGGGATACAAATCTACCGCGTGAGATGTTATATCAGCTTGCGCTTTACGCTTTGGGCCAAGAGAGCGGTAATCGCAGGGCAACCATCATTTATCCGACATTGGAAGACGCAGCCCGTCAGCAGACCATTTTCGTCAAAGACCCACTCCGTGGCACTTCGACGGCGCAAATCATATTGCGCCCGGTGAACTTGCTGATACTTGACCAGCTTTTGCGTGATAAAAGGGTTCAAGCCCAGCGCAGTCGCACTGAGTTTGCCCGGTGCCTGGCATTTGGAACAACACCGGATGTTTCATCTAATTGAACCCTAATTGGCTTGTCCGGCGGTGCGGTGGATTACTTCAATTTGGCCGAAAAAATTAAAAGCAGCGCAAGTGTTCAACAGCGCCAGAAATAAAATGACAAAATATCCATACAACTCCCTTGACGATTTCCTCAAATCACATCGGCTGGATGTCGATGGCCTGCTCGACGACGGGTGGGGAGCGCCTTTTCCAGTCAAAGGGTGAGGTGCTCCCCATTTGTCCTACCAGTGGAAGCCTTTTTTATACTTATGTTTTTCGGTCTTTTCACCACCCCATTTGAACCGGAAGGAACTGGGGGCCCACAGCCATTGCCAGTCCCCTCCCGA
>Ga0326728_10019942_pt1 | contig 12901 bp, 11 predicted proteins | sample MB3enrmetagenome_FD_207602 | JGI IMG/M metagenome (GOLD analysis project Ga0326728, IMG submission 207602) | Lab enriched peat soil microbial communities from McLean, Ithaca, NY, United States - MB31MN | ecosystem: Environmental > Terrestrial > Soil > Wetlands > Peat | place: USA: New York...
GATCGAGCCCGCGAGCGACGTAGATTTCCATCAGTTCATTCTGCTCGCCCTTGTTGTCTTCTTTGAGTTCCGTACGCTCGAGATTGAGCTCAGCCTCCTCGGCGTCTTGCTGCGAGTGGACAGATACATACTCCCCAGCAGCCATGGACATTGCTCCCGCCACCAACCCGGCTATTCCTGCGACCATTATGTTGCTATGAGTGGCATGGGCGGCAGCAACTCCGAGCACCAGGCTGGAGGTTGAAAGGATGCCATCGTTCGCGCCCAGTACCGCCGCGCGGAGCCAGCCGATGCGTCCCGTGTGGTGAAGTTCCGTGCCGATTGGTGATCTCATACAACCTCCTGGACCCTGGGACCTGATGGAACTCAGGGAAACCTCCTGTGTTCCATTGCCGAAGACTGTCGGGTTATATCCACTGCTTCCGCAGCAGCAAGACCTTGATAATTTGCGTCAGGCCCATATAGGCGAACAGCGTGAGCATCAGGATTGGCCAGTACAATAGCGGGAGGTGCGTGAAGCCCAGCGCCGAGGCTACGGGAGAGTACGGTAGCAACATCCCAAAGGCCATGATTGATAAAGTCGTGGCGGTCAGCGCCCAACTTGCCCGGCTCTGAAGAAAGGGAATCTTATTGGTACGAATGACGTGGATGATAAGCGTCTGCGTCATCAACGACTCGACGAACCAGCCGGTCTGAAATAGCGGCGCTCGGGAAGGAGCCCAACATTTGAAGATATAGAGCATCACGAAGAAAGTCGTGTAGTCAAAAATCGAGCTGATGGGGCCGATAAAGAGAATGAACCGCTTGATTTCTCCGATGTCCCAGGGCCGTGGCCGAGCCACCTGCTCTTCGTCCACGGCATCCGCAGGGATCGGCACCTGCGAGAAGTCATACAGGAGATTGTTCGTCAAGACTTGAATCGGGGCCATCGGCAGGAAGGGGAGGAAGGCACTTGCCCCAAGCACGCTGAACATGTTCCCGAAATTGGAACTGGCTCCCATGCGAATATACTTCACGATGTTGGCGAAGACCTTACGGCCTTCAACAACGCCTCCTTCCAGCACCATCAGGTCCTTCTCAAGCAAAATCAAATCCGCTGACTCCTTGGCGATGTCCGTGGCAGTGTCCACCGAGATGCCGACGTCCGCGGCTCGCAAGGCGGGAGCGTCGTTGATTCCGTCGCCCATGCATCCCACCACGTGCCCCTTGGCGCGGAGGACACGGATCACCCGCTCTTTGTGCGCGGGAGAGAGGCGGGCGAATAGCGCCGTCTTCTCCGCTGCCTCGCCGAGTTCGGCGTCCGACATTTTCTCAATTTCGCCGCCCTCCAGCATGGGGTCAGCCAAGAGGCCAACGTCTTTGCACACCTTGCGGCTGACCAGGTGGTTATCCCCGGTGAGGATTTTTACGGCCACGCCATGGTTGTGCAGGGCCGCGAGGGCGCGGGCAGCCGAGGTCTTAGGCGGGTCCAGGAACGCCACGTACCCCCTGAGGATGAGATCGCGCTCGTCATCCTTTGTGCAAATCTGCTTCCCTGGCAACTGCTTTGTCGCCACGGCCAGCACACGGAAGCCGTCATTGCTGAGGTCATCGGACTCCTGCTTCAGCCCGACCATCTGGTCCGGGGTCATGGGCGAGAGCTTGCCGTCGAGTTCAAATTGCGAGCAACGGAGGAAGACCTCCTCCGGAGCTCCTTTGGCGAGCAGTATGGCCTTACCTTCGGCATCCTCCACCAGGACCGACATAATGCGTCGAGTGAAATCGAAAGGGATTTCATCCAGCTTCTTATACTTCTCCACTGCCGCCTTCGCGTGGAAATCGGTGCTCTCCAAAATTGCCCGATCGAGCAGGTTTCGGAGGCCCGTCTGGAAATAGCTGATCAGGTACCCGTTCAGCAGCACATCATCGGTTTCACGCCCGGCGACATTGCAATGGCGCATCAGGACGACGCGGTCCTCAGTGAGCGTCCCCGTCTTGTCGGTGCACAACACGTCCATGGCCCCGAAGTTCTGGATGGAGTTAAGCCGCTTGACGATCACCTTCTTGCGGCTCATGCCCAGCGCGCCTTTGGAGAGGCAGACGGACACGATCATGGGCAGCATTTCGGGAGTGAGGCCAACAGCCACCGCCAAGGCGAAGAAGAAGGCCCCCTTCCAATCGTGTTTGGTGAAACCGTTGATGAAGAAAACCAGAGGCACCATCACGGCCATAAACTTCATCATCAGCCAGGTGAAGCGGTTGAGACCCTGATCGAAGCTCGTCTGCGGCCGTTCCTCGGTGATCGAGTGGGCCATGCTGCCCAAGTAGGTTTGTAACCCCGTGGTGACCACGACGGCCGTCGCCGTGCCGCTCTCCACGCTCGTCCCCATGAAGCAAGTATTCATGAGTTCAGTGGGCGAGCTCTCTTCTTTGGTTTCAGGGTCGTGGGTCTTCTCGACCGGGAGCGATTCACCGGTAAGGCTGCCCTGGCTTACGAAGAGGTCTTTTGATGTCAGCAGCCGCACGTCGCCCGGAATCATATCGCCGGCGGCCAGGTTGATCATGTCCCCAGGCACCAAATCCCGGAGTGGTATCTCCCTTGCTGCGCCGTCCCGGACCACCGTGGCGGTCACGTGGATCATGGCCTTGAGCTTCTCGGCGGCGGCATCCGCCCGGGCTTCCTGCCAGAAGCGGAGTCCCGCACTCAGCGCCACCATCCCGGCCATCACCGAGCCGGCGCGCGCGTCGCCGGTAAGGAAGGATATTGCCGACAAGGTTGAGAGCAGGATGACCAGCGGGTTGAGAATGATTCTTAGAAGGCGGACGGGCCAGACTTGCTTCTTCTCTTGTGCGACTTCATTCGGGCCCGCCGTACGCGCCCGCTCTTCGGCCTCAGCTTGGGTGAGCCCACCTGCAGACGTTCGCAAGTCGCGGAGCAGCGCTTCGCCATCTTTCCGGGCTGCGTCGAGGACGGCAGGCGAAACACGGATATTCTGGTTCTTTGTTTTCGTTGAAATCGTAGGTTTGTCGGGGTGTGCCGGTGGCGCGACCTTGGATACTGCCGTTCGAGGCGCGTCGGCCAAGGCCACTGCCTTTCCATTTGCATCGGGTGTTGGCATCTTTTTTTGTCCGGAATATGAGCTAAGACCCGGAGCGCAAATCCGTGTACCGCAGAGCAGCGCCGTGCGAGGGTCGATTTAAGATCTCTGCCCTGCTGTGGCGGCGGCACGGTCGCCAAAGTAGTGGCCTCACATAGCATCACACCGGAGGAACCAACAAGCTGTTCTGTTTTGCTCACCATGAGCCGACGCGGGCTGGTCGGGCAAGTAGCGCCGACCGGCGGGTCAAGCGGGTAGCCACAGCCAGTGATTTGCTGACCGTGGGCTCTTCTTATCGCCGTCGCCGCCCACGTGGGCTACCCGCTTCCACGAGTAGGCCGTTACACGGCCAGGTGGATTGGATTGCTCCGAGCCGCACAGGTCTTCGCGCCGAGCATCGAATTCACAAGGACAACAGGACGTTTACGACGGCATCGGACCCGTTCTGGATTACGAATTTCCCGCAAGTCGTGATAGCCTTGCCAGACTATGGGATCTACGCTCGATTCCGACAAGCTGATTCCACTCGACGCAGAAGACTTAGCAGAGTCCGGAATCAAGAAGGCTTACGACTCAATTCGAAGCGAGCTGAGTAGATTCGTGCCTCAACCGGCCGAGGTTCAGGAGGCTGTCGATCCGGACGCGCCCAGATATGTAGTGAAGTTTCGGGGCAAAGAGTACGCGATCTACTCGCCCGAACTACCGGATGATGAAGGGAAGAGTTGGGGAAGAGCAGCGCATGCGCTTTTTTCCGTCGTCAACGACCAGTTGACGAACTCTGAATACCGCCTTTATGCGATAAACGGCGGCAACGATCTTTTCGGGATATTTCTCACGCAGCGCGAGTGCGAGGCGGCGAGGCAGTCGCAGGTGCGAAGGGAGGATTGGCCGTACCTTCCGACGCTCGAACACCCTTGGTATGGTCAGCCCCACCGCGAACCGCCAGCCAAGAACTTCTTGAAGATGCTTGCGGATCGTTTGCTAGATCGTAAGTCTTGAGACACTTCGTCAACCCTCGGATGGCCTGCATCAAAAACCGACATCTGCACCCCTCAGGCGGCCACGGTTTACCGATTCGGCGCCATTTGCCGGTTTGCCTAACCGTATATGTGGAGCCGGATATGTGGAGCCGGTGTCCCGAGTTGATTCTATCGTGATAATGCGCCTGGAAACGAGGACGGGCGGGGCCTCCTCGGATACGGGACGAAAAGAAGGGGAAATGGTGTCATGAACTATTTTTGGGGGGAATGGATTGTGGGGGGGAAATAGCGCCCGAGAAATGGTTCCTGACACCATTTCTCCGCACCATTTCCGCTGGCACCATTTCTCCCGGCCATTGGTTTTTACTGGCGGCTCTGTCGCGCTACGCTGCGATGCTAGAGTGCGCGGAGCGCTCCGGCGCTGCCTCCGAAAGGCATCAGCCATATGAAGCTCACGCAACAGGGAGACCTTCTTTTCGTGATGGACCTGCATGCGCCGCACGGTTATGGAGTGGTCCTGGTACGGGCGCCCAATAAGGCGACCGGGCATAATAATCGTGAAGCCTGTGCTCGTATTCAGGAGTGACAGGAACTGAATCGTCCCACTCCGGGCCGTTCTGGATGTTCTCCGTTGTCATGTCTACGTAGACTTTGGAGTCTGCCCAACTCACCCGCGTGATCCACTGAGGCGACACGAGCACCTTCTTGCCAGGCCACAAGTTTCGTGTGTCCACTTCGAGGTAGCGAATGTCCCAGGTTTCATCATCGACAATGAAGTCTCTCACGTGGCCGATTTCGCCATCCGATGCCTGAATGTGATAACCCGTCACCGCGTCGGTGCTGCGCAGATGGATATCAGCCGGCTCTTGCCCCGCCCGGGCTTGCAACTCTTCTGCCTCCGCCACCGCTTCCCGTCGAACCGCGAATGCGGCTGGGAAATTAGGCCCAGCCCAATAAAAGGGGTAACCGTAATACCCCAGGTATGCAGCCTCGTGCTGCCGTGAGACGGGCTTGTGTGTGTCGATGGGCGGACTGTTCTCGATCTGCTTTTTCGTCAGCGCAACATCAAGGCGTTTTGATTGCCATTCCGCCTGGCGTAGGGCGAGGGGCGAGACCAGCACCAGCCGCCCGCTAAGCCAGTCCCCGGTATTAACCACTAACTAGCGGATGGCCCAGCTTTCATCATCAAAATAGAACCGGTCCAATGTTCCAATCTCCCCATCCCGGGCTCGGATCGTAAAACCGTTTAAACGGGTGACATTTCTTAACATTTTCTTGCCTCCTTGGCGTTTTGGACCTTACCGTGGGATTATCGCGACAAGGCCACCAATTCTTGTTTGACGCCTAGTCCCGCCTCACGAATGTCAAATCAAAGCTGTCCCGAATGATCACAGAAGGGAGGGGGCCCCCCGCCTTCCGACGTGTTGCGATGAGACCGTACCCGCTTGTTGCGAGCCCGCACCACCTCGTCGCGAACCTCCTGTTCAACGCGGAGTTCCTCTTCGGCGCGGAGCCAATCCTCTTCCGGTGAGGCGATTGGGCAGCCACGCGCTTCCCAAAGACGGTGTGCCCGGAGAGCGATCTCCTCATGCGGTATATTCCGGGTTTGTTGCGTTACGACATCACTACTCATGATTGTTACCTCCTTAAACGTTTCTCGGCATGTTCACTGGCTGCCTTCTCGTCGACCGCCACTGCCGTCAGGGGTTACGAACCGCAGCCACCCTGAAACTCACTTCCTGTCTTGCTACGCAGTTTTGACCCTTCCCCCGTTTCTTTAAACATGGGACCTTCACCTTCTGCCTTTTCGCGCAGCGATCCCTGCTCGTCGGCTGGGCTAAGTTTCGCCCCGGTTAGCTGGCAAATGATGGTCTCCGGCGATCAGCCTCTATGCTTATACTCCAAGGCTTTCCCAGTGGCAGTCCAATAGCGCTCACTGGTCTGGTCAAAACTGCTCATAGTTATGTCTTACGTTGCCAGATGGGGATACAATCGGGCGCCTATGAATACCAGGATGGTTGTGGTCAGGAGGATGACAGCATAGTCGGCGCCGAGACCGAAGGTGCTCGTGCTGCCGGCAAGCATGAAAGTGCGCAGTGCATCGACGACATAGGTCAGCGGATTTAGATGAGAAACGATCTTCAGCCAGCCGGGCATGATCGTGATGGGGTAAATCGCGTTGCTGGCAAAGAACAGCGGCATGGTAAGCACCTGTCCGACTCCCATGAAGCGTTCGCGCGTCTTCACAATGCAGGCGATGATAAGCGAAAACGTGGAGAACAGCGTCGCGGCAAGGATGACGATGACCACCATGTTGAGGAGAGAGAGGGGGCTCCAATCGAGCTTCACCCCAAGCAGCAGCGAGAGACTGTAAACGATTACGGCCTGCGAGAGAGTGCGGGTACCTGCGGAGAAGCCCTTGCCGAGCACTAATGCAGCACGCGGAGTTGGGCTGGCAAGGAATTTCTGCACAATGCCGAGGTCGCGCTCCCAGATGACGTTGATGCCGTAAAAAATGGCCACGAAGAGAACACTTTGCGCCAGGATGCCAGGAGCAATGAAGTCGAGGTACGGAATGTTGCCGGTATGCATCGCCCCGCTACGCGAGAACACCTCCCCAAAGATGAGCAGCCAAAGCGCCGGCTGGAGGGCTCGGGTGATGAGTTCAGTGAAATCGTGGCGCAGTTTGCGCAACTCAAACTCGGTGATGACAAATGTCTTGTCAATGAAACCGGTAAAAGGGTGGATGAATGTGGTGGTCATAGGATTGGAGCTAGCCAAGACGCTGGGCCGTAGCGCGTTCGGCGGATACGTCGCGGAAGCTTCCGCCGGTTTCAAGGGCGCTGCCGGCATAGTGCACGAAGACGTCATTCAAGGTGTGAATGCCGCCGCCCAGCGAGGCCTCAAGTTCTTTGCAGGTACCCAGCGCATCCACCTTGCCCAGGTGCATAATCGCAATACGATCACAATGGCTCTCCGCCTCCTCCAGGTAATGGGTGGTAAAAAACAGCGTCGTGCCGTAGTTGGCGCGCAAATCAACGAGATGTTTCCAAACGGCATCGCGCGCAATCGGGTCCAGCCCGACGGTAGGCTCATCGAGGAAGAGCACACGCGGTCGATGCAGCGTGGACTGGGCGATCTCCAGTCGGCGGACCATACCGCCGGAATATTGGCCCACGAGGCGACCGGCGTCGGCCGTCAGGCCCATGAACTCCAATGCCTCCCGGACGCGCGCCTGCTGGTCTCTGTGAGGTAGATCGTAGAGTTTGGCGAAGATGAGCAGGTTCTCGTAACCCGTGAGCGAACCGTCCACCGAGACCGACTGCGGTACATAACCGATGGCACGGCGAACATCGACCGCCTGGGCCGTTATGGAGAAACCAGCCACGTGCGCATCGCCCGAGGAGGGAGGCAAAAGCGTGGTGAGCATTTTAATCGTGGTGGTCTTGCCAGCCCCATTGGAGCCGAGCAAGGCGAAGACCTCACCGGCGTTGACCGAAAGGGTCAGACCATCGACCGCCGTAAATGCGCCGAAGCGGCGAGTAAGACTTTTGATGTCCAGAACGATTTCGCTCATAAGGATTACGAAAGAGTAGCGAGAGCCTCGTTGCTGAAATTGCTCAGTTCGGAGGAACGCCCTTCGTGGATTTTCCGAGCCCACCCCGCGTCAGCAAGCAGGGGGCGGCCCACTGCCACCAAGTCAAAATCTCCACGGTCGAAACGCCGGAGGAGTTCATCCAAGGAGCGGGGCATTGAGGTTTCTCCCTGAAAGGCTGCCAGGAAATCTCCTGAAAGCCCGACGGAGCCCACCGTGATGGTGGATTTACCTGTGAGCTTTTTAGCCCATCCGGCAAAGTTCAAATCAGAGCCGGTGAACTCGGGGTCCCAGAACCGCCGCTGCGAGCAATGGAAGAGGTCAACCCCAGCTTCCGCCAAGGGGAGCAGCCACGCCTCCATCTCTTGGGGTGTCGCCGCAAGCTTCGCGGCATAATCCTGAAGTTTCCATTGCGAGATGCGAAGGCTGATGGGAAAGTCCGGGCCAACGGCCTTGCGCACGGCGCGAACAATTTCCGCGGCAAATCGGGCGCGTTCAGCCAAAGTTTGGCCGCCATAACCATCGATACGCTGATTGGTGGGATGCCAAAAGAACTGGTCAATCAGATAGCCGTGCGCCCCATGGATCTCCACGGCGTTAAACCCCAGTGTTTTTGCATCCTCTGCCGCTTGCGCGAAGGCCCGGACGGTTTCGGAGATATCGTCTTCCGTCATCGCCACGCCGCCGATTTTCCCAGGCGCGACGTAGCCCGAAGGCCCTTCAAAGGGAGCGGGCGGCAGCCAACCCGAGGGCTTGGGAGCCACCACGCCCATGTGCCAGAGTTGCGGGGCCATGATTCCACCGACGGCATGCACCTTATCAATCACGGCCTTCCACCCAGCGAGTGGCCTTTCGCCATAAAAATGGGGAATGTTCGGATCGTTGGAAGACGCAGGCCGGTTGACCACGGTGCCCTCAGACACGATCAGGCCGACTTCTCCTTCCGCGCGGCGAGCATAGTAGTCCGCCACCTTGGGAGTCGGCACACCTTCGGGAGAAAACGAACGTGTCATGGGAGCCATGACAATCCGATTCTTGAGTTCAAGAGACTTTAGGCGGAAGGGTTGAAAGAGTTGTTGAGCAGTCATAGGGAATTTCCTTTTTCAAGTCCCGGGCCGTTGAAAAAGCCAACACGCCAAGACCTGAGTTATCTGTTCAAAAAGGAACACACAGACAACTTCATTTCTGACACGATTCGGTCGAGCCTTCGAAGTCTGCGTGATAACCGGTGAGCAGCGGCAGCGCCGCAATACGCGGTGGGTGGAGGGCCTTGTCAGGCTTGTTCAAAGCATGCCACCGTGCAGGCTCCCATCAGCCAAGATTCTCTGCCGCAAAATCCCAATTAATCAGTTTATCCAGCACTGCGTTGACATAGTCCGCGCGCCGGTTCTGGTAATCCAAGTAGTAGGCGTGTTCCCACACGTCGACCGTCAACAACGGTTTCATGCCAGTGGTCATCGGCACATCTGCATTGCTGGTCTTGACCACTTTGAGCTTGTTGCCGTCCAGCACGAGCCACGCCCAGCCGCTGCCAAAATGGGTCAATGCCGCAGTCGCCAACTCCTTCTTGCATGCATCAAAGGTGCCGAAGGAAGCCGCGATGTTTTGCTTCAACGCTGCGGGTGGTTCACCACCGCCCTTTGGCCTCAGACTGTGCCAGTAAAACGTGTGGTTCCATGTTTGCGCTGCATTATTGAAGATCGCGGTCTTATCAGCTTTGCCCGCTGTCCGGGTGATGATATTCTCAAGCGGCAGGTCCGCAAACTCCGTTCCTGCTATCAGCTTGTTCAGGTTATCGAGATATCCCCTGTGATGCTTGCCGTAGTGGAAGCCAATCGTCTTTGCGGAGATTACGGGGTCCAGCGCGTTATCCGCGTAGGGCAGGGACGGTAGGACATGCAGAGATACACTCTCAATCTTATCATTGCTCATCATTTTGCCTCCTATATGGTTTCTTACTTAGTCTCACACCCTTGACTCGGTTTACCGATGCCCCGCGCACGCCATCTCGGCGCGGCGTAAAGGTTTCCAGGAGAGCAATGATCTCCGCTGCGCCTAAAGGTCCCTCAAGATAATCCAAGGCTCCCGATTGCATTGCTTGGAGGTAGCAGCCCCGTTCATAAGATCGCGCCAGTACCAACACCCGCAACTCCACGTCGACTTCCATAGCCTGTGCGAGCAGTTCCTGCCCTTCGAACCTGTCACTCCCCTGGTCCAAAAGGATTAAGTCAAACGGCTCGTGCCCGAGGCATTGCACTCCCTCAGCGAAGGACGAACTGGCTCGCACCTAGCACCCCAGCTTTTGGAGTATGGCTCGGTAGTGAAAGAGATCCTGCGGATCTTTGTTGACCAGAAGGATTCTGGCCTGGTCTCCCGACAGCAGTTCGTCTGCCCACCCTCGGCTGGCGGTTAATGATGCCATGTTTAGTTCTCTTCCTTCACGATGCGCGGGCTGAGATTTCACCCTGCCGTGGCTGGCAATGCGTGGTAACCACGTGTTCGAGCTCCGCCGGCGCCAAAGGCTTTTCGAGATAATCCGCGGCGCCCAATTGCATGGCCTCGAGATAGCAGTTCATCTCCAGGTAACGTGTCAGCACCACCATCGGTGTGTACTGGTCGCGTGCCAAAGTGAACTGCACGAGGTCGTGCGTTTCAAAGGCCGGACTACCCTGGCTCACGATGACAAAGTCGAAGTGCTCGTGTTCCAGGCACCCCTCCGCCTCTCGGTAATTCATAAAAGCTCGGACCGAGTAACCCATGCGCCCCAACAGCGTAGTGAAACACTTCAAATCTTTTTCATCCTCCTCAACCAGCAGGATGCTTCCACGGGGAAGCAAAGACTGCCTTGGATGGAGAGATGGCTTGTTATTACCTGGCAATGACATGGCGCTTCCTTCCGTCTCAGTGGCTGTTGCGCATTAAGAATGACGCTTCGAAGGAGGTACCTTAACAAGTCCGGTTCTGGTCTGTCTGTTCAAAAAAGCACAGCTATTTGTTCCAAACTGCTCACCCGAGGCTACTAACGGAAAACTGCAGGTTGGGGCCGGTGGGGATTTGCCGAGGTTTCAATAGGACCAGGGCTTCATTCCGGAACCAGGGTGGACAAGCGGCAGAGATCGCCTTCTGAGCTTGGGCGAAGGGTCTCAATTGGAGAGCACTCCATCAATCGGAACGCTTTCCCCCGCGCTCCACTGCTCAGCATGACAATCCAATCGCTTCGTTAATGCGGATGTCGGTTGCGGGATGCTATTCGCTCAGGATCACGCTTAAGAGGCCGTTGTTAACCGTCAACGCGCCGTCGCCCGTGTAATCGATAAAGCCCAGCGTCCGGAACTTGTTCATGAAATGACTGACTCGCGACCGGGTGGTACCGACCATTTGCGCCAGGTGCTCCTGATTGATTCCGGGGTGGACAGTTTCAGTTCTGCTTTCCTTGCCAAAATGTGCCAGCAATAGGAGAATCCGGGCAAGGCGTTTCTCGCTCGAGTTGAAAAGCTGGTCGACCAGGTCCTCTTCAAAGCGAGTGTTGCGGGATAGCAGGTGCGTGATGAACAATTCCGCGATTCCGTGCTCCTCGTGAAGCAGACGCACCATCAGGGCCTTCTCGATCCGGTAAAGCGTGCAATCCGTCACCGTCATAGCCGTGGAGATGCGCAACGGCTGGCCGGCCATGCATCCCTCACCGAAGAACTCATTGTCGCCCAGAATGCTGACGATCGCTTCCTTGCCTTGTTGGGAGGTCACCGCGAGTTTCACCTTGCCATGTTTGAGATACCACACGGAATCCGCAGGGTCTCCCTGCGCGAAGACCGTGCGGTTCGCGCCGTATTCTAGAACGGTTTTCCCACGCGAGATTCCGGCGAGGAATGCTGCCCAATCGACGGGTGGAGTCTTCCCGTTTGCCGAAGCAAGGGTAGGCTTGCCTTCGCCGTTGGGTCTGACAACCTTGGGCTGGCTCTTTTGTGGGGTCATAACAACCTTTCCTTTCTCCTTGCGGAAGGCGAGTCGGTGGATATGCAAGATGGAACCTGCGCGCAAACATATCAACTCGAATTCTTGATCCTGAACTCTAATTCTCCCTCAGAATGCTACCCTTCAGAGAAGGTTTTGTCTGTAGGCCATGGAACACTAGCTTGGAATATAATCTGAGGCCGAGCAAGCGTAGCCCAGATTCCGTCTTTGATTCTGCGGTTCTGCCTTGGATTCACGCTTCCAAATCCGAGGGCAGGCCGCCGTCGTTGAGATTTGTGGTTTTTCCGCCAGAAGAGCCACAGACCTCAACCCCGGAGGTCTGATGCGCTACACCTGTTCAGAATTGCGCGGTATCGCTCGCGGGAATCGACACAAGGATCTTATTGATTGTTGTCTTTCCGGAAATCTTCACGCGTTCGGCTTGAAAGCGTTTCCTTGACGCAGGGGTCCATCGCCATACCTGTCCTCCCGGATAGCTCCGTAACACTCGCAGGCGCACTTTTCCAGCTTGGCGCGGTCCAGAATCTGCACTTCACCACGGGTCCACTTGATAACCCCCTTTTTCTGCAACGTTCCCGCTGCCAAGCTTACCGTGGGTCGGTCCGTCCCTAGCATCGTGGCAAGGAAATCTTGGGTGATGGCAAACGTCGGGGAATCCACCCTGTCCTGAGTCATCAGCAGCCAGCGTGCAAGGCGCTGTTCGATATTGTGAAGTCGATTGCACGCGGCGGTTTGAGCCGTTTCCAACCAGTGGGTTGCTGCATACCGAATCAGCATCTGTTGAAGTTGTGGACTTGACCGCAAGACTCTTTGCAATTCGTCGACTCTCACCCTGAACCCGTCTCCGGCGATTTGTACGACCTCACGCACTTGGCTCTTCCTCATGCCTACCGCCGCCGGGATCCCTGCAAACCCTTCCTTTCCTACTTCACCTACTTCAACCGTCCTTCCGTCTTCCGTCTCAATGACCAGAGACACCATACCTGCATTCGGAAAATACACAAATTCCAGTGGATCGTTCGGTTCGTAAAGGCTAAGTTGGTGAGGCATGATGAGGAATTCTAAGTGAGGACGGATTGCGCGGTATTCTTTGTCGGGAACCGACAGAAGGACCCTGTTGTATACCGGCTTCCCGGTAGGATTTGTCCGTTCGCCTGCCTTCGTTGTTTGAAAGTCTTCTTCTGCCACAAAAGTCCTTTGCTATGCCGGATTTGTTTGCCCGAAACGGTTCAGGCTTTCTTCGGACTGCCTTATGCGTACAGATTACGAACCGCCAC
>Ga0326728_10019945_pt1 | contig 12899 bp, 11 predicted proteins | sample MB3enrmetagenome_FD_207602 | JGI IMG/M metagenome (GOLD analysis project Ga0326728, IMG submission 207602) | Lab enriched peat soil microbial communities from McLean, Ithaca, NY, United States - MB31MN | ecosystem: Environmental > Terrestrial > Soil > Wetlands > Peat | place: USA: New York...
GACCAAAAGATCGGCGATCTCGCCCGCGAATTCGCGCCGGCGCTGCCCGAGGATCCGGCGCGCGCGCGCGACGCCAGTCTGCAGGACGCAGGGCTGACTTCGATGGCGACGGTCAAGCTGATGCTGGCGATCGAAGCGGCCTACGACGTCGCCATTCCCGACGCCGAGCTGACGCCGGAGAACTTCAGCTCGATCGCGGCGATCGAGGCACTGCTCGCGCGCCTCGAGGCGGCGTGACCGACGCGCCGCCGCGCGCCGCGCCGGGGACGGGGCCCGACCTTCATGCGCGCCGCTTCCTCGATCGGCTCGCCGCCGCGGCCAAGCGGCGCGTCGGCGCGCCGACGCTCGAAGATCTGCGCGCCGCGACCGGCGGGCTCGCCGCTTTCGCCGCCCCGCCGCCGCCGGTCGCGCGGCGCGACGAAACGCTAGCGGGGGCGCGCGTCGCCGTGCGCATTTATGCGTCGCCGGAGAGCGGCGACACGCCGTCGCCGGCGTTGCTCTATTTCCACGGCGGCGGCTGGGTCTCCGGCGGGCTCGACAGCCACGACGCGATCTGCGCCACGCTTGCCGCGCGCGGGGGTTGCCGCGTGATCGCCCTCGATTATCGCCTCGCGCCCGAGCGCCGCTTTCCCGCCGCGCTCGACGACGGCGCGGCGGCGCTCAGCGCGATCGCCGCCGACCCGCGCCGCCTCGGCGTCGATCCCGGTCGACTGGGGGTCGCCGGCGACTCGGCGGGCGCCAATCTCGCCGTCGTCGTCGCCCGCCAATCGCCGACGCCGCTCGCGCTGCAATTGCTGTTATGCCCCGTGATGGACCCGCTCGCCCGGACGCCTTCGCGCGCCGCGCTGGCGAGCGGCTGGTTGATCGAGGAAGCGACGATGGCGCGCTATTGGGACTTCTACCGCGTCCCCGGCCTCGCGGCGGATGATCCGCGCGTCGCGCCGCTCCGAGCCGGCGATTTCGCGAAGGCGCCGCCGGCGCTCGTTCATGTCGCCGAGTTCGATCCGTTGCGCGACGAGGGCGAGTGTTACGCCGCGGCGCTGGCCCAGGCCGGGGTCCGCGCCGAACTGACCGTCCACGCCGGGCTCATCCATCATTTCTACGGCCTCGGCGGCGTCGTTCCTGCGGCGCAGTCGGCGTTCGAGCGCGTCTGCCGCGAGCTGAAGCTGGCGTGGGCGGCGAGCGCATAAAGCCGTCGCCGCCATTGCGGCCGACCGCGTTCGGCCTCACCCTTCGCCGCCCGCTTTCCCGAAGCCGGGGCGGAACCAGTCGCCGCGCCCCGCGCGCGTTGACGCGGGCGCGCTAGCTCACTATGTATCCGGCGTCGTAATGGGGATGGGGTTCCCCAAAACCGCCCGTCCAGGCTGATGACCCCTGCCGCGTCGAACGCGCGGGGGAGCTGCTTGGCCCAATCCTAAGGCCATGCCGCCTTTCGCCGCGTCCGCAACATGGAGGTCGCGATGGGGCAGGTTTGGTTGCAATCGGCTTTGTGGATCGGTCTGGCGCTGGTCGCCTCGATCGTTTCGATTCGTGTCGCCGTTTCGGTGGCGCTGATCGAAATCATGGTCGGCGCCGTCGCCGGCAATGTCATCGGCCTTCCGCTGACGGAATGGGTCAATTTTCTCGCCGGGTTCGGCGCGATCATGCTGACCTTTCTCGCCGGCACGGAAATCGACCCGGGCGTGGTGCGCAAACACTACCGTTCCGCGCTGTCGATCGGCGTCGTCGGCTTCCTCGCCCCCTATCTCGGCGTCCTCGCCTACGCCCATTACGCGATCCATTGGCCGTGGGACCAGGCGCAGATCGCCGGAATCTCGCTGTCGACGACGTCGGTGGCGGTCGTCTACGCGGTGATGATCGAGACCGGCTTCAATCGCACCGAGATGGGCAAGATCATTCTCGCCGCCTGCTTCGTCAACGACCTCGGCACCGTGCTGGCCCTCGGCGTGGTGTTCGCCCATTACGACATGCGGCTGGCCTTTTTCGGCGCGGCGACCGCCGGGGTCCTGTGGCTGTTGCCGCGCTTCGCGCCGTGGTTCTTCGCCCAAGTCGGCAATCGCGTCAGCGAGCCGGAAACGAAGTTCGTCGCGTTGATCCTGCTCGCCCTCGGCGGCCTCGCCGCCGTCGCCGGCAGCGAAGCGGTGTTGCCGGCCTATCTGGTCGGCATGGCCCTTGCGCCGGCCTTCCTCCTCAATCCCGAGCTGCCGCATCGCATGCGGATCATCGCCTTCACCATCCTGACGCCGTTCTATTTCCTCAAAGCGGGCTCGCTCGTGGATTTCCACGCTCTCGCCGGCTCGGTGGGACTGGTTATCGTGCTGCTCGCCATCAAAATGGCGACCAAGTTCATCGGCATCCTGCCGCTGACCAAGGCCTTCAGTTTCGACCCGCGGGAGGGCATGTACACCACCCTCTTGATGTCGACAGGTTTGACTTTCGGCTCGATTTCGGCGCTGTTCGGCCTGACCAACCATATTATCGATCGCGGTCAGTATACGGTTCTGGTTACGGCGGTGATCGGCAGCGCCATCGTGCCGACGCTGATCGCACAGCGGTGGTTCCAGCCGTCGTTCCAAACGGGTGAAGAGGAGCCGATCGGCGAGCCCGCTCCAGCAGAGGGGGGATGAATGGTTCGCAAGATGATCGTCGCCAACGACGGATCGAAAGGCGGCGAAAAGGCGCTGACGAGCGCGCTGTCGCTCGCCAAGCGGCTAGAAATCGGCCTCGCGATGGTTTGCGTCGAGGAGACGCCGCGCTTTCCCGCCAGCATTGACGAAGTCACCGAGGCGCTGGCGGACGAGGGGGGTCAGTTCGAAAAGGTCGTCGCCGCCGCCAGGGCGAAGGCCGCGGCCCAGGGCGTCGCTTTCGAGCCGCATGTCGTCGTCGGCCATCCTGTGTCGGCCATCGTCGATTTGATCCATCGCGGCGGCTTCGATCTGCTGGTCGTCGGCTTCATGGGCCACTCGGCGCTGTACAATCGGATCATCGGCAGCACCACCGATCGGCTGGTCGAGCTCGCCCCGTGCCAAGTGCTGGTCGTAAAGTGACGCGGAGCGGGCTCGTCACGCCGGAAAGGGCGCAGCTCTTGCAATAGGCCCGAGAGGTCGAGCGCGCGCCGGCGCGACCGGGGTGGAACGTTGACAAAGCGGCCGCAAGTTCCGAGCATATTTTGACTATGGGCGATGGAGTTCGCCTTTAACCGCCTCCGAGGCTGATGACTCCTTTTCGCGTCGAGCGACGAAGAAAAGGAGTTCGCATGCCCACCCGCAAAGGTCCGAGTCGCGCGTGTCGCCCGCGCAGGATTGTGCGAGGCGCGAGGCGAATCCTCTTTCCGATTGCTGAAGTCTTCGCGACGGTCGCCGCCGCGCCGTTGATTCCGATGGTCGTCTTCCGGTTCGGGCGGCTCTCGGCGTCCGACCTGGGCGCCCGAGTCGAACGGTTGAGGGCGCTCCCATGACGTTCCACAGCATATTGTACGAAACCGCGGACCGCCGTCCGCCCAGCGAAGCGCTCGCCCCGCCCCCCTTCTTCGCCGACTTGAATCTCGACCAGATCGTGGCGGCGGTCGCCGCCGGCAAGGAGGAATACAACCTCACGCCATTTTTCTACGACGCTTTGCGCGACGTCGACGCGATCCTGTATCGCCATGAAGTCATGCGCGATCTCGAAGAGGTCGATCTCATGGCCGATGTCGAGGCGTTCGCGCGAACGCTGCGCTCGATGCGCGAAACGCTCAGACAGGCCGATGGACGCCACTACCGCAGGCAGAAGCAGGCCTTGTTTCTCGACGCGGTCGACGCCTATTGCAGCGCCGTCTGCGGCCTGACGCGCGCGGTGGGCCATGCGGATCTGCGCTCTCGAGGCCTTCTCGCCTTCCGCGACTACCTGACCGGCTACGCCGGATCGGACCGTTTCATCGCGCTTCAGGCGCAAACCAGAACGCTTAAGGCCGACTTGTCGACCGTGAAGTACGCCCTCCTGATCAGGGGCGGCGACATTACGGTTCGCAAATACGATTCGGAAATCGATTACGCCGCCGACGTCGAGCGGACCTTTCACAAATTCCAGCAGGGCGCCGTCAAGGACTACAGCGTCAAGTTTTCCGATTGGCCGCAAATGAATCATATCGAGGCGGCGGCGCTCGATCGCGTCGCGAGGTTGCACCCGGAGATATTCGCGCGCTTGGCCGACTACTGCGAGCGGAATGCGACATTTCTGGATGAGACGATCGGCGCCTTTGACCGAGAGGCGCAATTTTATGTGGCGTATCTGGCTTACCTCGGACCACTGCGACGCTCGGGGCTGGGCTTTTGCTACCCGTCGCTTTCCCGGGAGAGCAAAGCGCTGCGCGTTCATGACGGCTTCGATTTGGCCTTGGCCCGCAAACTCGTGGCTGAACGGGCGTCCATCGTCTGCAATGACTTCCATCTCGAAGGCAGTGAACGCGTGTTCGTAGTCTCCGGCCCGAACCAGGGCGGCAAGACCACGTTCGCCCGCATGTTCGGGCAACTCCATTATTTGGCGAGCCTCGGCTGTCTCGTTCCCGGCCGAAGCGCGCGCCTCTTTCTGTTCGACCATATCCTGACTCATTTCGAACGAGAGGAGGCCATCGGCGATCTTCGCGGCAAACTGCAGGACGACTTGATCAGAATTCACGCGATATTGAGCCGCGCGACGCCGCGAAGCGTCATCATCATGAATGAGATTTTTGCCTCGACGACCTTGCGGGACGCGATCTTTCTCGGAACGAAGATCATCGAGCGGATCACGGAAATCGGCGCCTTGTGCGTCTGCGTGACTTTCGTCGATGAACTGAGCGCGTTGAACGAGCATGTCGTCAGCGCCGTCAGCACGATTGTCCCGGAGCGTCCGGCGGCGCGAACTTACAAGATCGTGCGGAAGCGGGCCGACGGGCTCGCCTACGCGATGTCCATCGCGGAGAAGTACGGCCTTGCGCGCCGGCAAATCCGACAACGGATCCAGTCATGAAGGCTTTTCTCATGCACCGGGATCGCGATTTTGATCCCGAGGCGGCGCCGCCGCCGAACAGCGAAGCTCTGATTCAGGATCTGGAATTGGACGTTCTGTTCAAAGTCATGGCGCAAGGCGACGGACACGTGTTCGAGGTGGCGAGCAAGGCGGTCCTGCAGGTCCTGCGCGACGAGGACGAAATCAGATATCGCCAGGACGTGCTTCGCGACGTTCTCGCCAACCCGTTGCTAGCCAGACAACTCTACGACTTGACGATCGAGGCGCACCAGAAGGTGACGAACTCGCACTATTGGGCCTACAGCAAGACGCCGAGCGCGACGTTGGCGCACGCCGTCAGCATGCTGCAAAAATACGTTGCGCTGCTCAAACAATTGAGAGGGATAGGAACCTACAACGCCAACCGATTCTCTTCCGAAGGCTTCAAGGCGTTTTTCGCCATGTTGGACCAGGAGCTCAAAGACGAGTATTTCGCAACCATCCAGGATCATCTGAACCGACTGAAATTCCGCGACGGGGTTCTGATCAGCGCGGAATTGGGAATAGGGCACAAGGGCGCGAATTATACGCTTCGCAGGCCCAAAGACCCGCCGGAAAGCTTGGTGGCCCGGCTGAAGGCGCCGAGGCCGCCGGCCTACACATTCCATCTCGCGCCGCGCGACGAAGCCGGCGCCAAGGCCCTCGGAGAATTGACAGACCGAGGTCTCAACCTCGTCGCCAACGCGCTCGCCCAGTCCAACGACCATATTCTCAGCTTCTTCACGATGCTTCGCACCGAAGTCGCGTTCTATATCGGCTGCCTCAATCTGCGTGAGCAGCTGGCGAAGAAGGGGCTGCCGATTTCTTTTCCGACGCCCGCGCCTCTGAGCGAACGCAAATTGACGTTCAACGGACTGTACGATCTATGCCTGACTTTCAGCACCGATCGCCGCGTCGTCGGCAACGATTTGAACGCGGATGACCGAGACTTCGTGATCGTGACCGGCGCCAACCAGGGCGGCAAGACGACCTTCTTGCGCAGCCTGGGACTGGCGCAACTGACGATGCAATGCGGCATGTTCGTCCCCGCAGAATCGTTCAGCGCCAATCTGTGCGCTCACGTCTTCACCCATTATCGCCGCGAGGAAGACGCCTCGATGCGAAGCGGCAAACTCGACGAGGAACTCAACCGGTGCAGCGCAATCGTGGACCAGATCAGGCCTGACGCCCTCTTGCTGTTCAATGAATCCTTCGCCTCGACAAACGAAAGGGAAGGCTCGGAAATCGCCCGGCAAATCACTTCCGCCTTGCTGGAAAGGCGCGTGAAGATAGCCTTCGTCACTCATCTCTATGACTTTGCGCACAGCGTTTACGACAAGAATGTCGGGACAACGATTTTCCTGCGGGCCGAGCGGCAAGCTGACGGCGGACGGACCTTCAAGTTGTTGGAGGGGGAACCTCTGCAGACCAGTTACGGTGAGGATCTGTACAACGAGATATTTGACGCGACGGCGGACCCTGGACCGCCCGGCGCCCGCTCAGGCGAGCAAAATGTGCGATTTGGCGGCGGTTCGCGCTGAATCGATATTCCGCAACGACGGTATGACCGCAGCTCGGCTACGCCATCCGGTCGCGGTGCGCGCTGATCCATTTGAGAACGTCCGTCGGCTTCCCCGACAGCAGCTTGAGCCATTTCGTCGAATGCACGGATTCGCCGTCGCCGCGCCGCCAGAACTCGGTGACGATGAGCAACTCCCACGCCAAGCGCCCTGTCGTCGGCATGCGAATGTGGAGAACCTCGGCGTGGAACCCGTAGACCTCGCCGGCGTAGCTGTGACGGTCGAGCGAACACTCCGCTCCCTTCGCCGTCCATTTGCGCTGGCCGAGCGCCGGTCCAGGGCTGTTGACCATCAGATCGATGTCGCTCAGCACACGGGCGCGCGAGAGTCTCAGCATGCGCGCGTTCCCTCGCGGGCGTCGGCGCCGCGAGGCTCGCGTTTGATCGCCTCGAGCTCTGTGAGGATCGCCGACAGCGTCCTCACGCAGCGGTCCGCCTGTTCGACTTCGGCCTCGACGGCCTCAGAGCGCGCGGCGCGGCGCCGTTGCGCCAAGTGCAGCGCCCGACGGGTGGCTTGCAGCGCCTGATCCAGTTGCTCGGACAAAGACGCCTCGAACCGACGGAACGAATCCTCGATGTTCTGGCGCAACGCCCAGTCGAGGTTGGCGACGTTGCGCAGCGCGGCCTTCTCGGCCTCGGCGACGAGATGATTGCGCGCACGCCGCTCGCGTAAGGCGCGCGGCAGGAGGCGGGCCGCCGCGCCTGCCGAAAGGTCGAGAAGCGAAACGGCCGGCTCGGGCGCGACCCAATAGGGCTCGCGCTTGGGCTGGAACGCATCCTCGGGGCGGGGCAGGTTCGCGGAAATCTGCATCAGATCGGCGGCGGTTTGGCGCACGAGATTGATGAGAGCGCCCGCGCGATCCCGATGGACAGAGACTCGCTCGTCCAACTTCGTGTGGAACAAGACGACGCAATCGCGCAACGCCTGTTCGAAATAGCGCGACAGCGCCGCGCTCATGCGCTGGCGCGCCGATTTCCTCTCGGCGGACCAGTCGCCAATCTCAGAGACGATCTGACCCAGTTCGCTTCGCGCGCCGTTCCACATCCGGTCGGTTTCGGCGTCGAGCTCGCGCAACATGCGCTTGCAGTCGATCGACAGCAGATCGGACAGGCGCTGCCGCTCGGCCTCGAAAGTGGCGACGCCGGCCTCGAACGTCGCGGCCTTCCGCTTCAGCTCCTCTTCGGGCGTCAGAAGCGCCTTGCGTTCGAGTTCGCTTTGAAAGAGCAATTCGCCGACCAGAGAAGTCAGGCGCAACCGTCCCGTCGCCAGAAGGATCGCGCGCTTGTCGCGCGCGAGCTCTCCGGCGAGCAGACGTTCCAGCCGCGGCAGCCCGCTCGCGTCCAGCGCGCCCATATCGTTCGCCAGCTTGGCCTGGAGGCCCTGCTTGGCCGAAAGGGCGAAAATCCGATCGGACGGCTCGGCTGGACGGCGCTCGGCCAGCACGCCGGCCAGAAAGCGCTCGGCGACACCTCTCTCCGTGGCGTCGAGGAGGTCGACCTTGTTCAAGACGAAGACAACGCTCGGGATCAGCTTCCGCACCTTGTCGAGATAGCTTGCTTCCGCCTCGGTGATGGGCGGATCGACCGAGAGAACGAACAACGCGGCGTCGCATTCCGAGAGCACCGCTTCCGCCGCGCGCGTGTTGTGCAGGAAGGTTGAGCCGACGCCCGGCGTGTCGATGAGCACGATTCCCTCATCGAGAAAGTCCGAACGGACCTCGACCGCGACGCTCTCGACTCCGAACCGATTGTGCGGGTTTTGCGTCTCCGAGACATAGCGTTCGAGAACGCCGGGGATGTCGGCAGCGACGGCGGTGAGGGGCGGCTCTTTGCCGTCCCGGAACGCGATCCGGAGCCGGGTCGTTTCGCCGGCGCTGATGAAAGTCGGAAGGGCCGTGACCGGCGTCACGCCGGTGGGCAATACCCGCGCGCCGAGCAGCGCATTGAGCAGGGTGCTCTTGCCACGCTTGAACTGCCCAAGCACCGCGACGCGCAGCAGGCCTTCCTCGAAGCGCCACCGCAGGGCGCTTAGCCGATCGAGGATTTCCGCTTGCGCCTCGCTCGGATGCTGAACCGACGATATCGCTCGCGTCAGAAGCTCGGCAAGAGAAGCCATCGCTTGCTTTCCGCACGGCCGATGCGCGAAAACTCGCGACTTCGAATCTTCATCTTGCCGCGTCCGGTTCGTCCCCGGATAGACGATTCCACGACCGGCAGGCGCCAAGGCCGTTGACCCAGGTCAAATGGGGAGGCAAACGGACGTCGCGAGAGAACGCCGGACGAGCCGACGCCCGGGCTTCGCAACGGATCGAGGCTTGATTTGCGTCACAACCACATCCGCGCAACGCGTTAGAGCGGGGCGCGGATTGAATTGCGGAGATCGCCATGGCCAGGATCGTTTTCGTCGACGCGCTCGAAATCCTCGATTCGCGCGGCAATCCAACGGTGAAAGTGAGGCTCGGCCTCGATGACGGAACCCATGCTTCCGCCTGTGTGCCCTCCGGCGCCTCGACCGGCGAGCATGAGGCGGTCGAGCTGCGCGACGGCGACAAGGCGCGCTACGGCGGCAAGGGCGTGCTGAAGGCGGTTGCCAACGTCATCGACAAGATCGCCCCGGCGGTGGTCGGGCGCGACGCGACCCGCCAAGCCGAGATCGACGCGCTCATGATCGGCCTCGACGGCACGCCGAACAAGGGCGCGCTCGGCGCCAACGCAATGCTTGGCGTGTCGATGGCGGTCGCGCGCGCTGCAGCGCAATCGGCGCGGCTGCCGCTCTACGCCTATCTCGGCGGCGTCGGCGCGACGCGCCTGCCCGTGCCGATGATGAACATCGTCAACGGCGGCAAGCACGCGGAGAACTCGGTCGACTTCCAGGAATTCATGGTCATGCCGATCGGCGCGCCGAGCTTCGCCGAAGCGCTCCGCTACGGCGCCGAGACGTTCCACACGCTCGCCAAGTTGCTCAAGGGCAAGGGCTACGCGACGTCGGTGGGCGACGAGGGCGGCTTCGCTCCCAATCTCGGCAGCAACGAGGAGGCGTGCGAACTGATCGTCGCGGCGATCGAAAAGGCCGGCTACAAGCCCGGCAAGGACATCGCCATCGCGCTCGATCCGGCGGCGAGCTCGTTCTTCGCCAACGGCTCCTACGACCTCGCCAAGTCCAAGAGCGGTCGCAAGTCGAGCGACGAGATGATCGCGCTCTACGGCAAATGGATCGACCGCTTCCCGATCGTGTCGATCGAGGACGGCCTCGACGAAAACGACTGGGCCGGCTTCGCGCGCCAGACCGCCGCGCAAGGCGGGCGCATCCAGATCGTCGGCGACGATGTTTTCGTCACCAATCCGCAATTCATCGCCCGCGGCGTCAAGGAAAAGGCGGCCAACGCGGTGCTGATCAAGCTCAACCAGATCGGCACGGTGACCGAGACGATCCAGGCGATCGCGCTGTGCCGCAAGGCGGGCTGGGGCTATGTCGTCTCGCATCGCTCGGGCGAGACGGAAGACGCCTTCCTCGCCGATTTCACCGTCGCGATGGGCGGCGGCCAGATCAAGACCGGCTCGGCGAGCCGCAGCGAGCGCATCGCCAAGTACAACCGCCTGCTCGAGATCGAGCTCGAACTCGGTCGGGCGGCGCAGTTCGGCTCGCCGTTCGCCTGAGGGCGGGCGACTTCCCCTCATCCGGCCGCGCTTCGCGCGTCCACCTTCTCCCGCAAAGCGGGAGAAGGGAATCCCCCCTCTCCCGCTCGCGGGAGAGGGCCGGGGCGAGGGCAAGTTGGAGCTTCTATAGCCGCGCGTCGCCGTTGGCGATCGCCGCGCATCTCTGGGCGTCCAGCGCCACATAAGCCTCGCGCTCGGAATCATAGACATAGAGCGGGTCGGCGACGCGGGCCGGGTCGAAGCCTTCCGCGGCCAGCGCGCGCTTGACCGGCTTGAAGGTGGCGGTCGCCTCGAGCGCGGGGCGGATGCGCAGGAACAGCGGCCGCGCGTAGCGGGGCAGGGCGAGCGCCGCGTGAGCGATCGCCTTGAGATCCGGCGCGCCGTCGACGGCGAGCGCCGCCATGCCCGCCTTGCCGTCGGCGTTGGGGACGGCGACGCCGTAGACGACCGCTTCGCGCACGCCCGGCGCGGCCGTCAGCGCGGCCGCGACCTCGCTCGTCGCCACGTTTTCGCCTTTCCAACGGAACGTGTCGCCGATGCGGTCGACGAAATAGTAGAACCCCTCGCGGTCGCGGCGCATCAGGTCGCCGGTGCGCATCCACGCGTCGCCGGGCGCGAAGACGTCGCGCAGGATCTTCTTCTCCGTCTCCGCCGGCTCGGTGTAGCCGTCGAAGCGCTGGCCCGCCTCGCAGCCGATGCGGCCCAACGCTTCGCCGATCTCGTCGACGCCGCAGCGAACGCAGAAGCCGTCCGGCCCGCGCTGCGGCGCTTCTCTTTCAAAATCGAAGCGCGCCAGCGCGATCGCGTCGCGCGCGGCGAGGAACGGCGGTTGGCGGCCGATCGCGCCGACTTTGCCCTCGACGTTGTAGAGCGTCAGGTTGCCTTCGGTGGAGGCGTAGAACTCGAGGATCTGGGCCAAGCCGAAACGCTCGGCGAAGGCGCGCCACACCGCTGCGGAAAGCCCGTTGCCGCAGGCGAGGCGCAGCCGATGCGCCTTCTCCGCCGTCGACGGCGGCGCGGCGACGAGATAGCGGCAGAGCTCGCCGATATACTGGAACATGGTGCAGTCCCAGCGCGCGACCTCGCTCCAGAAACGGCTCGCCGAGAACTTCTCGGCGATCACCGTCGAGCCGCCGTTGACCAGCGCCGCGGCGAGCGCGGCGACGCCGCCGACGCTGTGGCAGAGCGGCAGGCAATCGTACATGCGGTCGTCGGCGCGCATATCGGCGAGGCCCGCGAACCAATGGCTCCAGGCGACGACGCGATGGTGGCTGACCGCCGCCGCCTTGGGCAGGCCGGTGGTGCCCGAAGTGAAGATCAGAAGCGCGCGGTCGTCGAGCGTCGTCGCGCGCCGTTCGCGCTCGTCGAGCGGCGCGCCGCTGAACGCCGCGAGCGCGAGATCGACGCGGCGCGCTTCGTCGCCGCCGCCGTGGGGCCAGAGGTCGAGCGGAAGGCCGGCGAACGCTTCGGCGCAGGTCTCGGCGAACGGCGCCGCGACGATCGCCGCGCGCGCGCCCGCGGCTTTGACGCAATGGGCGAGCGCTGCGCCGGTCAGGTTTGGGTTGAGCAGCGCGACGACGACGCCGACCTGGGTCAAGCCGAGCCACAGCGCAAAATACTCGGGCCGATTGCCCATCATCAGCGCGACGACGTCGCCCTTGGCGAGCCCGGCGGCGAGCGCCCAGCGCGAAGTGCGGTTGGCGCGCTCGGCCAGCGCGCGGAAGCTCATCTGTTCGAAGTCGCTGAGCACGGCTGGGGCGTCGCCGTAAGCGGCGGCCCACTCGCCGGCCGCGCGCGCCAGGGTGCGGGCGGGGTCGCGCGTCGCCTGCGCGGTCGTCTCCAGCGCCTTGAGCCAGGCGCGGGCGGGCGTCGCGGCGGCTGGCCGCGGCGCGGCGACGGTCATTCCAGCGTCTCGTAACGGCTGCGCCAATGGGCGAGCGCCGGCCCGCCCTGGCCGCGCTGGACGGCGGCGACGGCGCCGATGACGATCGCGTGGGTGTGGCGCTCGAGGATCTCCTCGACCCGACAGTCGATCGCCGCCAGCGCGTCGGCGAGCAAAGGCGCGCCGGTCGCCAGCGTCGTCCAGCGGCCGACGGCGAAGCGCGCCGCGCCGCGCACCCCGGCGCCGCCGGCGAAGCGATCGGCGAGCTCTTGGTGGCGCGCCGCAAGCAGATTGACGGAGAACGCGCCGGTTTCGCTGAGCCGTTTGAGCGTCAGCGCGTCGCGGCCGAGGCAGACGAGCAGGGTCGGCGGCGCAAGCGACAGCGAAGCCAAGGCGGTGACGGTGCAGCCGGAGCGCGCATCGCCCGCGCCGCAGGCGACGATCGCCACGCCGGCGGCGAACTCGCGCATTGCTTGACGAAATAAGGCGGACTGGCCGCTGGTCGACGGCGCCGTCATGCGCTTGGCTTCGTCATCGCGTCGGAGGCTTTCGACATAGACCATTGCGGGCCGCCCTTCTAGCCGCCCCAGCGGGCGACGGCAAACGTCGCCGCGCCGCGCGCCGCCTTGCGCCGCGCCACCAGACCGAGCCAATTATGAACGAGCTGGGCGGCGGAACGCCGCCACGGCTCGTCATTGATCGTCAGGGCCAAGACCGGGAAACCGGCCGCCAGGGCCGCTTCGGGCGCCGCCATGGCGTGGCGCGAGAAATTGT
>Ga0326728_10019946_pt1 | contig 12899 bp, 10 predicted proteins | sample MB3enrmetagenome_FD_207602 | JGI IMG/M metagenome (GOLD analysis project Ga0326728, IMG submission 207602) | Lab enriched peat soil microbial communities from McLean, Ithaca, NY, United States - MB31MN | ecosystem: Environmental > Terrestrial > Soil > Wetlands > Peat | place: USA: New York...
GTTTCTGTTTTTGTATTATTTCTTCAGCCCCTGATAACGCTTTAGGTTCTGAACCTTCAATATCCATTTTGATGAATGTAACTTTTTTATTTTTCAAAATATCAGTTAACCTGACAGTTTTTCCGCAGTCGCTGGCGGTGTTAATAACATTTATGAAGGTGCTCTGCATTCCGGAACCGCCAGTTTCGTAATAAACATCTTTTTCTTCATCCAGCAGTCCTGAATTATATAATTTAATTTTTCTCTTTAAATTTATATCCAGTTTATCGACTGCCAGTTCCATTTCCTTGAAATTCTTATTATCCAGTTCAAAAGCGAAAATGGAGTCGAATTTATTATTTGTCCTGTTAAGAAAATCAAACAGTGTGTCGCCGTTGTAAGCTCCTACATCGACAAATGACTCATTATCGCTTAATTTAATTATATCAGTGGGATAATATTGATCATTGGTGAAAATGTTCTCATATCCTATCGTATCTACATTAAAATCAAACCAGTTTTTTATCAGCGTGACCATTATCTCTTTGGAGCGTTCATCTTCCAATATATCCATTACTTTTAACACGTTCTCTTTTGTCTTCTGAAGATTTTGTTTATTCTTGAAATAATTGTCATTGAGGAGCCTGTATTCTGTGACCGCAAATATCTTCTGGAATCCCTTTTTTAAAAGCTGCTGATATATTTTCTTATAATGCTGAGTGGTTATCAGAATCGCGATATCGTCTTTATACTTTTCCAGTTCCGCGGGGGAAATACATTTTAAATCATGGTGATATATTTTCCCCCATTTAGTTTGATCATTGTCCGACAAAAAATCTATCTTGATGTCTGTAAAATTTTTTATTGATGAAATAATCGGATAGGAAATAGCGCCTATTCCGAAGACGCACACATGTTTTGAGCTTTTAATCTCCTTTTTTATCCTGTCGATATTAAATTCCTTTCTTTTCGGCACTTCATCCAAATAGTTTGAAATTTCTTTTTTATAATCCATCACAAAATATCAGTCCTTTGAGGTTATCAAAATCCTATTCGTTCTTTAATTCTAAGAGATATTTCCAAAACGTCTATGCCTTCCTGAAGAGGAACAGGAACATCTCTCTCATCGTTTAACGCGGAGATAAAATCTTTTATTTCATCAATAAACATATCGTTTCTATCAAAGTTGTCTGGTACAGAGTATACAATTGGAGACGTATTATTCTCTCTTGAAACTAGTGTTAAGCCTTTCGCGTAATAATCCCACGTCATTTTGCCTTTGGTACCGATAATCTCAAAAAAACGCCGGGGAGGCCTCTGCCAGTAATCAAGATGCAGAGAAACAATTAATTTATTTTTATATTCCAACAATGCCTTTATCATATCCTCGGCGTCGCCGCCGAGAGGAGTTATTTTACCGCCTATTGCTTTAACTGTTTCAGGCATTCCGAAAAACCAGTAAAGATAATCAATGTCATGACTGAAACACAATACGGCTCCTCCTCCGCCTTTTTTATACGCGGCATAAGCCTGACAATAATCTTCCCACGGATGCCAGTCTTCAATATTTTCCCCCATTTCGATATTCGCGGAGATAGGCTGACCAATATCTCCATTTGTGACCATTAACTTCATTTTTTTCAACAGTGGATGCCAGCGGAGGTTGTATCCAATCATTATTTTAAGCTTTTTCTGCTTGGCCAGCTCTTTTAATTCGTCCAAGCCATTCCTGTGATGCGCTAATGGTTTTTCAATAAACAGATTCTGTCCTGATTTTGCCGCGAGCAACGCTGTTTCCAGATGTTTGCTGTTGGGATTTGTTATAAAAACAGCATTGGGCTTGAAATCTTCAACCGCTTCATGGAAATTGTAATAAATTTTTACCGGTCTTCCTGACGATTGTTCTTCAGATAAAAATTTATCAATGAAAAGAGCATTCGCTCCGCCGCCGACGCGAAATAAAGCCAATTCATGTCCTAAAGATTTTAGATTTCTATAATGACGTTGTCCAATGGAGCCGATTCCGCAAATTAAAAATCTCATCACCATGCTGTCCTGCCGCCGTCAATGATCAGCGACGCGCCAGTCATATATGAAGACGCGTCGGATAACAAAAACTGAATAACCCCATCGTATTCACCCTTATTCGCCATTCGTCCCAGCATATTTAGTGCGCTGTTTTTTTCAACAAAGTCCGCCGGCTGGTTATTGTACATCCCGCCGGGAACAGCGGCATTTACCCTGACATTATATTCCCCGAGATAGGATGCCCATGAACGCATAAGACCGAGCAATCCGGTTTTGGAAGTAACATAAGCTATGTCTTTGAAGTTGCCTTTCTGATAAATACTGTTATTGGGAGCTATAACCGCGAGATCTGTCGCCAAAAAAATAATTGAACCGCTTTTTTGATTCATCATAACAGGCGCGACCGCTTGAGTCATAATATGAGCGGCGGTGAGATTGACATCAAGCTCCTTTTTCCAGAGTTCTAAAGGATATTTCTCATAAGGCTTCCAGAAATCTTTAGACGTTTTGCTGCCGGGAGTGGCGTTTATAGCGGCAACATTTACCATTCCGTCAATGCGTTTATATTTCTTGAAGGTTTTATCCACAGCTTTTTTTATATCAACAGGATTTGTAATATCGACAGGATTGTCGGCCTGATTATCAAATATGACAACCTTTGCTCCGCATGAAGTTAAATGCTGATTAAATTGAGAACCTAAAAAGCCGCTTCCGCCCGTCAGAATAATGACTTTATCTTTGACTGAAAACAAATCATTCATTTTTTATCAATCCCATTTCGTTATTCTCTGACTAAAGGAATCATCATATTAGACTTCAATTCGTCCCGATCTAAAAAGGGCCACTGATCCTCAAGCGGTTTGGATACCATTGTGCCGTTTTCCTTTCTTTGGGAAGCAACTTTTGGCGCAACCTTAAAGCCGGGTATCACCATAACATCGCAGACGACCGGTCCCGGGAAATCAAGAGCTTCCCTTATTTTCAGTTCCAGTTCGCTTATGTCATTAATTCTGAGAGCTTTTATTTTATAGGCTTGTGCTACACTGATTATGTCCGGCAATGTCAATCCGGAAGAAGGACCATTACCAACATAATGCCCGTTAAAATGAGTTTCCTGCATTGTCCTGATTGACGAATAGCCGTTATTATTCATGATAAATATTTTCACCGGCAAATCAAGCCTGTGCAGTGTTTCCAATTCCTGAATGTTTAACTGAAAACCGCCATCTCCGGCTATGCAAATTGTTCGCTTTCTGTTGTTGGCCAGACATGCTCCTATGCTGCCCGGCAATTCAAATCCCATTGGACCAAGACCGTGATTGGTAATGAATTTCTGATTTTTTTTAATCTTGAACGCCTGAAAATTGTATTCAGCGGCGGTGCCCGCGCAACAGGGATGAATTATGTCTTCGCTTGCCGCTTCCCGGGATAACACGTCAACCAGCACATAAGGATTTACAAGCCCTGTTTTATTATAATACTCTTTTAAAACTACCGGATATTTTTTTCTCCATTCTTTAATTTTATCCATCCAGAGGCTTCTGTCTTTAATTTCAATATTATTTAACTGATTTAAGATTTCTTCCAGGACTAGTTTGGCGTCGGCGACAATTTTTAAATCAATTCTAAAATCCAGTTTATTAACTTCATTATTGTCGATATCAATGACAACTTTCCTTGCGGCTCTGGCAAACGATTTGGTATCGAAACCTGTCTGCGTGAAATCCATTTTTGAACCGATGCATAACAGCAAATCGGAATTCTGCACCGCGAAGTTGGCGGAACGCTCTCCCAGTATGCCGCCTCTTCCCGCGTATAATTCATGCTCTTCATAAATCATATCCATGGCTTTCCATGTTGGAATCACCGGTATTTCAATTTTTTTAATAATATCCAGAAACAACTCTCTTGATTTCGCTATCTTTATTCCATCGCCGGCGATTATTACCGGCCGTTCGGAATCGTTCAACAATCGGATGATTTTTTTTACCGAGTTTTTCACTAAAGACATATCCGGCTTTTTTTCTTTCAGTTCCACCGGATTAAAACCTTCCAACGCTTTTTCATCGATGATGCTTCCCTGCACATCAAGCGGTATATCAAGCCATACCGGACCAGGCCTTCCATTTTTTGCCAAATACAGGGCTTTTTCAAGATGATATCTGATCAAAGCCGGTTCCATGACTGTAACTGCGTATTTTGTTATTGATTGCACAAGCGTTACGATATCCACTTCCTGTATTCCTAACTGTCTTATCCCCTTGTCTCTCATTATATCTGATCTTTTAACCTGACCGGAAACAAATAAACAAGGTACAGAATCAATCCAGGCGGCGCTTACACCAGTAATCGCATTTGTGCCTCCCGGACCCGTGGTAACTATGCCTACTCCGAGATTATTGGTATGCATGGCGTATGATTGAGCGGCGATGGCGACCGCCTGTTCGTGCAGACAGCACACAATTTCCATACCCGTGATTTTCCCCAGCGAATCAACCAGATGCATGGCCCCGCCGCCGGGCAGATAGAAAACATGCCCGACTCCCTGTTCGGCAATAAACTTCATTACATAATCTGCAAGCTTCATTTTTTATCGGATTCTTTCTTTTCTAAAATCAAATCTATGAGTTCTCGAACGGCGCCGTTTCCGCCGGATTTTGTTGTTAAAAGTTTTACCGAACTTTTGACGCTGACATGTGCGTTTGCGGGGGCGGCGGATAAACCGGCCAGTTTCAAGGCGCCAAGATCGTTAATGTCATCGCCCATAAAACAGATTTCACTCAACGCCAGCTTGTTTTTCTCAGCGAATGAAATTAAAGCGGATGCCTTGTCTTTTGTTCCTTTGTAAACATTTACAATCTTCATTTTTTCGGCGAATCTGTCGACCAGAGCATTGTCTTCGCCTGAAATCAAAGCAAAAATAATTCCCGCTTTTGATGCCAGCGAAATGCCCATCACATCAGTAAACGAGAATTTTTTGTATTCTTCGCCGTTGTTTCCCCAGATAAAGGTGCTATCCGTTAAAACTCCGTCAACATCCAGGGCCACCGCTTTAAGATCTTCCATAATCACTGGCCCTTTCTGCGCAGTTTTTTGATTATAGGTTTCTCGCTTTCGTAAACCTGTTTTACGCCATCACCCAAAGACATTTCCACCAGACGGATATCTCTGACTAATTTAATTAAACCACCGGGCCCCAATGATGCCGCCTGATCTGAACCCCACATAGAACGTTCAAGGGTAATATGTCTTTCCACGACGCAGGCTCCCAAAGCAATAGCGGCGCTTGATGAGGGAATACCTGTTTCATGTCCCGAATATCCTATCGGAACTTTATACCTTTGGCTTAAGGCCGGAATTACTTTTAAATTGAGCTCGCTATACTCTGAAGGGTAAGTGCTGCAGGTATGCAGAATAATCAAATCTTTCTTACCTAGGACTTTTACTGCGTGATCAACCTGCTTAATCGTGCTCATACCACAGGAAAGAATTATCGGTTTGCCTTTTGCTCTGGTGTATTTTAAAAGTGCGTCATCGGTCAGGCTTGCCGATGCTATTTTGTAGCATGGAACATTGAATTTATTTATAAAATCAACAGAACCTTCATCCCAGCAGGAAGCAAACCACGCAATTTTCTTTGTTTTACAGTATTTATCAATTTCTTTATATTCTTTTGGGCCGAATTCCAGTCCATACTTCAAATCGCCGTTTGTTTTTCCAAAGGGATTTTCACGGGGTTTGGCCAATTCTTCGGGAGTGTAAACAACATCAATTGTGCGCTTCTGAAATTTGACCGCGTCACATCCGGCAAAAGCAGCGAGATCTATTAATTTCCTGGCAATGTTAACATCACCATTATGATTGATGCCTACTTCTGCGATAATGTAACAAGGGTATCCAGTTCCTACTTTGCGATTACCAATGGCTATACTATTCATATCTATTGCTTCCCTCTCGAAATTCTATATATTTAATTGTTTTTTTAATGGCATTTTGCAAGTTGATCTTTTGCTTTAGATTTAATTTTTCCTTCGCTCGCTTTATTGAAGGAACATAGCGCTCAATATCTGCTTTTATATCCGGTTTTTTTGAAATAACAACAGATTTTTTGAGCTTAAAAACAGAAGATACAAGTTCCGCAAGCGAGCGAATAGTTATTTCCTCCTCAGAGCCCACATTATAAGGCAGGCAGGATTCACCCCGAAAGAGTATAGTCCATAAGAAAATCATTAAGTCCGCGGCGTATAAATAAGAACGATATGCCGTGCCATCACCTCTCACCACTATAGGGCCGCCATTGAGGCCGTCGCGTATGAAATTCCCAATCGCCCATTGACCGTCCAGTTTCTGATAAGGACCGACAAAGGCAAAGCAGCGGGGAATTTTTGCCTCAAAACCATATTGTCTGGCATTAAGGACGGTAAGTAGTTCTGCGACTCTTTTACCTTCACCATAGGAGGAATGCCAATCAACGGGATTGGGAGCCTTCTGATAATCTTCACAAATGCGGGTTATTTCCGGGGGTTGGCGGCCATAGACTGCCCCGGAACTGATTAAGAGAAATTTATTTGCTTTGCATTGTTTGGCAAATGCGAGAGTGCGGCGCGTTCCTTCAACAATTGTGTCAAACACCTGCAGGGAGTCTTCCCCATTCGGGGAAGAACTCAATGATGCCGCGGCATGAATAATATAAGCAAATTCGCCTTCAGGAAAATCGAACGAACAAACGTCGCCGATATGGAAAGATATGGATGGCTGAGTTGTCAAATGCGGGGCCTTCTTCCTGAATGCTTCTAAATCTCTCGTCAAAACAATCATCGAAGCGTTTAAGTTTAATTTTTCGTTTGCCCAGGCAAAGCTCTCCAGAAACCAGCAGCCGAAAAAGCCGGTGCCACCGGTGATAAAAATATTTTTACCCCTTAATTCTTCCCACAAGCCTTCGGTATGGGCAAGAACGTGATCCATATCTTCTTTCAAAGGATTATTGTAAAATTTTTGTTTTGCTTTCAAGGTTTAATAATTTCCAATCCAAAATCTCTTAATATGGAGATATTCATGTTTTTATCAAATTTCTGTCTTATAATCCTTGCGACCTCATCGGAGTAACCGGCAGCCATGACAATAACAGCGTCCACCGGATCAGAATATAGCTTCTCGGGCGCGACAATGGGAATATGTGTAGCAGGCGTAAACTTGCCTTGTTTAAATGTCGCGGAATCTATCACATACGTGATTTTGCCGGCCAGGTTTAATAAGGAAATAATTGCCAGCGCCTGATGCGAAGCGCCCCATATCGCAATCTTTTTATCTTTAAAAAGTGACAGATATCCTTCTATTTCATTTTTAAGTTTAACCTGAGCGTTGTGAAAATCTGACAGGTTTGCCTTTCGCTTCTTTTTCACGACAACAGAAATTATATAATCGTACCATTCCACCTTACAGTCAACAATTTCAAAACCATTCAACCATAACGTTGAGTTTAACGTTTCCCTGGTAAAATAAAACAAATGATCACCTGTAAATTCGGAGAAGAGTTTCTTCCGCAATATCATATCGAAATTTGGCACTTCAATAAGCCCTATGCCGCCCTCTGTTAAATTACGATATATTCCCTGAAGAACCGAATTTGGCTGGGGAAGATGTTCAAGAAAGTTTAATATGAAAAAAGCATCAAAAGGGCTGCGGTTTAGTTTATAATCTCCGGTTTCTATAAATCCTTGGGAAACTTTCAGGCCGCTTTTTTCACAATCCGCTACGGATTCTTTTGAATACTCCAATCCATAAGTTTCCGTGATAAATTGTTGCATAATGGAGAGAAACTCTCCCTTGCCGCATCCGATTTCAATGATTTTTTTTCTTTGAAGAGAGTATTCGTTCACAAAACGGCTGAATTGCTTTTTTCGAAAATCTTTCATTTCCTCCGACACGGCGGAAGCGCGAACAACCTCTCTGTAATAGGGAACAGGAATATTACTCAACTGCACCAACCCGCAACCCATACATTGACATACCTCCAGATCAACTCCCCGATCATTTTTGAGCGATCCTGCATCCGGCATGAATTGAGCGGCCTTGGGCATGTTTTCGTACCGAAGCAACGGTTCGTCGAAAAATTCATGTCCACATACTCTACACTTGCTGGCTTGTTTAAAATTATTCATGTTGCTATTTGATATTTTATAAGATTTATTTTGATAAGATATTGCTTTATTACGGGAAAAGTATAGGGAAGTTGGGTTTGTATGTCAATTATTTTTATCCGCAGGGTGTTTGCCGGTATTTGATCGTAAAGACAAGTGATCATTTAACTTCACAATTCACTTATTGTTCATTTGATAGGAATTGTAGTTTTTATAATATTCGTGTATGTAATAGACACGCTCAAATTTTTAGAAGTCCGTTTTCAATTTCAAGAAAATAATAAACTTTAGGATAAGGAATTTTTATGAAAGTAGTCATTCTGGCAGGCGGTATGGGAGTGAGAATGAAAGAGGAAACCGAGTACCGGCCTAAGCCGATGGTGCTTGTAGGCAGACATCCCATTCTCTGGCACATCATGAAATCGTACATGCATTACGGGTATAAAGATTTTATTATATGTCTCGGATATAAAGGCGAAATGATCAAAGAATACTTCCTGAATTATGAAGCCCTCAACAACGATCTTACGATAACTTTCGGCAAAAAATGTTCAACTCGCATACATAAAAGCAATAGTTTTGATAATTTTAAAGTCACCCTGGCTGATACGGGACCCGAAACGATGACCGGAGGCCGCTTGCTGGAAGTGGAGAAATATATCGAATCGGATGATTTTATGCTGACATACGGCGATGGGGTTTCCAATATCGATATCAGAAAACTCTATGCGTTCCACAAAAAGCATAAAAAAACGGGAACGGTAACAGGGGTGCATCCCGATTCCCGTTTTGGAGAACTATATATAAAAGAAGACACGGTGGAGAAGTTTTCGGAAAAACAGCAGGTCAAGGATGGATTTATCAACGGCGGTTTTTTTGTCTTAAACAGGTCATTCTTTAAATATTTAAAAAAGCACGGCGATTGTTTTCTGGAGCAGGAACCGATGAGGGATATGACGCGTGATAAGGCTTTGAAGGTTTATAGGCACGAAGGTTTCTGGCAGTGCATGGATACCGTGAAAGACGCCAAATATCTCAATGATCTGTGGGAAAAAGGTAATGCGCCCTGGAAAGTCTGGAAATAATGAGAAACGTTTCGTATAAATTCTGGAAAGGGAAAAAAGTTTTTATAACCGGCCACACCGGATTTAAAGGCTCGTGGCTTTCCTTCTGGCTTTGGGAAATGGGAGCCTCTGTTACGGGTTACGCACTCGATCCTCCGACAAAACCCGGTTTGTTTAAATTACTGGATTTGAAATCAAAAATTAAATCTGTCCACGGTGATGTCCGTGATTTGAATCGTCTCAAAAAACATATCAAAGGCGCGGAAATTGTTTTTCACCTGGCCGCACAGCCTCTGGTTCGCGAATCCTATAAAAACCCTGTTGAGACCTATACTACAAATGTTATGGGAATTCTCAATTTGCTTGAGGCTTTCAGAGGCCATGACACTTTAAAAGCCATTGTAAATATCACAACTGATAAGTGCTATGAAAACAGGGAAAGGCCCAAAGCCGCTTACAGAGAAAATGAACCCATGGGCGGTTTTGATCCTTACTCCAATTCCAAGGCTTGTTCAGAACTTGTTACGGATTCATACCGGAAATCATTTTATGATTCAGGAACAAAAATCGGAATAGCAACGGCAAGGGCAGGGAATGTTATAGGCGGCGGGGATTTTGCTGCCGATAGGCTTATTCCTGATTGTATTCGTGGAATCATGAATAAAGAAAAAATAATTATCAGGAATCCGGACTCAACCAGACCGTGGCAGCATGTGCTGGAGCCTCTTTCCGGATATTTAATGCTTGCGGAATCTCTCTATAAATCACCAAAAGATTTTTCCGAAGGTTGGAATTTCGGTCCAAAAGAGAAAGACGCAAAGTCAGTTCTTGATATAATGAAAGCTTTCTGTAAATTTTGGGGCAATGATACGGGTTATGAAATTAAAAAAGACCCCAACGCCCCGCATGAAGCAAATTATCTGAAACTTGATTCATCTAAAGCTAAAAAGAAGCTTTTATGGAAACCCAGATGGAATAGTGAAACTGCGGTTAAAAAAGTAGTTGAATGGTACAAAGTGTATCTGGAAAAAGGGAATTTGAGCGAAATAACGTCAAAACAGATCGAAGAATATCATGGATAAAAAAGAAATCTTAACTCTTGTAAAAAAATATTACGAAGAAAATTTAAATTCCAGAGATAAGAACAAGAGTTTTAAAAAGGGGCAGGCAATATCCTACGCGGGCAGAGTCTATGATGAAAAAGAATTAATTAACCTTGTGGATGCCTCTCTTGATTTCTGGCTTACTACAGGAAGATTTGCCGATGATTTTGAAAAAAATTTTGCATCTTTTTTAAAAGTAAAACATGCCTATCTTGTGAATTCCGGTTCCTCCGCGAATCTTCTCGCTTTTATGGCGCTCACCAGCGACAAATTAAAAGATAAAAAAATCAAAAGAGGCGATGAAGTTATCACGGTAGCCGCCGGTTTTCCCACGACTGTAACGCCAATTCTGCAATATGGAGCGATTCCTGTTTTTGTCGATATCACCATCCCCGAATATAATGTGGATGTAAATTTGCTGGATAAAGCCCTCAGCATAAAAACAAAGGCTGTGATGCTGGCTCACACGCTGGGCAACCCTTTTGATATCGAAAAAGTAAAAAAGTTTTGTGATGAAAACAAGCTCTGGTTAATAGAGGACAACTGTGATTCGCTCGGGTCGAAATATAACTACAGGAATGAGTGGAAATACACAGGAACTTTCGGACATATCGGGACATCCAGTTTCTATCCGCCTCATCATATGACGATGGGTGAGGGCGGAGCGGTTTATACAAATGACCCTGAATTATCAAGGATCATCCTTTCGCTTCGGGATTGGGGAAGGGATTGTTATTGCCCATCCGGAAAGGATAATACCTGCCGCAAAAGATTCACGCAAAAATTTGGTGAACTGCCTGCCGGTTACGATCACAAATATGTTTATTCACATTTTGGATACAATCTGAAAGTAACGGATATGCAGGCAGCGATTGGTTGCGCGCAACTGGACAAGCTTCCTGAATTTATCGAAAAACGAAAAAATAACTGGAGTTTTTTAAAAGAAAAATTATCTCATCTCAGCGATAAATACATTCTTCCTGAACCTTCGAGAAACTCCGACCCGAGTTGGTTCGGTTTTCTCTTAACGGTAAAAGAGGGTGTTAAACGAAGTGAAGTCATAAGTCGTCTCGAAGAAAATGGCGTACAGACAAGGATGCTTTTCGCCGGAAACATCATAAAACATCCATGTTTTAATGAAATGAGAAAAGAAAAAAACGGATTCCGGGTTGTTGGAAACCTCAAAAATACAAATAGAATCGTGGAAGATACTTTCTGGATAGGAGTCTATCCGGGGCTTACAGAAAAAATGATTTCTTGTATGGCGGAGCTGCTGGAATAATCTTATTCTTTGTCATCCCCTACCCGGAGAATGTGTCGTAATACTAAAGACTGTTATTCCTAATTCGCCGGAGACGGATGAGGAATAACGGCATAGGTAAAGATCCGTTAAACAGGCAAACCTGAAGATTCCAATTACATTATTTCCAAAACATGAAAGAGGTGCCGTCTAAGAACAATCGGCGAGAAGGCGGCAAATACTGAAATCCTGATGATTTATGATGAAAGTGCAAAAAATCAGCGTTAACGCCGGCATAATCCTTTACCGGTAACCGCTTCTAGTATTTTACAGTTTCCTAATTCACAGGCCTTTTTTGCGTCCTCACAGCCGGAAATGATGTTGCCTTGATTAAAATAAACAAATCCCCTGTTGAAATAGGTATCGGCATCGTCCGGTTTCAGGCGAAGGGCATTATTGAAGTCTTCAGTGGCCATCTGATACTGACCAAATTTAGTGTAAATAGTCCCTCTGTTGTTGTAGGCATCGGCATCATCCGGTTTCAGATGGATAGCTTTGTTGTAGTCTTCGATGGCCAGTTGATACTGGCCAAATTTAATGTAAATAGCTGCCCTGTTGTTGTAGGCATTGGCATCATCCGGTTTCAGATGGATAGCTTTGTTGTAGTCTTCGATGGCCAGTTGATACTGGCCGAGTTTAGTGTAAGCAATCCCCCTGTTGTAGTAGACATCGGCATTATCCGATTTCAGATGGATAGCTTTGTTGTAGTCCTCAATGGCCAGTTGATACCGGCCGAGTTTAGTGTAAGCATTTCCCCTATTGTTGTAGACATCGGCATTATCCGGTTTCAGATGGATAGCTTTGTTGTAGTCCTCGATGGCCAGTTGATACCTGCCGAGTTTAGTGTAAGCAATTCCCCTATTTTTATAGGCGTTGTCATATTCCGGTGCCAGACAGATGGCCTTGTTGTAATGCTCAATAGCCTCTTCGATTTTTCCTTTTTTAACCAGAGCAGAAGCAAAACTATCATGCGCCACAAAGTTATGCTTTGTTACCTGCAAAGCATGTTTAGAAAGCTCTATACTGTTTTTCCAGTAACCGCATTGCTGCCAGGTAAAAACAGCCATGATGGATAAAGCGGCTATTGCCGCCGGGAATAAAATCTTTTTGCGCATGTCTTCATTCTTAATCAAAGCCGGAATGCCCCATGCCACCATAATAGCTATACCGATAAAAGGAAAATAAGTATAACGGTCAGCCATTGCCTGTGCTCCTGCTTGCATCAATCCACTGACAGGAAACAAGGTGCCTAAATACCAAAACCAGCCCACCGCAAGGAAAGGGG
>Ga0326728_10019947_pt1 | contig 12899 bp, 10 predicted proteins | sample MB3enrmetagenome_FD_207602 | JGI IMG/M metagenome (GOLD analysis project Ga0326728, IMG submission 207602) | Lab enriched peat soil microbial communities from McLean, Ithaca, NY, United States - MB31MN | ecosystem: Environmental > Terrestrial > Soil > Wetlands > Peat | place: USA: New York...
TGATACCACCGGCTGGGCCGGTATCGCCTACGTTATAAACCTGCTTATTTGCAGAAGGAGTCCCAGCGCTACCGGCTTGCACGGTACCTGTCTTGACGGGCGACGGAGACGGGAGGCCGAAGAGCCAATAGACAAAGATGTTCTCGGTCCTTTGACCAGGATTGTTTTGGTCGTCAAGCGGATCAAGCACGAACGTATAGAAATTCTGGAGCATCGAAAGGTAAAAATCCTGCGGATCGAGGCTTATCTTGTGGTTCGTGATTGTGCTGAGGTCCTCGATGTCCATTGTCGAGTTGAAAACTGGCCTGAGTTCGGAAGGGGTTGAGCCATAGAAGTTACCTTCTATTAACAACGAATCGTTACTGAGCTTGGTTTGATACTGAACGTAGAACGGCGTGCTCTGTATCGATTTTAGGAAATCAGTTGGTTTATCCGCGCTCTTGTTTTGGAGGAAAGATACAAACCAAGATTCAACCACATTGATCGCATCGCGGGGGACGATAAGTGGCAGAAGGTGAAGCCCGTTTCCGCCCTGCATAGGCTTTAGGTCGGAGATGTCAGCGGCCTGAAGATCTTTGAAAACCACCCCCAACCTGAGCTCATTATTGGTATGGACGACGAATAAGATGCCGAAGTCCTCATTGATCTTGTAGGTCTCGGCGATCTTGGCGAATCCGTTTACTAGGAGAGATGCATCAAAAAACGGGAGCGCCTCTTGGGGAGCGTAGAACTCGAGCTCGATAATGTGGCCGTTGGGGAGCCTGTATGTCGTGTCGTTTTTCGGGTAGGCAGGGAAAGCAAAGAGGCCACTGCTGAGCGCGAAGAGACTGAGAAAAAGAACGAGAAGACGTTTCATCGGGGAACCCCTTTCAAGAGAGATTTGAACTATGCGGCCGCATAGTAGGCCCTTGAAGCGTCAAAAGCTGGCACTGAAGGGCCAGCTATAGAAGTAGAAAGTTGAACGAAAGCGCTGAACGCGATCAACATGGTGAAAGCCCTTCAGGATCGGGATATTGCGCTGTCCTCTTAGCGCTTTAAACGGATCATCCTCACCTCTCGGATGAAAATCCTTTATGGACGGGTAAGCCCCTCTTGGGCGACGATGGCGATGGTCACTACGACCATGTTGTGAAGGCGGGGTGTACTGGCCCGCCCTCGATGTAGAAAGCGAGCTGTGAAAATATCCGTCCGGGCGTTTGAACATCAGGACGACGGCAGTGAGCCCGAGTAGAGATTAGCGAGCTTGAGGGCCTCGTCGCGAAGGGCATCGCGGAGAGCAGGCGGGGAAAGAATCTCGGCACCGGAGCCGAAGGACAGGAGCCACCGCAGGAGGTCACGGGTGCCCGAGGTCGTCAGGGTGAGCGTGATGGAGCCGTCGGGATTGGTGGCAATAGATTGGTCGTCGGACCATTGACGCTCGCGCACGAAGGGCGCGTCCTGGGGAGAGAAACGGATCGAGGCCGTGATGGGGTCATCGAGCGTGAGGTCGAAGGCGGATGCGAGGAGGGCCTCGGCGTCGAAGTCCTGGGGGTAGGCAAAGACCGTATCAAGAAGCTTGGCCGCCTTGATCCGATCGACGGCAATTATGCGGATGATGTCGTGCTTCGGAATACGGACGAAAAGATAGAGGCCGCCTCGGTGCTCGAAGAGCTTCAAGGGATGGACCTGGTACGACTTTTTCGTCTGGTGCTTCGGAGAAAGATAGGTGATGGAGAGGGCGCGTAGCTGTTCGAGCCCATCGAGAATGGTATCTAGTATTGCGTCATGACCCGCATACGACTTATAGCCATTAGGGGAACGCGTAAAAAGCGAGGAAAGCGGCATGGCGGTACGGCCACCCGTGGAAGTCGCGGTAGCGTCAGGAAGGAGCGCGGCGAGCTTCGACTTCAAGGAGGCAAGGTCATGCTCGACCTCACTGTCCGCAAAGATCGAGTCCCGAGCGAGCAGGAAGTAGAGAACGAGGGATTCGCGAGGAGTCAGCGAAACCTGGGGCATCGAGAGGTTCGGGAGCTTCTTCACGAAGGATTCGAGGAGAAAATGGCGGGTCTCGCCGTGGAAGGAGTCGCGCTCGTCCGTGAGGGGAAAGCCGAGGTCTGAAAGAGTCGAGAGGAGCCTGAAGACCGAGCGGGACGAGAGGCCGAGGTGAGAGGCGAGTTCCTTGTTGGTCGCGCCTTGAGGGCGGGCCAGGAGATCGACGGCCTTCAAGATTTTAGAGATATTCTTGCCATAAGCACTGAACGAATAGGACAACGACGCCTCCACGGGGGTATGAACTGCGCTAGCGTGGAGGGTCGCTATGACAAAACGTGGCGGTGATGTACGCATAAAATGGAAGTAGTCGTGAGGTGGCGAGGAGTGAACGCGAGCGATCCTAGGGCCTAGGGGCGTAAAGATCGTCTCGGCTGGCTATCCCGCGATACAGAGGGACCTGGCGCCAACATGACTCTTAGGCGTACCGGGACTGGAGATAGTCCCGAAGCTCTGAGTTAGTGATGGCGGAGAGGCCGTGATCCCAGTAGCCCGCGATGAACTTGCGCTGTTCGTTGGGGGCAAGAAGGGACGCCCAGACCTCGTGGAAGTTCTTGCCGACCATACCCTGAAGGCCGGGGCAGAACTTCGCGTACTCCGGCTGCATGACGTTGATTTTCTGATTGCCCGAGTGCGAAAGATGGGCAATCCGGTAGTCCTCGATATGGATAGGGCCAATGTCCAGGGGCGTCGTCCTCCTGGCGAGAAGCGTCATGCGAAGAAGCTGGTAGAGGTGGTCAGGGGAGAAGTCTTGGATGCTTAGGCCGCCTTCCTCGGTGAATGCAAGGGGGAAGTTGGGGCCTCGCATCTCGGCGAGAACGGATGAATAGCGCCGGACGCGCTCGACGCCACGTAGGCCGGCGAACTTGTTCAAGGCGATGGGCCGAGAGGCCCCTTCGGTGAACTTCCACTCGATAAGGATCTGGGTGACCTTGCCGTCGATCTCAGCGATCACGTACGCATCGATGCTCGTCTTGTTGAGGCCTCGGCCGCCGCCGCGCTCATTGATCGGAGATTCGCGAGGTCCAATCCACTCAAAGACGACACAACCCCGGTCGTTATAGACCTGGCCGCCGACGTTGGTTCCGGTGGGGAAGTCGAAGATCGTCGTGATCCCGAGACCGAGGCTGTTCAAGAAGGCCTTCATAGCCTCCTTGTTAGTGCCAAGTGAGCCGAGGACATTCAGGCAGGCGCCAGCACTGCTCAGGGGGTGGCGTAGGGCTTCATCGTGCAACTTCGCGGTTGGATCGACACGGTCGAGAACACTCCTGTCGAAGATGAGCTTGTCCGAGAACTGCTTCTGATATTCGAAGGATAGCTTGTCCACAGCCGGCTCCTACCATCTTCAGTCGAGATCGACCGACGATAGTAGGAGGCTGTGTCAAAACCAGGCGCTGATGTGGAAATGCCCCTGGATGGCTTGCTCCTTGTAACCAGGCTACTCTGGCCTACTGAACGTCATCTGACGCGCTTGAACTAGGGAAAGCTGGCCATCTGGAGGCTGTCTGATGCACTTGAACTTGGGAGCCATGTGTAATGCCGACAATGGCAGTCGAACAAGCCGTCAGAATTGGGCTTTATGCCTTCAAAGTGGCCTGTAGCAGGTACTTTGGAGGTACAGGCCATATCTTTTCTTGATCGAAGACCGTTGTAGTAAAGAGGATACTGGCGGTGAGCGTGGCTGAAAACGTTCGTACCAGGTTGTGACGGCATTGGCTATGGCGCTAAAGGCCAGAGGCAAGGCCTCCCGAGGATGAGGACAGAGGAGTAGGGGCGGATTGGAGGGCGATGCTGTTCTTGGCTGAAGCCTATGACTCGATGTCCAGGCGGACCAGGTCGCGCCAATAGGAAAGAGCTGGTGTCGTGGAAGAGAGCTCAGCGACTACGGCGACCTCGATCTTGTTGCTGTTGGCGGCCTCGGTTGCACGGGCAGCCTCGCGGGCAGAGGCAAGGGTGCCGATGTGGTCCTGGAGCCAGGAGCCGCTTACGAGGGGACCGGCCTGCTCAATGACGTTAATCAGGCTGAACTTCATGGGTGATCCTTCAGCGCGTTCTTGGCGGCGAGCCAGTCCTGGAGGTAGCGATCGATAGGTGCTTGCCTTGGGAGGCCTCCGATAGATTGTCGTCTTGAGTTGTTCAGCAATTGCAATTAGAAAAAACAATAAACAATAAGGACAAGTTCGGCCCGGCAGATAATCACGATTCTGAGGCAGCGACCACCTCCTTCATCAACATGTAATGTATTGCATAATGGGGAAATAGATATAGACTTCGAACTGGAGGGGCAAACCCGGATCGCATGGAGATATGGTGGGATGAATTCCCAGCAAGGTATATTGGGTGTAGGCGGTCGTACCCGTAAATCCGCTGTGATCCTTCCTGTTCTATTTAGTGTTCATAGGAGCCCCAACCCTGAGGTCGCAAGGAACGATCGTGATGCATTCACCTCGTGCCCGCGAAGTAGGACCATTTTTTCGCCATTTTTCACAAAATGAACGACCTCGGAGCAGAGTTCCGCGGTATCGTTTGTTCGGCAAGGAAATTGATTGTATGAGGATCGCATACCCCACAATTTGCTGTAAACTTACCGCAGCAGCTGCGGGGTATGCGACCTTCTTCCGAATCAAGTCGAGGCTACCAAAGGTCACTGGCCTCGTATTGAGATAAATCTCAGTTCTCATGCAACATTCGTCCTGCGATTGGGGGAGTTGGGTTAGGAGGGCCGATTGGAGCAAGGTGATGATGCCTCGAAACAGGAAGCAGTAGGACCGGCCACTGATATCAGCGGATCTCACTTTCTCAATGCCTTCAGGAAATCCGGAATGGCGAAGGCCTTGATCGGTTTGGACAATCTAATTATCGAGGCTAACAATGCCTTTTGCGCACTTTTAGGATTCAGTCTCGAGGAGCTTACAGGGGTATCTTGGCAGCGTTTTGGCCACCCTGAAGAAACCGGACTGGCGATGGACTTCGCGTCGGCGGTCAGGAGGGGGGAAAAATCATATGACGTCATTGAGGCGCGCGTTGTGCGGCGAGACGGCCAGGAGCTATTGTGCCTCGTAAACACTACTGTAATCCGTGATGGCGATTGGAAGCCCATTTACTTCGTGATTGAGCTCCAGGACATTACCGAACCCAGGCGAGCCGCGCTGGAGCTCATTAAAAGCGAACGCCGCATGAGGGATCTGATTGAACAGTCGCCGATGGCCTACTCGCTCTATGATGAACATGGCCTGTGCCTCATGGTGAACGAGGCGTGGGCAAGATTGTGGAAACTGCCCAAGGAATTGCCGGTCGGCCTATTCAACGTGCTGGAAGATCCGCAAGTCAAAGCCTCCGGCCGGCTGCCTGGGTTTCGCCGTGTATTCGCGGGAGAGACTCTGGTTTTTTCCGAAGCCGAATTCGACGCCTCTCAAGTGACGGGGAGCGGAGGCAAGGGCCGGAAGCGATGGATTGAGACGGTTGCCTATCCGGTGAAAGACGACGCTGGCGTCGTCCATAATGTTGTTTTCTTGCATATGGACGTCACTGAACGCAAGGAGGTGGAGACAGCCTTGCATGATAGCGAATCTCGATACCGGCTATTGGCCGAGAATTCAACGGACATGATCTCCCGACATAACGCGGAGGGAATTTACCTTTATGTGTCCCCTGCATGCGAATCCCTGCTGGGGTTTGCGCAAAAGCAAATAGAAGGATGCTCCCTTTTTTCGTTCGTACATCCCGACGATTCTGATGATGTTCACTCAAAAATGGCGAGGCTGCTGGAATCACGGTCACCTGGAATTGTCCGCTATCGCATCCGTAGAGCGGATGGCGATTACATTTGGTTCGAGACTATCGGTCGAGTTGTCGATGATCAGGCGAATGGTTCGATAGAAATACAATGCGCCTCGCGCGACATCACGGAACGAATCGAGGCTCAAGAACGCGAGAAGGAGCATGAGCAGCAGCTGAATCGCGCTTCTCGCCTGGCCACTTTGGGCACACTTATTTCGGGGATTGGCCATGAGATCAATAATCCCAATAACTATATTCGCCTGAACGCGCAGAATCTCGCCGCATTGTGGAAGGACATGCGACCCGTATTGGACTCGCTTGCTGAAGAACGATCCGGGCTTATGCTGCAAGGCATTCAGTACGCCGCCGCCGCGAGCATGATAGACGATCTTCTGCAAGGCGTAATTGAGGGTTCCAGGAGAATCGAGAGGCTTTTGATCGATCTGCGGGATTTCGCAAGAAGCGACGGAGGGACGGTCGATCGACATATCGACCTGAACGCCGTCGTCGACTCCGCATTGGCGATAATCGGGAATTTTGTGCAGCAGTCGACGCATCGCTTCTCATTCCATCGAGACCTCGAGCTGCCGGTCGTACAAGGCAATTATTACCAGCTGGAGCAGGTGGTGATCAATCTCGTGAACAACGCCTGTCAGGCGCTGGATTCACCTGAGAAGGAGGTATGGGTCGAGACGCGATGCGAGAATGATGCAAGCGTCGTCCTCGTCGTGCGCGACGAAGGCATAGGCATCCCCTCGGACAACCTTCTGCATCTCGCGGATCCATTCTTCACTACGCGAAAGGATAAAGGCGGGTCGGGACTTGGCTTGGCCATAACCTCGCGGATAGTTCGCGATCACGAGGGGACGATAGATTTCGTATCGGAGGTCGGGAAGGGAACATCGGTCATAGTCCGTTTTCCCAAGAGAGGGACCGCCTCATGATCCATCCGTATTTGTCCGATCCGCTCCTGGTCGTCGATGATGAAGAGCTTACCAGACGCTCCGTAAGCGCCGCGCTTCTGATGGAAGGCATCCAAAATGTGGAAGAATGCGGAGACGGACGAGAGGCTCTAGGCCTCATCCTCTCAAGATCATACTCGATCATATTGCTTGACCTCACGATGCCGAATATGTCCGGCGAGGAACTGCTCGGCCGCATCCTCGAGGAGCGGCCAGAGACGCTTGTGATCGTGGTGACCGCTACGACTGACCTTGAAACCGCTGTTCGCTGCATGCGCGCAGGAGCGTTTGACTACCTCACGAAACCAGTAGACCGGCCGAGACTGCTCGCCTCCATCGATCATGCGATCGAGCGGTGGGAAACAGCCCGTGAGATGTCTTCGTTGAAACGCAGCTTCCTGGCCTCAGAGGTCGAAACGCCGAAGGCTTTCCAGGATATCGTTACCTCGGATCGGCAAATGCTGCAGATTTTCAGATATGTCGAAGCGATAGCCCCTACTCCGCTCCCCGTGCTGATAACCGGTGAGACAGGAACGGGTAAAGAGCTATTAGCGCGCGCTATCCATACACTGAGCCTGCGGCAAGGGCGATTCGTAACGGTAAATATCGCAGGACTCGACGACACGCTGTTCGCGGATACGCTTTTCGGCCATGAGAAAGGGGCCTATACAGGCGCCGACTCATATCGAGAGGGCTTCGTGGCCAAGGCGGATGGCGGAACCCTCTTCCTGGACGAAATCGGTGATTTAGCCGCGAATTCCCAGATCAAACTATTGCGGCTCCTGCAGGAACGTGAGTATTACATGCTGGGAAGCGATTCTCCCAGGCCGACCAGCGCGCGTTTCATCTTTGCGAGCAATTCCGATATTACAGGAAAGAGCGCGCAGGGAGCATTCCGCAAGGACCTTCTTTATCGGCTGCAGCCACATACGATCCACGTCCCCCCATTATGCGAACGGGGAGACGATTTACCTCTGCTCATCGATCATTTCTTCGAGAAAGCCAGCAAAGCGCTCAAGAAAAAACGTCCTACCGTGCCCAAGGAGCTATTGCCCCTTCTCAGAAGCTATTCATTCCCCGGGAATGTAAGGGAATTGGAAGGTATGATATTCGACGCTGTAGTTCGCCATACATCCCGGATCCTTTCATTGGAAAGCTTCCGGAACGCCCTCGGGAATCCAGCAGACAGCACGAGCGGCCGCGCGATAGAATCAGAAAGCGATAAGAATATTTTTGAATCCTTGGATGCTCTTCCAACGCTGAAACTGGCATCTGATGATTTGATCGAGGAAGCGCTGCGTAGATCCCAGGGGAACATTGAGGCCGCCGCCAGAATAGTGGGCCTCAGCCGCTCAGCTCTTGCCAAGAGACTCAATAGGAGTTCCAAGCAGTGAGCGAGGCCTGCATCAGTCGTCGGCGTCTCCCGCCCCTTGCGTTGGGTGATCGAACGGAGGATTGAATGAAAAGGAGATCCTTATCGCCGCTAACCGGACAAATGACAATATTCCTGGCTCTCTTCATCGCCATTTCTCTCGGCCTTCTCCTGGTGCTGGGAAAGACGCTCGAAATCGAAATCAGTGATTTTTGGGGCAACCGGGTGAAGATCCCGTTGGAAACACTCGTCTTGGGGAGCGTTTCGATAATACTGTTCGCTCACTTCGGCGCGAGATACTTGGCCAAGCCGATTATTGCTCTCGACGAATGGGTAAAAGGCGATGGGAAAGAAGTCCCCCAAGACCTATCAGATCGCCAAGACGAATTGGGAGATCTGTCCAGGTCGATGCGGGAACTGAGGGCACGGCTTGAGAGCGAAATTCAGCAAGTCGAGACCGATAGGGATATCCACCGGTCGCTGAACCAATTGAGAGAAATCGCCCTCGCCGAGGAACCGAGTCCCGCGACCATCAGAGAGCTTCTCTCAATAGTCATCGGTACGGCGAACGCGGACGCGGCGATGCTGGTCCGGAGAGATGCCGAAGGAGGGGGGTTTTCGGTCATATCCTGGGCAACAGCGGAAGGGTATAAAACTGGCGATGTCGCTGGGGTAATCCTCGACGACCTCGTGCCCGAGAGGCTTCTGGTCCGTTTTCGTGATGCATTCGAGACACCAATGGAGAATCTTGAAGGAGAGGCCATTCCCTGGACGAACGCTCATTTCGGCGGATCAAGCGGGACAGCCCGGACTTTCGTCAATCTTCCCGTCGAGAATGAGGGGCAATACATAGGGTCGCTGCTGCTCGTTCGAAGCAGGAATGGCTTATCCCTTGAGCAGCTCGAGCCGCTCGCAGGAGGCGTCGTCAGCTCGGCGATGTACATGGAAACGAGCATCCAAAGAGACGAAAACTGGAAATCGATCATGACTTCGCTGTCGAAAGCAGTGGACGCGAAATCGCAATGGACGAACGGCCATTCGGAACGAGTAGCCGACATAGCCAATACGATCGGGAAAAAGCTATTTATGGATGAGAAGGAATTGTCGGATCTCCATGTCTCGGCCTTGCTCCATGATGTCGGGAAGATCGCCATCCCTGAGTCGATCATCGACAAGCCGGGACGGCTGAGCGACGACGAAATGGCGATCATGCGGCAGCATCCGGAACGAGGCGCAAAGATCGTCGAAGAGATCCCCGGCTACAAGCAGATTCGCTTGGCCATTTTGCATCACCATGAACGCTGGGATGGGACTGGGTATCCGTACGGGATTTCCGGAGAAAGTATTCCCTTCCATGCGCGCATCATCGCTATCGCCGATGTCTTCGACGCGATCACCGCCGATCGTCCATATCGAAAGGGCCTCTTGCTCGAGCAAGCTCTGGCTGAAATCGAGGGGCAAGCATCGAGAGCCTTCGACAGTGAGTTAGTCAGGTTTTTTCTTTCTACTGTGAGGAAGGGATAGGAGCTCTCGACAGGAGCCACGACCGGAATCCCTTGGACATTTTGCGCAAACAAAAAACTATGATCCCCAGTATTCGTTTTTCCAATAGTGATTTGCTGACAGCCAGCTGGCCGACCTATCCATTCCGTCCCAGGGATTCATATTCAACCCCAAACCTATTTCATTATAACATATAGAATTTGGCATCGACTAGCCATGGCACGTTCTTTGCAGATCAAACAGCATGACAGCACCGGAAAAGGACAATCCGCCGCTCCCGGTATTAATCGTCGATGACGATAAAGAGTCCCTTCTCGCCCTCGCGACTACTCTCCGTACTATCGGCATCACGAATATCCGCTCTGTCTCCGACAGCGCTGCCGTGCCGTCCATGCTCGGGCAAGAGGCGTTCAGCCTCGTGCTTCTCGACCTGAACCTGCCAGGTCTGTCAGGGCTCGAGATCCTGGAAAAAGCGACCGAACTGACCTCCCGACCTCCCTTCATCATCGTCACTGGCAATCTCCCTTCTCCGGAATTTTCCCATCCTTTCCCCCCTGAAGTGGCGGCTTGCCTGACGAAGCCTGTCGATCGGGAGCGGCTCATTGCAGCCGTACTTGCTGCAATCGGATGATAACACGCGCGAAAGGAGGACGAGATGTTCAGGAATATGAGAATTGTCACTAAACTCGTGGTAACAGGCGCTCTGCTCATTCTGATCCCCCTGGCTATCGTTTCGTACGTGTCAATCGACCTCGCGGAAAGAGGCCTCACATCGCTTGAAAAGGAGCAGCTCGCGGCCAGGGCCAGCGCCGTCGCCGAGATGATCGATAGAGTCTTCGCGGAGGAGCAGAAGCTGGCGCAATCCATAGCCGCCGATCCCGATGTCGTGGCGGCGGCCGAAGTGTTCATACCCGCGGCTTCGAGGCCAGAAGACAATCGGCCGAGGACCTCCTCGCTGGACGCGTCCTCCGCAGCTCTCATCTCTCGGGCGGAGAGGAAACTGAAGGCAATACAGGCGACGAAGGGCCTTGGCGACAGTTACCAAGTCCTGGCTCTCGCTTCGCCCGACGGACGCTGTTTCGCCGCCTCCAATCCGGCATTCTTGGGAGTCGACGTCTCCGACCGTGGATATTTCAAGACGGCGTTGGCCGGGAAGGCCAATGCCGGAGCGGCGAGCCGCAACAAGGTGACGAACAAGCCATTCGCTCCCTTCGCCGCGCCCATCAGATCGGAAGACCGGGTCGTGGGGGCGGTGGCCATGATCGCCGACATCGGGTTTGTGAACGACATTATCGCCGGACAAAAGGTCGGGACCAGCGGCTATGCCTACATCATCGATTCCACGGGTCTCATTCTCGCCCATCCGCACGAGGCTGATATCTTCACGACGAATATTGCCAAGTTGAGCGGGATGGAGGAGCTTGCGAGACGAATGATGAACGGCGAGCGAGGCGTCGTGTCGTATAGAGACACTCTCGGAGCGAATACCGCGGGCTTCGCTCCGGTGCAGGCGACAGGATGGAGCGTCGCCATCACGATCCCCGACAAGGAGTACCTGATAATCGCGTACGAGATACGAGACATCATCATCATTCTCAGCGTTTCGGTATTGCTGATTTCCGTGTTCCTGAACACGCTCTTTTCCCGAGTCTTGATGCGGCTTCTCGGAAAGGCGCTGTCGTTCGCTCAAACCATAGCCTCCGGGGACCTTACTCAACGCATACCGGTCGACAAGGATGACGAGCTCGGCAAGCTCGCCAAGGCCCTCAACGATATGAACACGCGGCTGAACGATGTGGTGCGCGAAGTCAAGCTGGCGGCGGGCTACGTGGCGAAGGGGAGCACCCAGCTCTCCGCCAGCGCGCAGGCTGCTAGTCAAGGCACGACCGAGCAGGCGGCCGCGGGAGAGGAAGTATCGTCCTCTATGGAGCAGATGGTGGCCGGTATAAGGCAGAACAGCGATACGGCGCAAGAGACGGAGAGACTGGCCCAATTTTCCGCGGAATACGCTCGTGAAGGCGGCGCCGCGGTCAAGGAGACGGTCGAGGCGATGAAGCAGATCGCTTCCAAGATAGGGATCATCGACGAGATAGCGAGGCAGACGAACCTGCTCGCCTTGAACGCGGCAATAGAGGCGGCCCGAGCCGGCGAGGCAGGGAAAGGTTTCGCGGTGGTCGCATCCGAGGTGCGCAAGCTCGCCGAAAGGAGCCAGATAGCAGCCGGAGAGATAGGCACGCTGTCTGCGGCCAATGTCAAAATCGCCGAGCGTGCCGGCGACCTCCTGGGCCGTATTGTGCCCGATGTAGAAAAGACGGCGGCGCTCGTGCAGGAAATCTCCGCGGCGAGCGCCGAGCAGAACTCGGGCGCCGAGCAAATCAACAAGGCATTGCTCCAGCTCGATCAGGTCATCCAGCAAAACGCGGCCGGATCGGAAGAGCTCTCTTCGACCGCCGAAGAATTGAACAGCCAAGCTGAGCAGCTTCAGGCGGCAATCGGCTATTTCAAAATAGAGGAGTCGGAAGGTGCCGGGGGAAGGACTTCTCCGGATCAAGGCGAAGCGACTTCGTAGTGAAGGAATCGAGGTGTCGGATATGTCGCTGGATGGAAGAGCAGACGATATCGCCCAACTGCGCATTAGAAAGGGGGGCGTACCAGGAGCTTCGGGTGAGGCGGGAGAAGACCTCCTCCCGACCAGAGACATTGTTTATTGGCTGGATACCGCTGGACGTATAGCATGCATTAGTGATTCGGTGATTCGGTATGGGTACGAACCGTCGAGCTTGCTGGGAACGAGGATGCTCGATTTCGTATATCCCGATGATCTCGGTATCGCCCGGCATCATGTGGCCGAAAGGCGCACAGGGGAACGGCGGACCAGGGTTCTCGCGCTTAGGTTCACGGCTCCCAAAGCTGGCCTCTCCGCTGTCGATGACAAGACAGGAAGGTCAGATCGCCAACCTCTATTCCTGCTTCGTGCCGAGGGTATCTACCAGGGCGGGATCGGGACCGGCCATTTCATCGGCACCAGGGGGATCGTGAGCGAAATCACCGATCTGGTGCAGGCGATGGAAGCCCTCAAGGCTTCAGGGGGGATATACCAGCGAATTTTCATGTTCGCGCCCTCAGCCATCTCGATCGCGAGTTTGGAAGACGGGCGTTTTCTCGACGTGAACCGGGAATTCGAAACGATTTCTGGATATGAGCGCGATGACCTGATCGGTCGCTCCTCCCTGGACATCGGAATCTGGGCCGAC
>Ga0326728_10019950_pt1 | contig 12897 bp, 7 predicted proteins | sample MB3enrmetagenome_FD_207602 | JGI IMG/M metagenome (GOLD analysis project Ga0326728, IMG submission 207602) | Lab enriched peat soil microbial communities from McLean, Ithaca, NY, United States - MB31MN | ecosystem: Environmental > Terrestrial > Soil > Wetlands > Peat | place: USA: New York...
CATGTCGATGCGGACCATGGCGGACTCGTCGTCGAAGAGGAACTCGGCGAGGGCGCGGGCGGTCTCGGTTTTGCCGACGCCGGTGGGGCCGAGGAAGATGAAGCTGCCGATGGGACGCTTGGGGTCGGAGAGGCCGGCGCGGCTGCGGCGGATGGCGTTGGCGACGACGGCGAGCGCGGCGTCCTGGCCGATGACGCGCTGGCGCAGGCGGTCTTCCATGGTGACGAGCTTCTGCATCTCGCCTTCGAGCATCTTGGCGACGGGGATGCCGGTCCACTTGGAGACGACGGCGGCGATGTCTTCCTCGTCGACCTCTTCCTTCAACATGCGGTGGGTTGATTTGGACGGGTCGGTGTCGGTGGATTCTGTGAGCTTGCGGAGTTCGGCTTCGGCTTTGGGGATTTCGCCATATTGGAGCTCGGCGGCGCGCTGGAGATTGCCCTTGCGGGTCTGCTCTTCGGCCTCGAAGCGGAGGGCTTCAAGGTGGGTCTTGAGTTCGGCGATGCGGCCGATGGCACCGCGCTCCTGCTGCCAGCGGGCGCGGAGGGCCTTGGCTTGCTCGCGGACCTCGGCGAGTTCTTTCTGGACTGCGTCGAGGCGCTCGCGGGAGGCTTCGTCCTTCTCGCGCTTGAGGGCGGCCTGCTCGATCTCGAGCGATGTGGCCTGGCGTTCGAGATCGTCGATCTCGGTGGGGACGGAGCCGATCTGGTTGGCGAGGGCGGCGGCGGCCTCGTCGACGAGGTCGATGGCCTTGTCGGGCAGGAAGCGGTCGGAGATGTAGCGGTGGGAGAGCGTGGCGGCGGCGACGATGGCGGAGTCCTTGATGCGGACCTTGTGGTGCGACTCGTATCGTTCGCGCAGGCCGCGCAGAATGTTGATGGTGTCTTCGACGTTGGGCTCGCCGACGTAGACAACCTGGAAGCGGCGCTCCAGCGCGGCATCCTTCTCGATGTACTTGCGATATTCGTTGAGCGTGGTTGCTCCGATGGCACGCAGGCCTCCGCGAGCGAGGGCGGGCTTGAGCATGTTGCTGGCGTCCATCGCGCCTTCGGCCGCTCCGGCGCCGACGAGGGTGTGCAGTTCGTCGATGAAGAGGATGATCTCGCCGTTGGAGTCTTCGATCTCCTTAAGGAGGGCCTTGAGGCGGTCTTCAAACTCGCCGCGATACTTGGCCCCGGCGATCATGCTGGCGAGGTCGAGGGCTACGACGCGCTTGTCTTTGAGGATTTCGGGGACATCGCCCTGAATGATGCGGCGGGCGAGGCCTTCGACGATGGCGGTCTTGCCGACGCCGGGCTCGCCGATGAGGACGGGGTTGTTTTTAGTCCGGCGGGAGAGGACCTGGATGACGCGGCGAATCTCCTCGTCGCGGCCGATGACGGGGTCGAGCTTGCCCTTGCGCGCCAGGTCGGTGAGGTCCTTGGCATATTTTTCCAGGGCCTGGAACTTGGCCTCGGGGTTCTGGTCGGTGACGCGCTGCGATCCGCGCACGGCGGAGAGGGCCTTGAGGACGGCGTCGTGGGTTGCGCCCATGGCGGCGAGTGCGTCGCGGACGGGATCGGATTTGGCCTCGGTGAGGGCGAGGAGGAGATGCTCGGTGGAGATGAAGTCGTCCTTGAAGGATTCGGCCTCCTTGCCGGCGCGGTCGAGAACCTTCTGCAACGATGCGGCCATGGCGGGCTGGGCGTTCGCGCCGGAGACCTTGGGGAGTTTCGAGATAGCGGCGTTGGCTCCGGCCAGAAGCTGCTGCACGCGGACGCCCGCGCCCTCGAGCACGGGCAGGACGACGCCCTCGCGGTCTTCGAGCAGGGCGGCGAGCAGGTGCATGGGCAGGACTTCGGGGTTGCCGTTTTCGGCGGCGAGGGATGCGGCGGCCTGGACGGCCTGCTGCAACTTGACGGTCAACTTCTCCCACTTGAATGGCATAGCACTTCCTTTGATGCGGATGGGCGGAGAGCGGATATTGTTCGCGCGCTCCGCGTCCGGTCGAACGCAATTTGGAATTAGTATAGGTCGCGCAGAGGCCCACGTCTCGGGTGAGGCGTGGGATACCCGGCAAATACCAAACTGAAGCGCGTCATGAGTGCTAGAATCAGAGTGCAAAAAGGGGGAACGGTATGCCCTATACGTTCAATGGCTTCGGGACACGATACTACGGAGAACGGGAGCGGGCTGAAGACTGCTCATACATCACGACGGAATGGATTACATTACTCTATTTTCCCATCTTGCCCATCCGCTCTTTTCGTGTCCTGCCAGTGGGAAAAGGGACGAACATCATCATCCATTCGTCTCAAGAGTATCAAGCAATTCGAGTTCCCCTATGTTGGCCTCAGGTACGGAACGTCTATCTCGTGATGAGTCCGGTTCTTTTATTGTTTCTTTATTTTGGTCGGTCGGATATTAAGACATGGGTTATGGACGACGTGCTGAAGTCAAGCACCCCACAATCGACACTGCAACCGGAACCTACACAAACACAGCCTACTGAGGCAGACTTACCTCTTAACAGCAAAGATGCAGCCTTAGCATGCGGAAAAGTCTTAAAACTGGACAAGGCTGCATTCGAAAAACTGGATCTACATGGTCATTTGTCCGCCATCGTACACGATAGCGGATTCTCCGAAGAGGAATTTAAAGATATTAGTTCCCCTGATGAATTGGAAAATGATGCGTTCGAAGCCTATTCGCTAGCTTACCTGACCTGGGACAAACCGACGGTAGTTTCACGAGCCAGCTTAGACAAAATTGTCGTTGCCGCTACCGGTTCTGAAGCCCAGAAGCTATCGCCTGAAGAAAAAGTTGTGTTTGACGCATACATGGCAAAAGACAAGCGCATGAGATTGAAGGCTTTTGACCTTGGAAGACATGATGCAAGAATCTCTCCATGCCCGTTCGGACCCACGGATGCTCCGTCGACGCGTTGAAAGAACCACCAGGTGCACAAGCTCTCGAGTTTGAGACTCGGAAAATCACGACGTGCTTAGCTCGTTAAGCAAAACTTGTTTGACCTGAATATCCTTGATTGTCCTGAAGTCTTCCCTCAGCTTATCGGCACGATCTTGATCGGACGGTTCATAGAGACCTGAAAGATACGTGCGACGATCTGTCTCACTGCTCGGCACATTACGCAAGGCACATATCAGAATAGTGCGGACTAATTGCTCAAAGGAAAGCCACAGCTCTTTTTGCTGTATTATGACTTTTTCTTCATCCTTCAAGGGACTTCCATGAACTAGACTTGACCTAATTCCGTACATCTTCTTCAGCAAGACTTTAATGGCCTTTGATTCCGTGTCGCTTTGTGGCTCGAGCAATTTCAGGGCTCGATTGCAAAGTCGACGAGATAGAAAATCATGTTCTGGTATTAGAGCTGCTTCAAGGGATGAGGTGTAATCAATGACACGGTCGATATCAAACTCAAAGTTCGGATTGAACTCTTGGCTTCCCCCATAGAGAAAGCACCTTCGGCATATCTTGAACCAGCTTGACTCCCACGCCGGAGAGGCTCGCAGTCCAGCCTCGAATTTCTCCCAGTCTGCGGTTTCTGCTTGATTCAGTGTGTATGGTCGCAGTGAGTGATTCGATACCAAAGTTGAGATAACACGATAAGGACATTGCCGTGCTAAACTGTTTGTTTCAGGTGTTGTGAATATAACCGCTGCAAAGGCCAAATCTCCAGGTTTGTAGAGGCGCAGCAATAGAAGCGTATCTTCAATATCGTTCGGGATTGCTCCAAAACCACTCCATGCTTCATAGGCTGGAGGAATTACATCGTATTCACGGGTAAGAACCCATTCATTTCGCATAACTTCTGGAATGTATTTCCTAGCCGCATCCCACTTATTCGAATCGCGCATACTCTCGATTTCGAACTTTGAAAATTGCACTTGATTTGTGTCGGACGAGAAATTACGGACTAACACTCGTACTGTTGCAGCTGGCTCCATTGGTTTCTCCTCAGTAATCTACGAATCAATTCAGCAACCGGATTACTCTGTCCTTCCTGCGTCCATATTGAGTATAAATGCCAGGGTGTCGGCCAGATGGTGCCAGTGGTGGTCTTGGGACATGGCGTACGGGTCGGTTGGGCGGGGGTCATCGGCATGGTGGCGACCTGCTGGGGCGGCGGAGTATACTCCGGAGCGCACGAAAATCAGCGATCCGGAGTCGATGCAATGAAGGCTACGCGCAGGTTCTCACTCGTCCCTCTCTTCCTCCTTCCAGTCTTGTTCTTCACGATTCCGACTACGGCGTCGCAGGCTCAGGCTGCGGCGCAGGCACAGGCGCAGGCCCAGGCGCGTCCGTGGCAGGTGATTACGGTGCCGTCGACCGCCGAGGTTGCGGCGAACCTAAAGTCACCGCCGCGCGAGTATGGGGCGATGCAGCAGTTCCAGAGCTGGAACGGCGCGGACCAGTCGGACGTGCGGCGGAGGATCTCCTTCGACCTGGACCAGATGGAGGCGAACGGGATCTTCATGATCAACCTGTCGCCCGGCCGGCGCGATATGGCCCACGGCGAGCCGGCCTACCTTTCGCCGGGGCACATGGACCTGGTGAAGTACATTGTAGGCGAGCTGGCCAAGCGCAACATGCGGATGTGGATCCAGGACGAGAGCGACTACCCGAGCGGGTTTGCCGGGGGATATATCACGGAGCGCTATCCGCAGCTAGGGATGCAGGACATCGTCTCGGACATTACGGTGCATGTGGCTCCGGGGCAGACGCTGCAGATGCCGGTTCCTGCGGACACGCTGGCCATCTGGGCGACGGAGACGGACCAGACCGGGACGATCAAGCAGGTGATTCCGATCCCCGTGCCGGCGGACATGCAGTTGAAGTACCTGACGCCGGCCGAGGGCACCACGCCGAACGAGCCGCGCTACACCTGGCAGGTGCAGTTCCTGCGGCATGTGTACCTGAGCTCGCCGACCAGGAACTTCAACCGCGCGGACGGGACGCGGGCCAAGGACGCGACCTACACGATCATCGACTACCTGGACCCGAAGGCGACGGACGCCTTCCTGCATACGGTGCATGAGACCTACTACAACGCGGTGGGCGACCAGTTCGGCAAGATTGTGATGGGGACGTTTGGCGATGAGCCGGACTATTCGAGCGGGATTCCGTGGACGCCGAAGCTGCTGGAGGAGTTCAAGGCAAAGAAGGGATACGACCTGGCTCCGTATCTTCCCTCATGGTTCGACCGCAAACCGATACCTGGAGCGGACCTGGCGCGCGCGGACTACTACGACGTGTGGAGCGGGATTTTCCAGAACTCGTTCTTCGGCGAGCAGGCCAACTGGGCGAAGGCGCACAACGTGGAGTACCTGGTGCACCTGAACCACGAAGAGACGATGCAATCGCTGGAGCGCAGCGAGGGCGACTTCTTCCGCGACGAGCGGTATGTGGAGGTCCCGGGGATCGACAATTTGAACCAACTGATTCCGAGCGCGGTGCATACGCCGGACGGGACGTGGAACATCAACAACAACTTCCCCAAGCTGGCCAGCTCGACGGCGCACCTGTTCGGCAAGCCGAAGGTGTGGGCGGAAGAGGGCGGCGGAACGGGCATCGAGGGCAAGTACCAGATGGACTTCCAACTGGTGCGCGGAGTCACCACTCTGGCGCTACGCGTGCCGTGGACGCACGCCAACGCCGGAGAGCCTCTGCCGGCAAACCCCGTGGTGCAACCGCAGGCCAAGATGATTGCGATGTACGGCAACCGCGGCGGCTATCTGATGTCGATTGGGCGGCCGGCGGCGCAGGTTGGGCTGTACCATCCGGGCAACACGATCTGGATGGGAGGCGATGCGGCGACCGAGGCCGACCGCAGCACGACCAAGCTCGGCTGGCAACTGTTTGAACACCAGATCGATTGGGACTACTTCGACGAGCAGTCGCTGAGTTCGGTGGCGACGCTGGCAAATGGCGGCTTCACCAACCTGAGCGGGCAGACCTACAAGGCGATCTTGCTGCCGTCGATGACGGTGATTACGCGGACTGGCCTCGCGCGCTTGCAGGAATTCGCGAAACAGGGCGGCAAAGTGATCTTCGTGGGCAAGACGCCGAGCCTGATCCTGGACAAGACGTTCATGGATGCGAAGGAGAAGCCGGACCTGAGCTTCGCCACGCTGATTGAGCCCGTGGGCGACATTACGCCGGCGGTGCTGGCGGCGCTGCCCAAGCCGGATGTGAAGCTGGACGCGGAGTTCCAGAGACTGACCTACACACACCGCCAATTCACCGACGGCGACATGTACTTCTTCTTCAACGAGAGCAACAAGGCGGAGTCGCGCGTGGCGACCCTTGCGGGACACGGCACGGCGCAGGATTGGGACCTGGCTACGGGCGAGATCCATCCGCTGGCGGCGGCGAAGGCGGCAGGAGATTCGGTGACCGTTCCGTTGTCGCTGGGGCCGTATGAGGCGAAGGTGATTGTGGTGGGACCACTGGCCAAAGGGGTTGCAGCCGCGCCGGAGCCGTCGTTTGTATCGGGCACGATGCTGATGGCGCTGGACGGCGACTGGAAGCTGGACCTGAACGGCAAGCAGATGACCACGGCGCTGAAGCCATGGGAGGAGCTGGGCACATCCGGGTTCTCCGGGCCGGCGACGTATACGATGCAGTTCACTGCAGCCAAAGCGCCCAAGGGGAAGCGTGTGTTCCTGGAGATCGCCGATGTGCACGACTACGCGAAGGTGACGCTCAACGGAAAGGACGTGGGCGCGTGTTCGTGGCAGCCGTATCGCTGGGACGTGACGGGCGCACTGAAGAAGGGGACGAATAATCTGGTGATCGAGGTGGATGCGCTGTCTGCTCAGGGCCGCGGAGGCTTTGGCGGGCCGCCGCCGGGTGCTGCTGCTCCTGCTCCTGCTGCGGCAGGTGCTGGTCCGGCTGCTACAGGTGCTGCTGGTGCGGGGCCGGCGGGAGCTGCAGGCGCAGGCGCTCGGCGCAGACCGGCTGGCGCTGCTGGGGCTGGAGCTGCGGGAGCTGCTGGAGCGCCCGCTGGAACTCCACCTGCTGGCTATGGCGCGGCGGGAGGAGGAGCAGGACGCGGAGCGCCCGCGCCGCCGCCAACATCGGGCCTGCTGGGTTCCGTCAAGCTGGTGGTGTACTAAGAGAACCCTAAACGGGCGGCAGACGATTCCACGTCACTCCATTCGAGTGGAGAGAGGAATCGTGTGCCGCCCGCCGTCATCCAATTCCTGAACGAACTCCATCGACATCAAATGCAAATAGGATAGGAGTGGCTGCTGCACAGTGGGGGATGCGGCGAGCGAGGAGGGTGCGGTTTATGCGGAGTGAGGTGCTGGCGGTACAGGTGGAGGCGGCGGCGCGGGCGGCGGGGCTGGCGGTGGTGTCGAGCGAGGCGGACGCGAGCAGGGGGACGGCGAAGTTTCTGCTGGCGCTGGCCGGAGATGCGGCAGCGGGCAAGACGATGCTGCTGGAGTTGAGCGAGCGCTTCGAGTTTGGCCGGCCCGATCTGAGGGACGGGGTGCGGGCGTACCTTGCGGAGGCTGCGAAGCGGCTGAGGAATCCGAGGCCGGAGTGCATGCTGACGTTGCATGGGATTCCGTTGAGCTTTGGGCGGTTTGAGTGGCCGTTCCATGAGTCGAGCTCGGGGGCGGACACCTCGCTGGTGCATGGCGAAGTCCGGCTGGAGGACGGCGGCCAGAGCGTGCTGCACGCAAAGATCGCCGCGTCGATGACGGTGACGTTTCGCGATGTGGTGGCGGCGCCGGAGCAGCCGTTCGCCGAGGGGTTTGTGTACAACGCGGTGCGCAAGACGATGGACCAGGGGCAGTTGGAGCTGGTGAAGAGCGGCAACCGGCAGCCGGTGCCGTTGACCACGCGCTACTATAGCCCGAAGCACAAGACGTTCAGCTTCAACGATACGAGCGAGGAGCAGAGGAATGGATTTGTGGCAGGGAAGGTCTACTGGCTATCGGGCGTGCTGGGCGGTGGCGCGCCGGTGTGGCTGCTGGACCCGCGGGACGCGCAGTATCTGAATACCACGGTGGAGGAGCTGCGCAAGGCGGTGGGCGCGCTGGCGGTGGAGGGGTTGCTGCGGGCGACGGACGCGGAGTACGGGGCCGCGACGGAGAAGCTGATGGGGCGGCGGGAGGAGTATGTTGCGCAGTTGGAGCGGATGCTGGCGTTCATCCGGCCATCGTTCAACGAGGAGATGCGCCACGGGTTGACGAATATGTGAGCGGCGAGGGGGTGGATGTCCGTCTTCGGAACTAATACACAAACGGAATCAGCCGCCAGGTGCGCCGCATGTAGTCGCTGTAGTCCGAGCCGAGGCCGCGCACGAGGGCCTGTTCCTCGATCGGGATGCGATACGCGTAAGCCGCCGCGAGGCAACAGACGGGCAGGAGCATCGCCAGCCAATTCGTCATGGTCATTCCAAAGCCGACCTGGGCCAGCAAGCTACCGAGATAGGAGGGATGGCGAAGCCAGCGATACGGCCCCTGTTCAACAATGCGATGGCCGTTGGCGATGGCTACGTCAAATGTGAAGAAGCGGCCAAGGATGCGAATCGAGTACAGGCGGAGGAAAATTCCGCCGATCCAGACGGCAATTCCGAGGGAAAACACGGCCTTCCAGTGCGTTCCCACGAAGAGGCTGGGAACAAAGTACGCAGCAATGAATCCGAGATAAATGCCCAAAAATACCGACCCGAGCACAACGATCCTCGATCCTCGATCCGCTTTCTGCGCATCCTTTGCGGAACGAAGCCGTATCGAAAGGATGGTCTCGGGAATCATCCAGAGCGCCCAGGTTGCGATCCAAACGCCTAGCATGATCGGATGATGATGAAACAACTGTGACGAACCCATATGGTTCCTTTCACCTGGAGTGCCGGCTGTTGAGGATGAGTCGCATCATTCTACCGGATGTAAGTACGAGAGTTCATCTGAAGAAGTTCGGCTCTCGGGAACCATTGGCGATCAGAGTCGATTGACCCGCCGCCTGTATCTCGGTCGAGCGGCTTGAGCTGAGGGTTTCAGCTATTGTGGAACTTGCCGGTGTTGCGGATTCGGCTGCGGAGGGCGTGGATGGCGGGCAGGGGCTTGGCGGTAATCGTGCTGGCGTTGGCACTGGGGGCGGGGCGCGCGGCGGCGCAGGATGTGGGGGCGGGGGCGCAGAGCGAAAGCGCGGAGGAGCTGCCGGGAGCGACCCGGGTGGTTCGCGCGCCGGAGGGGCCGGTGGATGGGCTGGTGCGGCAGGACGCGGATACCGTGGCGTTGACATTGGTGGGGAAGGCTGGAGCGAGTGATGCGGGCGCGGCTGGTGCGGCTGCGGCAAAGCTGTTGGTGCACGACTTCGACTTCAACGGCGTGCCGGTGGCGACCGACAAGGTGCATCTGCGGCAGGTGGCACCGGGAGTGGTGGAGATCACGAGCGTGGCGTGGGAGGTGGGCTACTGGCGCTTCGAGGTGCGGGACGCGGCGAGCTACTTCGGGCTAGGCGAGCGGTTCGACGCGCTGGACCACGCGCATACGGTGGTGAAGAACCTCTCGACAGACAACAGCGGCGTGAAGGGAAGTTCGAGCTACAAGCCGATTCCTTTTTTCATGAGCACGACGGGCTATGGGCTGTGGGTGGATACGACCGGCGAGGCGACGTTCGACATGAACGCCAGCGAGCGCGGAGAGATTGTGGTGGATGTGACGGCGGCGAAGTTGCGGATCGTGCTGTTTACGGGGCCGGAATTTCCTGGGATTCTGGAGCGGTTCACGGCGCTGGAAGGGCGCGCGGTGGTCCCTCCGGCCTGGGCGTTTGCGCCGTGGAAGGCGCGGGACTATCACCAGAACGCGGCGCAGGTTGCGGAGGACGTGGACAAGACGCGGGCGCTGGGGCTGCCGGCGAGCGTGATCCTGATCGACTCGCCCTGGGCTGCAACTTATAACGATTACAAGTTCAACCCGAAGCAGTTCGACGACCCGCCTGCGATGGTGAAGCACATCCACGAGGCGGGATTCAAGCTGGTGCTGTGGCACACGCCGTGGATCAATGTGAAGAGCGATCCGCCGAAGGAGGCGGGCTTCGAGGGGAAGATTGCGCCGCTGGCGGAGAACTATGCGGAGGGCGCGGAGCAGGGGCTGTTTGTGAGGAACCAGAGCGGGAACCCGTATGTGGGGCGATGGTGGAAGGGTGAGGGGTCGCTGATCGACTTCACCAATCCGAAGGCGAAGCAGTGGTGGCAAGATCAAGTCCGGCAGGCGATTGCGGCGGGAGCGGATGGCTTCAAGGATGATGATGCGGAGGGGAACTTTCTCGGCGACGTCAAGTTTGCCGATGGAACGGACCAGCGGCTGATGCGAAATCGTTATGCGGTGCTGTACAACAACGCGGTGGAAGAGCTGATCCAGAAGGACCTGAAGGGGAATGGGGTGCTGTTTGCGCGCAGTGCGACGGTTGGCGCGAACGGGATTGGGTTTCTGTGGGGCGGGGACAATGAGGCGAGCTTTTCGCCGGAGAACGGACTGCCGACGGTGGTGACGGCGGGATTGGGCGCGGGGTTGAGCGGGATGCCGCTGTGGACGGCGGACCTGGGCGGATACGAGGCGACGGCGACCACTCCCGATGCGCGGCTGCTGGAGCGGTGGACGGAGTATGCGGCGTTCTCGCCGGTGATGGAGGTGATGTCGAGCGCGAACATTGGGCCGTGGGACTTTGATCGGAATGGGCCGCCGGGGAGCCATGCCGCGCTGGATGTCTATCGCAGGTACGCGGTGCTGAATATGAGCCTGTTCCCGTATCGCTATGCGGCGGCGCAAGAGGCGGCGAAGACGGGGATGCCGTTGATGCGCGCGCTGGCGTTGCTGTATCAGGACGACGCGCGGGCGCTGGCTGCGAAGGATGAATATCTCTTCGGGCCGGACCTGCTGGTGGCCCCGGTGATCGACGAAGGGATGCAGAGGACGGTGTATCTGCCAGCGGGCGAGTGGGTGGACTACTGGACGGGTGCGGAGATTGCGGGAGGCAAAGTCGTTGTGGCGAACGCGCCGCTGGAGACGATTCCGGTGTGGGCGCGCGCCGGCGCGGTACTGCCAAAGATTCCCGAGGATGTGATGACGCTGGTGCCAGAGAAGGAGAGCGGGAATACGAAGGTGAAGTCGCTGGACGACCGGCGAGTGGTTGAGGTGATTGGAGGCTCGGCTGGCGAGACGCGGATTACGGACTTCGAGGGGCGCGTGGTGGTGCGCGGGGCGAAGTCGCTGAAGATCAGCGGAGGCCCGGCGGCGCGGGTGACGGTGCGCTGGAGGTTTGGGACGGTGGCGAGCGTCACGGTGAATGGGGTTGCCGTGCCGGTGCAGACGGGAGCGGACGGGCCGTCGGTCGAGTTCGACTATGCGGCGGAGAGTTTGTTGGAGTGGGAGTAGGATAGCGCGCGAATTTCTTGCTAATTGTGTTGAAATCCAGCGTGGTCGGGCGTTTGATGGTTGCGACCCATGAATTTATTTTCCTGGAGTGCTGAGATGCGTACGGGCCCCTTTCGAGCGATTTTGGCTGTGCTTTTCGCGTTCGTCTTCAGTGCTGGTCCTACCTGTTACTCGCAGACTGCTGCGCCGCAGACTGCTGCGCCGCCAGCCGGTGCGGGCGCAGTCGGCGTGCCTGTGGCGAAGGTCCCTGCTGCACCGTATGAGTCCGATGCGAAGTTCATCGCAGCGATGGCGGAGGGGAAGAAATTGAGCGCGACAGGGGATGTGGTCTTCGCGATCGATGCATACAAGAAGGCGAACAAGATTGCCGGGGGCAAGTGCGCGGAGTGTCTGCGGCAGATGGACACGCTGCAGATGAAGATGGGCAGCTACAAGGATGCCGCGGGGACGGCGGCTGAGCTTACAGCGATTGCAGCGACTCCGGAGGAGAGATCGAATGCGGAGGGATTGCGGGGGCAGGCTCTGTATGCGCAGGGCGGCGATAAGCCCAAGCCGGCGCAACTGCAGGAGACAGACGAGGCGTTGAAGGCGGCGATTGCGGACGATCCCAAGAACATTGCGGCGCGGTACCTGGAAGGGATGGTGCTGGCGCGCATGGGGCAGATGGATGCGGCGCGGCAGCAGTTTGACGCGTGCCTGGCCGGGATGTCGCCGAACGACCCGTCATCCCTTCGCACCAAGCGCTTTGCGGAGAATCCGGCGATATCGTTTGCCAAGCGGGCCCCTGCTTTCACTGTGAAGGCCCTTGACGGATCGAAGTTCACGCTGGATGCGATGGGCGGCCGAGTGGTGCTAATCGACTTCTGGGCGACGTGGTGCGAACCATGCAACGAAGAGCTTCCGCAGATGAAGCGGATTGCGAAGGAGTTTGCCGGTCAGCCGCTGGTGATCATTAGCGTGAGTTGGGACGATGATGCGGCGAAGTGGAAGGACTTCATCGCGAAGAAAGGGATGACCTGGGTGCAGTATCGCGACGCGGACCACGAGCTGAGCAGGCAGTTTGAAGTGAATGCGATTCCGCACTACTTCACCATCGACAGCGACGGCGTGTTGACCTCGGAGATGTTGGGATCGGGATCGGACGTGGAGGGCAAGCTGCGCAAGCTGGTGGCGAAGGCGAAGGCAGCGCAGGCTGCCGCGAGCGCATCGACGACGGCTTCGGCGAACGGCATGAGTGCGAACTAGCTCTTGTTTGAGAGCTTGCAAAGCGGGGCGGGGGCGGGTAGTATGCAGCGTAGAAACCGGCCTGCAAAGCAGGTGCGGGGGACAACGCTGGTTGAACCAACATTGAATAAACAGGGGTCCTGCTCGTAAATATGGCTCGGTGTGCTGTCCGCCAGTTCGGAATGCCTGAAGAGCCACGGTAGGGTTCCGCCGTCTTAGGACGGGTTCACCAGCACTTCTCCCCACGGCCCAGCGGGTCGGTTTTCTCATGCCATGA
>Ga0326728_10019951_pt1 | contig 12897 bp, 13 predicted proteins | sample MB3enrmetagenome_FD_207602 | JGI IMG/M metagenome (GOLD analysis project Ga0326728, IMG submission 207602) | Lab enriched peat soil microbial communities from McLean, Ithaca, NY, United States - MB31MN | ecosystem: Environmental > Terrestrial > Soil > Wetlands > Peat | place: USA: New York...
TCCGATCACGACCAGGTCCCGGCCCCGGTCTCGAGCGGGCCGGGTCCCTCCCCCGCTGGGGACGATGCGACCATCTTCACCGACGGGTTCCTCGGGCGCCGTCTCAAGGAAGGGACGATCGACGATGTGCTCGACGACCTCGAGATCGTCCTCCTCGAGTCGGACGTAGCGGTCCCCGTCATCGAACGGCTCCGACGGGACCTTCGCAAGGAGCTCGCCGGGAAGAAGCTGCGTTTCGGAGTCGATGCGGAGGAGGCGATCCGGACCTGCCTCGAGCGCTCCTGCCGGACGATCCTGACGCGGCCGCCCATCGACCTGGCGAAGGCAGTCCGGGAGCGCACCCCAAAGCCGTACGTCATCCTGTTCGTCGGGGTGAACGGGACCGGCAAGACCACCACCATCGCGAAGCTGGCGGGATGGCTCCGCACCCAGGGGCTTACGAGCGTGATCGCCGCCTCCGACACGTTCCGTGCCGGCGCGATCGAGCAGCTGCTCGTCCACGGCGAACGGATCGGGGTCCGCGTGGTCCGCCAGCAGGAAGGCAGCGACCCGGCCGCGGTCGCGTACGACGCCGTCGAGCATGCCCGGGCGAAGGGGATTGACGTGGTGCTCGTGGACACCGCCGGACGCCAGCACACGAACGAGAACCTGATCGAGGAGGCGAAGAAGATCCGCCGTGTCGTCTCGCCGTCGCTCACCCTGTTCGTCGGTGACGCGCTCAGCGGGAACGATGTGATCGAGCAGGCGAAGCTGTTCGACCTCGCCGTGGGGATCGACGGTCTGGTCCTCACCAAGCTCGATGCCGACGCGAAGGGCGGCGCCGCCCTGAGCGCCACGTTCGTCACGAAGAAGCCGATCCTGTTCGTCGGGACGGGCCAGGGGTACGGGGACCTCGTGCCCTTCGACCCCGACTGGATGCTCCGCCGCCTCTTCACGGAAGGAACCGCCGGATGACCCGACACATCGACGTCGTCCTGGTCCGCCCGAAGGAGGACGGGAACGTGGGGGCCGTCGCCCGCCTCGCGCGGAACTTCGGGGCCGACCGACTGGTGCTGGCCGCCTCCCGTGCCAAGGTCGGCACGGTGGCCCGTCGAAGGGCGATGGCCGGCCTTCCGCTCCTGCGGGCCGCGGTCCGCGCCCGCTCGTTCGCCCAGGCGGTCGAGGACGCGGACTTCGTGGTCGGAACGACCGACCTCTCCACGGGACGGTCGAACGCCTACCTGCGCCGCTCGGTGAGCCCCGAGCGCCTCGGGGAGATGGTCCGCACGCTCGAGGGACACGTGGCGATCGTCTTCGGACCCGAGGACAACGGCCTCTCCCGGGAGGAGCTCGCCCGCTGCGACCTGATCGTCCACATACCGGCCCACCGAGAGTTCCCGACGCTCAACCTTTCCCACGCGGCCGCGATCGTCCTCTACGCGATCCACCGGGCCCGGGGGCCGAGCGACCCCGATACCACCCCGGCTCCCGAGGTGGTCGAGTTGAACGGACCCGAGAAGGAGCTGTTCCTCGAGCGTCTCGGAGAGCTTCTGGCCCGAACGGGTTACCCTGCGCACAAACGACGGGGTTTAATCCTCCTGTTCCGTCGCGTACTCGGCCGTGCAACGCCTTCCGAGGCGGAGCTACGGATGATGCTCGGGCTCTTCAAGAGCTACGGGCGTGCGTTGGACCGCAAAGAGCATGGGAGAAGGTAACGGCGATTGGCTGAGGGTCCGCGGGATCGGTCGCGAGCGCTTCGCGGCGTACCTCGCCGACTTCCTCGGCACGATCGGCTACACGGTGGAGAGGTCCGAGACGTCCGAGCCCAGCGAGAGCCGGGTCAAGGGCCGTCTCGAGAAGATGAACCCGGCCGTCCCCCCCGCGGCCTCCGCGCTCGAGTTCCGCCTCTACCCGACGAGCGGTGGCGCCGCGCTCGTGTGGGAGGCGCCCACCGAGGTCCCCGTCGATCAGCGCCCGCGCATGGACCGACTCGTGCGGGAGATCTCGAGCCACCTCGAGCGGGCCATCGCGACCGAGAGCCACGCGACCGCGAAGGTCGTCCGACCCACGGAGTCCCGCCTTCCGTGGGCCGTTGGCGCGAAGAACGGCGGCGTCTGAACGCTCGTCAGCGGCGGCAGCTTTATAATTGGGGCCCGGGTCCCCCGCGCCGCGTCCCATGGCGAGCTCTGCCTACCGGCACATGGCCCAGTCGTTCCAGCAGACGCTGGGTGAGGAGGGAGCCGCGCTCCGGCACGAGCGTCTCCTGCACTGGCGGCGGGAGAGCACGGTCACGCGGGTCGAGCATCCGACGCGCCTCGACCGGGCCCGGGCCGTGGGGTTCCGAGCGAAGGGCGGGTACGTGGTCGTCCGCGTCCGGGTCCGCCGGGGCGGACAGCGCAAGCGCGCGATCATCGCCGGGCGCCGACCGAAGCACAAAGGGATTCTCCGCATGACGCTCTCCAAGAGCCTGCGCCGCATCGCCGAGGAGCGGGCCCAGAAGCATTACCCGAACCTCGAGGTGCTCAACTCCTACTGGGTGGGCGAGGACGGCAAGCAGAAGTTCTTCGAAGTGATCCTCGTAGACCCCTCCCACCCCGAAATCCTCGCGGACCGCAAGATCGCCTGGATCGCCTCGCCCGTCCAGAAAGGGCGGGTCTTCCGCGGCCTCACGAGCGCGGGGACCGAAGGCCGGGGCCTCCGGTGGAAGGGGAAGGGGGCGGAGCGGTTCCGACCCTCGAGGTCCCGCAACCGCCGCGCGACCCGACGGACCCAGATGAAGGTCATCCCGTAGGACGCTCGGCCTCCGCTTCGGCGAGCTCGAGCAGTTGGCCGAGGGACCGATGGCCCTTCTCGGCCGTTCGAAGCGCCCAGCCGTACAGTCCCTCGACATGGACGAGCTCGCCCCGCAACACCCGTGCGAGCCGCCGCCGATGCTCGAGGTCCGCTCCGAAGCGACCGACCCCGAGGAACTCCTTGAGCCGCTGAGCGAGATGCCCGCCCTCGGTGTCCCAGTCGGTGAGGACGATCACGTGGCGAGCGGTCGCACTGAGATGCTGGGCCGTCTCCGAGATGGTCCGACCTCGGTGAACCAGGACGACCGGTCCACGAACTCCGAGCCGACGTAGAGCACGTCGGTCCCGCTCCCCCTCCACGACCACCACGGTGCCGGGAGCCCGACTGTCGCCCTGAAGACGGACCCACAGCTCCCAGAACTCATCGAACAACGCGGCCGGGTCCCGAACCGCCGCCATCGAACCGCGCCCCTCCCCGCTCTCCCGAGACGCGGGCGGGGACCCGAGCGAGACCGCACATCTCCTATAGTCCTTCGGTTGTCCGCCCATCCCGCGAGAGCCGATGGCCGACCACTTCACGCAGCTGCTCGAATGGCGCCGTAACGAGCTCGCCGTGCGGGGCCTCGCGAAGCTCCCTCCCGAGTTCTACTCCGCGACCACCGCCTACCTTTCCGAGCTGCGCCGGTCCTACGAGTCCGAGCTTCGTGAGAATCCTTCCGGTCGGAAGGGGGACATCTCCCGCCAGACCTACCAGCGCGCGATCCAGGTCGCCCGGGACATCGTCGAAGGCCGGGCCCAGAAGGTCCTCAACGCGGCGTTCCAGGCGAGCATCGGAGGGAGCCGCGACCTGGTGAACGCCCTCCCCGAAGAGCGGGGGATGTTCGACCAGATCCTCTCGGTCCTTCTCGACCACCGTCGCTCGTCGGCGGCCTACATCGAACCGACTCCCGGCGGGAACGTGCCGTCGGCCACTCGCCCGCCCGAGATCCCGGCCGCGGCACCGGCGCCCGCGCCACCGGCGCGAGCCCCCGAGGCGCCCGCCGCGAGCCGATCCCGTCCTTCCCTCGTCCACGTCCGGGTGCTCAAGGATTCGCGCCCGGTCGAGGTCGGTTCCGAAACGGTCGACCTCAAGTCCGACGACGTCCTCTCCCTGCCGGCCGAGACCGCCCGCCTCCTCGCGGAGGCGAAGGTCGTAGAGCTGCTCGAGAGCTCGCCGAACCGCCCGGTTACGTAACGGTCGCGGATCTACCGGCGCGGTCTGGTGGGGCGAGTTCGAGCGCGTAGAATCGTTCGAACCCAAAGAGGAGGTTCTTCGCCGCGAGACGGATGCGAACCTCCGCCTCCGTCGACGGTGCGGCGCGGATCGCCTCTTCGAGCAACCGCGGGAAGCCCCACTCGCCAAGCGCTTCCGCCTGGCGTCGGAACGCCACCTCCCGAAGGCCGGCGTGGGCGGCCGCGGCCCGCACGCGGGTGAAGTTGACGAAGACCGACAGGTCCGAGGTCCCGGGGTCAGCGAACGGGTCGTCGACGAATCGGTGCCGCCGAACGGCCGCGATCGTGCCCGAGCGGTGGGCCGTGACAAGCTCGGATTCCTCCATCCCGTAGTCGAGCACGAGGAAGAGACCGGCCACGAGGTGGTCCGCGACCTCGCGGAGGAGCGCCTCGGCCATCGGGGAGACCTCGACGAACGTTCCAGGCTCGGGGGTCAGCGAGAGCTCGGGCGGCGGCACCGTGCGGTGGCGCGGACCCGTGGCCGGGACGAACCCGTGGTCGGTGAGCCGGACCCCGACCTCCTGCCAGCGTTCTCCGTCCCAGAGAAGCCGTCGGACCGGTTGCGCGTCCAGCACCTCGTTCGCCAGAACCACTCCTTGGAACGGCCCGTCCGCGCCCACGCCGCTCGCGGCCTTCACCGGGATCCCCAGCGACCGGCCTGCTGCCGAGACCCGCTCGTACGCCCGGACGGAGAGAGTAGGGGACCGGTCCACGAGGACGTACTCGACCCGGTCCGCCACCGCCCGGTCCCGGGCGAGACCGTTCAGAACGCTCTCCCCCAGAGTCCCGTCCCCCGGCCCAACCTCGAGGACGCGCAACGGCGGGCCGGACGGGGTCTCCGCCACGACCGACCGCACGCGCTCCGCGACCGCGCGGCCGAAGAGCGGGGTCACGTGGGCCGCAGTGTAGTAATCCCCCTCCCGCCCGAACGGCGAACCCTCGCGCGCGTAGAACCCTACGCCCTCGCCGTAGAGCGCGACGTCCATGAACCGGTCGAACGGGACGAACCCGTCCGGGTCCGAGACCCGTCGCAGCAGGGATAGGACCCGCTCGTGGCGTGCCTCGTCCTCGGTCGACGACGGTCCGCGGGCCGGCTCGGTCATCGGTCGGTCGTTCAACCGATGTAGCCGAGGTCCTCTCGGGGAGTCGGGCCGGACGGTGGGGCGCCTTCGGTCGTCCGGGCCTCGGCCTCGTGGATCTTCTGGGCGATCCGGTCGATCTCGTGCGCCTTCGCTTCGAGCGCCGTGAAGTCGACCTCGACCTCGAGGATCTTCGCGAGGACCTTGAGGACCGCCTGCGCGCTGCGGGGGTCGACGAAGTAGCCGCTCGTCTCGCCCATGAGGCAGACCCCCTCGATGCCGAAGAGGCGCCCGAGACCGAGGAAGAGCCCGCTCGCTCCGATGAGCCCGCCGCCGGGGTCGTTCCGGGAGAAGACGACGCCGAACTTCTTCATCGCCTCGACCAGCTCGGGCTTGGTCGCGGCGCCGAGGACGCGCGGGTCGTCCACGACGCGGCCCTGGGCGAAGCCGGCGAGCGTGAACACTTCGCGGACGCCGAGGCCGTGGCAGTAGTCGAGGACGCGCTGAGTGATCTCATACTGGCCTTCCGGTGAGATCCCCTGGTAGTCGCCGCCGAGGACGAGAATGTCCCGGGGCGCGGACGGCGGGCCTTTCCAATAGTGGAGGTCGTTCGAGACGAGGCGGATGATCCCGTCCTCGTTGACGTAGACCTGCGGGGGGAAGAACTTCGAGTAGATCGTGGCGAGCGGCTTGGCCTTCAGTTGTTCGCGCAGGTAGTCGGCCGCGAGCTTCCCCACGTTCCCGACTCCCGGAAGCCCTTCGATGAGGACCGGGTTCCGAAGCTCCACCTTCTCGAGCGTGCGGATGACGACGTCCTCCATGCGGGTTCTACCTCTCTCGAAGCAGCCGGGGTCGCGGGATAAAGGTTAGCTTACCGTTCGGTAGGCCGCTATCGCGAGCCGCCGGTGCGCGCTTCGACGTGCCAGCCGCTCTCGCCGATTTCCGCGTTCCAGATGTGCGTCAGGTCCGGTCGGTTCCCCACCTTCTGGACGGAGAGCGTGTGCTCGTAGTGGTCGTGCCGCGGCTCGGAGGAGAGGTCGAAGACCACGTCTGCGAGGTCCTGCAGGAGCCCGAAGACCGCCCGCTCGTGGGTGATCGAGTGGGCCGTGATGAGGGCGTGGCCGCCGATCGTCTGGCAGCGGTGCCGGATCTGCCGGGCTACCGTCGTCAGCTCGTGCGGCTCCATCACCTCGAGGAAGAAGTCGACCGAATCCACGACCATGCGGAACGGCGAATCGATGTTCGCGAGGTCGGACAGCATCCGGTTCGTGAGGCTGAAGGGGGTCAGCACCCGGTCCTGCGGCCGGACATCGACAAGGTCGTCGAGCGCGATCCCACCCTCCCGAGCCTTGGCGATCTCGAGGCCTCGGACCAGCACGCGCTCGAAGTACTCGTCGGCCAGGTTGACGATCCGGATCTCGTCCGGGTCCCAACCGAAGTCGTCGAACGCCTTCTTGACGTCCTCTGTCCGCTCGTTCGTGGTGTAGAACAGGACCGGGACCGGCCCCGCACCCGCGTGAGCGAACTGCTTCGCGAGGAGCGGAGCTCCCGAGCCCGTGGTCCCCGAGAGGACGGCGAGCCACCCGGGGGGGAGCGCGGTCCAGACCGGCTGGTCGATCTCTGGGATGCCGAAGATCCGGTCGGGTTCGGCCACGACTACCGCCCCATCCGCCCGACGTCGATCGTCTCGTCGACCACCAGGTTCAGCATCTGCTCGATCCCGGTGGTCTCCTCTTCGGACGTTTCGAGGACGAGCGTGAGCACCTGCCGCGACTTCAGGTTGTTCAGGAGGATGTGGAAGAATTCGGAGAGGAGCTCGGGCTGGTTGTGGATCGCGAGGGAGTTCACGCTGTCGATGACGACGATCTCCCGCGGATGCGGGAACTTGCGGAGCAGGTACTCGATGCGGAGCATGATCTCCTCGAGCGCCCGGGGACTCTCCACGTAGGTTGCGTTCGGGAGCGGGTTCGCGTAGTTCATCATAATGTGACTGATTGCGTCAACGAACGAGATCCGGTCCGCCGGGACATCCAGCGCCTGGGCAAGCGTCCAGACGAACGCGGCCGGGTTCGTGACGGTGAGGTAGATGGTGTGGGCGTCCGTCTCGCTCCCGACGTCGCGCAGCGTCGCGTTGAGGAACGCGAAGTAGTGGTCCGCGTACTCGCGGGGGTCCAGCTTCAGCGCCACGGCGCTGCCGCTCGGGAGCGCGCGAAGCCGCTCCCCGAGGTCCACCTCCGGGGCCACGGTCTAGGTGCCTCCTTCCCGCCCGCCCTTGAGGTGGGGGGCCATCAGGATGCCGATCGGGGTGAGCTGGATGACGAACTGGGCGTGGGAGTGCGCGGTTCCGCGCATCTTGATGACCTGGAGGATGCGCAGAATGTCGCCCATCCGGTGAGAGTTCGAGAGGAGGATGACGCCGTCCACGATCGCCTCCTCGACCCCGTGGAGCGAGTACCGGCCGGGGGTCGGCCCGATCTCGGAGACGAGCAGCGAGGTGCAGCCGGCCTCGTTCAATTCTTGCCCGAGGCGGAGCATGAAATCCCGGATCTGCTCCTCGCGGCGGATCCGGTAGCAGACCGAGGTAAGACTGTCCAGCACGAGGCGGCGGATCCCCAGCGACCGGACCAGGTCCCGGATCGTACGGAGGACGATTCCGATCTCCTCGCTCGTGAGCTCCTCCCGGCCGAGTCCGAGGCGTTCGTACGCCTTCGGGAGGTCGACGAAGACGAGCGAGCCGTCCTCCACGAGGTTCTTGTGGAAGAACTCGAACGTGGAGAGGTTCTGCATCAGCTTACGGGAGGCCTCGGTCACCGACAGGAAAAGCGACCGCTCTCCCCGTTCGGCCCCGCGGACCAGGAACTCGAGGCACAGGGTCGTCTTCCCGGTGCCTACGCTGCCGGCCACGAGGACCATGTTCCCGCGCGGGATCCCGCCTTCCAGAATGCTGTCCAGGCCTTCGATGCCGGACTGGCACCGCTCCAGGACCACGGCCGGCGGCAGCAACCCGTCCGCCGCGGGGGTCGCCGTCGGGGTCGCCGCCGGTGGAACGGGTGGAAGTTCCATCGGTAGAACGAGCCGCTCCGTCCCTAAGAGGGTTGTGGGCGCTCGGAAGCTCCGGAGGAGGGCAAGGAGGGCGTCTTCCCCGTCAGGGGCGGAATCCTCGCAGGGTCGACCACCCAGACCGCGCTCCCCTCCGAACGCGCCGCCGAGATGAGGGCCCCGACTCGGCCGAGCCTTGCCCCGACCTCTCGAACGACCTGGCCCCCCGGATCCAGCGAGCTTCGAAGCTCGGAGAGCTTCACGCGAAGGGGCTCCCCCGCGGGCTGGCCACGCGCTCGCTCGAGGATCCAGGCCAGGACCGAGTCGACGGTCGCAGGCTCACGCTCCTGCCCGGGACCTGGCTGCCCGCTAGCCGCAGGCGGCTGGGGAACCGATGGCGCGCTCTCTTCCTCGTGGGAACGCCGCTCGAGCCCCGATGGCCGACCGACGGCTCGAACCCAGTCCACGGAGCCCCCCTTCCCAAGGAGCACCGCGGCGTGACCTCGTGGGAGGGCGAGGAGCTCCTCGACCGAGAGACCGTGCGTCGCCCGCGAGAGCTCCCGGGCCTCCTCAGGCGACCCGCGGAACGCGATGAAGTCAGAAACGTTCGTCCACACGGCGTCGGCGACCGCCTCCGGGAGCGAGCCGACCGTTTGGGTGGCCAGGATGACGTGCACGTTCCTTCGGCGGGCGAGCCGGAGCATCTCGGCGAGACTCTCGTGGGAGAACCATTGGGACTCGTCCAGCACGACGAACGTCTTCGGGTTGGAAGGCCGCGCGAGCAGCTCGGACCAGACGAGCGCCAGGTACACCGCCAACAGGTAGCGGGCGACCGATTCCCCCACCGTTGAGGCGTCGCCGGAGATGACCGCGATCCGACCCGATTCCACGAGCTCCCTCGCGTGGAGCGCGGGGTTCCGGTCGCACAGCATGCGGGCCAAGACCGGGCTTCGGACCACCTCGTAGAGGAGCCGGCGGGCCCCTTCTGCGTCGTCCGGGCGCTCGCGGACCCGGTCCGCCAGCTCGCGAACCGCCTCCTGGGCCTGGGGGGGAACGACCTGGCGGGTCCTTCCCCCCGTGGCGAGGAGCGTGTGGGCATCGGCGAGGGTGCCGCCGGGGAACGCCGCAGCCGCGCTGACAGCCCGGGTCAGCATCTCCTCGAGCCGCGGGCCCCAGTACTGGGAGTCCGCGTACCGGCCCGATCGAACCCGACGCAGGGCGTGGACGATGTCGTTGAGCCGACGGTCCGAGAGGACCGGGTCGGTCTCGTTCCCCCCGACTCCCTCGAGCGCGTTGATCCCCACCGCTCGACCGTGAGGCGTGACCTCGACGAGTCGGGCGCGCTCGTCGGGCGACAGCCCGGAGAGGAACGACCGAGCGGTCTCCCCGAGAGGGTCGAACAGGACCACGCCGCCGAGCGTCGACGCCTTCCGAGCGATCGCGACCAGCGTCGAGCTCTTTCCCATGCCGGTCTCCCCGAGGACCGCGAGGTGACGCCCCTGCCCGGTCTCCACCGGAGGACCGACCACGCGACCGGTCGCGCAGCGGCCGAGGGGCAGCACCGGGGGACCTTCGACCCCCGACGCTTCACGGGGGCCCACGGCGCACTCGAGGCCGGGAAGAACGCCGGCGAGCTCGTCCTCCGAGAGGAGGAACCATGGGGAGGACCATGGGAGTCGGAGGCGGCCCCGAGAGAACCGGACCCCGTTCGCTCGACCCGACCGCAGAGCGACCTCGATCGCTGACCTTACCCCCTCGGCCAAGACGGGCTCGTCCGCGTCTTCGCGCACGAGCGCTACGGACACGGCCGCCTTCCAGAACAACGGGACCCCACGAGCCGCCGTGAGGGGCTCGGGTCGGCCCGAGCGTCTGGCCCGTTCCCCGAAATGCCGTTCCTCCGGGGCCGGCGGAACGCTCTCGGCCCAGAGGTCGCGCGGACGGCCCCATGTGGCCGAGCACGGAGCGAACCTCCACCGGACCGACGTTCCCAAAGCGACCCCGCTCATCGCGAGGGCGAGGCAGTCAACGGCCGAGGGCCCGTCGGAGGGCTCACGTAGCGGTTCCGGCCAGCCGCGTAGCCTCGAACCCCAACATACTGTGGACCATGGTTCCGAGGTCGACGGGGACCTACGGACCCACGAGGCACGACCGTAGCTCGCGAGCAGGATGCGACTGGCCCAACGGGAACCGGCCGGGTTCGGGCAGCCCAGGGTGAGTTGAGGAAGCGGGCCGGACTCGAGGCGCAGGTCGAACGAGGCCGCCAGCCCGTGCCCGACCCGGAGGGCTGCGATGAGCCGTTCCCGGAAGACGGCCCGGTCCTCGGAGCGGCGGTCTCTAGGGGGATGCGGTACCAGCTGCCACTCCGAGAAACGCACGGTCTCGGTGGGCTTGGGCCGCTGCCGGGACACGCCGGCCAGAAACGCAGGAAGGACTTGGAGGCGTCAACGGGCACGGAACGTGAACCCTGGGCCATCGCGTCACTCTCAAGTATCCGCTACGCCCCCAAGGGACGGAGCTCGCCCCGATACGAATGTCCGCTCTGGAAGAACAGATCCTCGCGGTGGAGGACGAGATCCGCAACACCGCGTACAACAAAGCGACGCAGCTGCATATCGGGCGACTGAAGGCGAAGCTCGCGGTCCTTCGACTCGAGCGCGAGACCCGGGCCAAGGGAAAGGGCGGGGGTGTCGGCTACTCGATCCGCAAGAGCGGCAACGCCACGGTCGGTCTCGTCGGCTATCCCTCCACGGGGAAGTCGACGTTGCTGAACCGTCTTACCGCCGCCAACAGTGAGGCGGCCGCGTACGACTTCACCACGGTCTCGATCATCCCGGGAATGCTCCGCTGGGGCGGAGCCTCGATCCAGATCCTTGACATGCCCGGTCTCATCCCCGGTGCCTCGAAAGGGCGCGGGAGGGGCCGCGAGGTCCTGTCGGTCGTGCGGTCCACGGACCTAGTGCTGTTCCTCATCGACCCGGAGCATCCGAATCTCCGGGCGCTGACGGCCGAGATCGAAGGAGCCGGCGTGCGGATCAACCAGCGGCCACCGCGCATCGTCGTTCAGCATTCGGACCGGGGCGGCCTGACGGTCTCGAGCACCGTGCGGCTGACCCACTTGGCGGGCGGGGGAGCCGCGCAGATCGCCCGGGAGTTCGGCCTCCACAACGGATCTATCGTCTTCCGCGAGGACGCCACGGCCGACCAGCTGATCGACGTCCTCGCGGGGAACCGCGTCTACGTGCTGGCGATCATGGTGGTGAACAAATCCGACCTGATGACCCCGAAGGAGCGGACCCAGCTCGCGGCGTCCCTCAACCCCTACGAGCCGATCTTCATCTCGGCCCGCGCCGGGACGGGGTTGGAGGTCCTGGTGAACCGGATCGGAACGACCCTCAAGTTCATCCGGATCTACGTCAAGCCTCCCGGACTGCCCCCCGACCGGGAGGAGCCCGTGATCCTCCGTCAGGGGGAGTCGGTCACCGAGCTCCTCCGAAAGCTCCCGGGGGACCTAAGTCGAACATTCAAAGCGGCCCAGATATGGGGGAAGAGCGCGCGTTTCCCGGGCCAGACCGTCGGCCGGGACCACATCCTATCCGACGAGGACATCGTCACCGTGCTCGTCGTCCGGGGCGGCGCTCGCGCGGCCTCGTAGGTCGTGCGTCTTCCCGGACGGGGAGACGCGTCGCTCGTCCCCAGCGCCCGCCGACCATGAAGTGTCCCTTGTGGAACGGTTCGAGCGGGACCGAGGCGAACAGGGAGACCGTGTCGGCGAGGGTTCGTTCGGCGGCCTCGCGATGGCCCGCGGCGGACCGGTGCCGGCCCATGCTCGCGGTCTTGAGCGCGATGAGCAGTCGGGCCCCGTCCCCCGTCAGGAGGAGCTCGGCGTTCTGGAGCACGATGGCGAGCTGGTCGGCCTGCGCGATGTCGGCGTAGACCCCGTCGACCGGCGGGACAAGGCTCGCGTACGCCAACGGGTCCCGGGCGTCCGCCAGGATCGGACGGAGGCTCGGCCATCGTTCTGAGAGCGAGAGCAGGCGCGCGAACGGCCGGACGCTGCGCTCGACCGCATAGACCCGACCGTCCGGCCCGACGAGGTCCGCGACGTGCGACGCGGTGGTGCCCGTCGCCGCGCCGAGGTAGAGCCAGCGCTCTCCCGAGGCCGGCAGGTCCCCTGCCCATCCGCGTATCACGGCCGCGGCCAGCTTAGAGCGGCCGGGCTCGAACGAGCGGTAGCGCCGCTCCTCGACCTCGGTCCACCGCTCCCCATACACCGGGGGCGGGTCGCCGACCGCCTCGGTCCAGAGCTCCCGACGATCGCCGCGCTCGACCTCGAGGAGCCGTGGGGAACCCTCGTTCGGGCGGAAGTTCCGGCCCGGTCTCATCGGCGCCTCCTCCTCAGCATCTCGATACGGCGGTCCCGACGCGCGACGAGCCCGGCGCTGATGTCTCGATGGGTGCTCGCGTCGGCGCGGACGGCTATCGCCGCGAGCGCCGCTAGGCTCCGGGCGTAGGCTCCGCGTCGGCCGATCGGAACTTCGGCCAGGCGATCCGCCCGATATAGAATCCCGAACCGCGGGCCGCGCTCCGCCGAGGGACGCCGTCGGCTTCCGAGGAGCTGGATCCGTGCGGAGGGCATTCGGGCGAGCGCGCCCACTCCTCCGGCGAGCGCGACGAGTCGCGCGGCGGTCCGCGGTCCCACGACCGCAGAGAGGTTCGGGACCAGGCGATGAGCCTCT
>Ga0326728_10019954_pt1 | contig 12895 bp, 12 predicted proteins | sample MB3enrmetagenome_FD_207602 | JGI IMG/M metagenome (GOLD analysis project Ga0326728, IMG submission 207602) | Lab enriched peat soil microbial communities from McLean, Ithaca, NY, United States - MB31MN | ecosystem: Environmental > Terrestrial > Soil > Wetlands > Peat | place: USA: New York...
GCGCCGCGCACCTGAAATGTGGATTGTTCAATGATCTGGCGCAGCGAGTCCAGATGTTCGAACGCTTCTTTAGCCGAAGTGTTGCGAAAGATTATGGAGAACTCTTCGCCTCCGCAACGAAAAGCCTGGCCGTCGCCGCCGGCCTGCGATAGCCGCTTGGCCACCATGCACAGCACCTGATCACCAACGTCGTGTCCATAGGTGTCGTTAAATTTCTTGAAATGGTCGATATCGACGATGGCGATGGCATACTGCTGGTCGAGCGAAAGCAGAGCCTCATTGAATGCGCGGCGTCCGCGAATGCCCGTGAGTTCGTCGTGGTAGGCGAGCACGTAGGAAGTCTCGATCAGCGAGGCGGCGAGGATCAGTGCGGCGGTGGCGACGTAGGCGTCCGACGCCTTGCCGACGGGGGCGAACTGCAGCCAGATAAAAACGGCTGCCACGGACCACACAAAGCCGGGCTCGATCGGCTTGTGCGTTTGAAAGAAACGCCGGACGAACACGGCGACAGCGGCTACAAAGCTCAACAGAATCCACATCGGGATAGCGGTCGCGGCGGAATGATGGGGATTAGCGGGGCTATTTTCCGGCCGGCACAGCACGGCGAAGACAACCGATTCGAGGAACAGCAATCCAAAGCGGGGCGCGATGCCGGCAATGATCAGGCCGCGCTCGCGCATCGAGGCAAACACAATGAAGTTCAGCGGGATCAGCAGGGCGGCGAGCGAGACGGCCATGCGCCCGGGCCCCGTGTGAATCTCGCCGGCGGAGAAAAAATCGATCGCGCGATGCGCCAGCAGCAACGTCAGCAGAGAAAACAGAACGCGGCTGGAATTGAAACGCCACGCAAGAAACAATCCGGCGCCGAACGCGGCAACGTAGTAGAGGGCAAGCGAGGGCGCGATCTGGACGAACAGAGAGCTGCTGACGAGCGTCACCGCCAGCGCCAATAACAAGCCGCCGGGCACCAGCCACGCTTTCCACGTCCTCCCGTTCACTTCCTTAGAATACGGCAGCCCCGGAGTGGCAGGCGGTTATGTTTCGGGCACAGGCGAATACAGTGCAACCACAGTGATTCCCCCGGGAAAGAGATTTTAGGTGGATGCGCCGGAAAACCTGACAATCAAAATCAAGTGATCGCCACGGGCTGAGCGCGCTCGAACGCGGCTCACTCTTCGTCGGGCTCTTTCTTTTCCTCGATGGCCATGTCCTTCAATTCACTGGACTCGAAAACGTCCCCACATTCCTGGCATTCCACATATTCCGATTCTTCATCGCGGGAGACGATCTGCACCTGAGGATGCTTGCACTGCTCGCGGCTGACTTTCTTTTGTGATGATGGCGACGGCTGGCTAGGCGTCATAAGCTCTGTCGACGGTTCTTATCTCGCAAGAGGTATGTGCGTCTTACCCCTGAATTGGCGATATTTTGCGGCGGCTGGCTAAGGATGTCAAGTACCAATAGAGCCAATGTCATACCACAATAGAAATGTCCCCGTGTTCTCCACAATAGAAATGTCCCCTGCTTGTAGGTTCCACCATGCTCCGGAAAAGGCTGGGCGGCATCTCCACCAAACCGGACGATGATGGAAGACTGCAGATCGAAGACTGGCTGCTCACTTCTTTTCCGCCTGAGGAGGTGTCACATCCTGCGGGAAGCTTTTCAGCGCCACCTCGCGCGACTGGGAAGAGGTTTTCTTCGCTTCATCGGTGGTGTTCTCGACCAGAGTTCCCTTCAGCACGTAATAGGCTTCATCGCTCCGGCTCTTGCCCTCGCCGCGCTCAACCTTCCCCCGAAATTCGAACCATACGCCCTGCACGGTCTCGGTGGTAAAGGCGAGTTGATTGCCATCGAGCTTGCCCGACTTAAAGAAGTGATCGAGAAATCCGCTGTCGCCTTCCGAGTCGGCATAGCGCGAAACAAAGCCGATAACACGCCCCTGGTCTTCGACGCTGACCTGCACAAATTCGCCATCGCGCAAGAAGCTGTACATGCCGGAGTAATCCGCGCCGGGCGTGCGTGGACTCGGGGCCTGGTTCTGCTCAACTTCGTTCTGCTCAACTTTGCTCTGCTCAACTTTGCCCAAACGATCCGGGTTCGCCTGCGCGCCAGCAAGCATCCAGGCAAGGAGAACGAAGCACGCAAGTTGCAGAGCGTAGAAGCGGGTCGTGCGGATCGGCATACTCACCTCGGAACAGTAAGTATAGCGGCCAAGGTTAGAATGCGGGCAAAACGCGGCCAGCAACCCTTCGAGGTCGGTTATAATCTTTCTACAAAGTAGCCGTCCGTGGCGAGCCAGCGAAAACGCCTCGGATCCCGCCGTCCGGGGGCACCGTCGTGGGAGTTGGCTAAGAACCGCAACTTGGAGCGAGATGGAATCCCCGGGGAATAATCTGTTGAGACTTTTGGTGGAACGCGATCCCGCCAGCCCGGAATTTCGGAGCGGAGTTCGTGCCGCTCTGCGTTCGCCGGAACCGCCGGCGAAATTGCCCGGCGGCAATGAAAGTGAATTCGACCTGTGGCGGGATGTCTTCGTCCAGCAAAAGCTGCCCTGGGGGCGCTTCCTGCAATCCGCGCTGTTGCACGCCACGGCAGTTGCCCTCATCTATGCGATTTCGCTCTCCTGGATTCGGCAGCAGAAAATTCTGTCTCCGGCCACGTTTGACCGGTCGTCGCTGGTAACGTATTCGCCGGAAGAATATCTGCCACCGCTCGACACGGGTACCTCCGAGGCGCCCAAGGCGCAAACCGGAGATCCCGTCTACGCCAAGCAGCCGATCCTTTCCGTTCCACCGGAAGCGGACAATCGGTCCCAAACCATCGTCGTGCCGCCCGATCTCAAGCTCGACCGCGACGTCGCCTTGCCTAACATCATCGCCACCGGAGCCATCGTTCCGGCGGTTCCATTGGATGCGACGCGGGCCCCGCTGACCCGCATGGCCGCCCCCGAGACGCAAGTGGTGGCGCCCGCGCCCGACGTGGAGTTTGCGCCGGACCGCGTGGTTCGAACGGCGATGAAATCGGACGTGATTGCGCCGCCTCCGGAACTGACTCCCCATCACACGCGAGGCGTGGCCGGGCCAGAAACGGCCGTAGTGGGACCACCTCCGGAGTTAACCCCATCGACGAAGGGAAAAGTCGGGCTCATGAACATTGGTCCCAGTCAAGTTGTGGCTCCGGCTCCCCAGCTCACGCTGGCGGAACAACACTCGCTGGCGACGCGCGGCAGCGGACGTCTGCCGGGCGGTGCCGTACAACCGGTGGGCCCTCCGCCGAGCGTGGCTGCCGCGGGCAATGTCGGCGCAAATGGTCGGCTGATCGCATTGGGAATTCATCCCGTCGCGCCCACCGGACCGGTCCCGGTTCCCGGAGGCAATCGCCGGGGGACATTCGCCGCGACTCCACAGGGAAAACCAGGCGCTTCGGGAACACCCGATTTTGCGGGATCGAAATCGGAAGCGAAGGGCTCGGGTGGGAGAGCCCGCACCAACAGCTCTCTGCCGCCGGGCCTGCATGTGGGCGCGGCGGACTCCGGCGCGACCTCGCCTGTCGAGCGCAACGGCGGCGCATCGTCGAACGGAGATCCGAACGGCAATGGCGAAGCACGCGAGATGGCTGGCCGTTCGACACAAGGGGCCAAGCCGGGCGCGCGCGCTGCGTCTCCGGTTTCCGACGATAAGATCACCGACGTGGATCGCCAGGTTTTTGGCGGTAAGCGCCCCTATTCGATGACGCTGAACATGCCGAATCTGAATTCCTCAACCGGCAGTTGGGTGATGCGGTTTGCGGAGCTCGGCGGAGGACGGAAAGAAGGGGAATTGCTGGCGCCGCTTCCCACCGAAAAACCGGACCCCGGCTATCCGCTGGAATTGATGCGCGCCAACGTGCACGGCGTGGTCACGCTCTATGCCGTCATCCACTCTGACGGGAAGGTGAGCGACATTCGCGTCCTCAATAGCCCGGACGACCGGCTGGATTCCTACGCGGCGAAAGCCTTGGCCGGCTGGAAATTCGCGCCCGCCGAAAGAGCGGGAAAAGCAGTGGCGCTCGAAGCCGTGGTGGAGATTCCGTTTCGGGTTCGCCGAAGTTTCTGAAGGGGTGTTACTGCTTGCTGGTGGAGTGCCGCTCCATTACTAGAATATTTTCAGTATTCCTGTAATGCTCTCGCAGCTCGTGGCACGCTGCGCTACTATCCAAAAACGCTATTCAACCCTTGACACCAAGAGTTAAAATAGTACTTAGGCGACCGCTCAGCGCGGGCCTCAAATTGCGTACTAAGTTCTTTGAAATCAAGACGTTGCCAGTATCTCCTACCGCAACTCCGTGATTCTAAAGGAAGGCGAAATTCCGCCCTACCACTAACTCCTTTGCTGTCAAGACTTTGCCACTAACCCTTTTGTTTTGAAGACTTTGAAAGCAGTGCCTTTTAGATTCAAGACTTTAGAGAGATAAAAAAAGGGGGGGTACCCCAGGCAACCAATGGTCAGGGTTACACCAACTGTGAAAGCGCTCTAACTTTGAGCAGCCGCGGATTGTTCATCCTGCAATGCCGCGTACACCGCAGGATTGGCACAGACTTCGTAGTACCAGCGGTCGGTCCAGTGCAATATGGATAGATCGCGGACATCGACCTGGGCGATGCGGTTCTTGCGGATCACAATCTTGCGAAATACTCCATTGGCGATGGGAACGGTGCCGGTGAAGAACTCGCACTCGCCGTCGATCCAGGGGCCATTGAAACCAGACTCGCTCGGATCTACTGCCCAGGGGGAAATCGAAATCTCCTGTTGCAGTTTGCGGAAAGCCGCTTCACTCAGACAGATTCCGCCTACGTTGTAGTTGAGTCGCATTTCTTCCACCCCGGCTTCCACGCTCGCGCTGTCATTGTTGGGATTGCCTCCGCCTCCGATCTGAACCGAGTACACCTGGAAGACTCCGGCATCGGGCGCGAGTTTCTTGCGCACGCGCTTGTTGCAGGAAGAGAGACGGTCGCTCTCATTGATAGCGTCGGAAATCATGATGCGGTGCTCGCCATCCATCAGGTAGAGCGGAGGCGAATCCTGGTAGGCAATACCCAAGCCGACTTCCATCGGGGGCAGACCGGAGCGTTCCAGGAGTCCGTTGTATTCGTGCAGCAGGCTCACAATCTCCCACGCCAGGACGCAGGTGCGGCCGACGCTGAGCATGGTTTCGCCTTCGCGCTCAAGCAGCGCCACGATGATGGCATCGCCTTCGAGGAAGACTTTGATGGCGCCGTACTTCGCCAGCAACTTGTTGACCGGATCGTAGAAATTGAGGCTGAAATACGAGGCGGCGTTCATGCCTTTTTCCATCAGCGAGCGGGTAAGGCGCGAAGAGTCGCGCACGTCGGCCTTCAGGATCACGTGGTGAATCACACGATCCCCGGCGGCCTTCTGGTCTTCGGGAGGCAGGAACTCGTAGAGCATGCCGTTGAGCGTGGAGAGTTCGCGGACTTTGTCGTCGCTGACCAGGTTGATGCTGTCAAAGCCGGCAGTGACGGCTTCCAGGCCGCGCAGATCGCGGTGATAGCAGAAGAGGTCGTGCAGAAGTCGCGCGGCAAAACGGCTGCGCTCCGAACCGCGGCAGGAGGCAACCCGTCCGACGGCGGCAAACAGCCGGTCGGAATGGAGCCGGCTTTCGGCAATGATTTTTTCGACGCGCGCCGCTTCTTCGCGGGAGATCAGCGCGTTTTTGATCTGCTGCGGATTCACCCGCGGCGCATATTCGGCAAGCAGAGGAACGGCTTCATAAGAGGCCACGACGTGCGCCAGAACGCCTTCGCGCTGTAGCATCCGGGTCCAGATGTCGAGGCGGTCTTTTCGATTGCGATCTTCTGGCGTCGAGTCTTCGCCGTTGCCGGTGCCCACCAGCGTGGCGGCGTTTTCGGGAACATTGAGCGCCTGCTCCAGATGCGCGTCGTCAACCGCCTCCCCGTATCCCAGTTCGCGCAGAAAGCTTAACGCCAACTGGCGGAGACTGGGAAAACGGTCGGGATCTTTGTCGAAGTTGCCGAACATGTAATAGTGCTCAGCGCAGAGATAATCGTCGCGGCCATCTTCCGTAAGAATCAGCGGATTGAGGAACAGGCGATAGCAGTCGGCGGGCAATTCACCAAGCAGCGAGCGGCGAGTGCGGACCAGCGTTTCTTTCTCGATCCCGCGAAGCAGATGAAACATCTCCTGCCCGGCGCGCCGGAGGATGATCTTCTTGCCCACCTGAAAAGAGGAGACCAGTTCCTGCGTCTGCATCATTTTCACTTGCCGTATGCCCTCGAGCGACTTCGACTTCATGCGGCACTGCTCGAGAATCCTGGCAAACTGCGTTTGCAGTTCGGTGCGTATGAACTTGAGCACCGCCAGCCGGCCAAGCACATCGATCGATGGATTGCCTTCCGCCTTGGCGCGATTCAGGATCGCGAGATGAATCGAAACCAACAGAGTTTTCAGGTCCGCCGGTTCGGGCTTGCGCAGTTTGGTGGTGCCCTCGGCGGCGCGTATGAATTTGGTTTGGGTCGCGGACGGAACGTCCATTTCGAATAGCGATTCCACCTCGCCGAAGCGGCAGATGTAACGCGCCAGATGAAAGCTTAAATCCGCGGTGATGCGCGGGCTGAGAAAAACGTCGTAGCGGAGATTGTCGACGCCCAGTTGCAAATCGCTGAACGCGAGGGTGAGCCCGTAGTATTGCAGATCGGGCCGGCTGGGCGGTTCGGAATTACGCAACCGGAAAATCGGAAGCTTGGGCATCGTCTCGTGCGCCGCTGACAAATTGCTGAAACTGCAATACTAAGCAGCAGGCTAGCACGTCGCTGGGACGGGTCGAAAGTTACGCTAGTGCAAGCGCAGAATCACCGCGGTGTCGGCTGTTGACTGGCGCGGCGCGCGCTTTCGAATTCATCGCCTTTTCCCCAGCCGACGAGGCGCGCCTGGTTGGCCGCCTCCCAGCCGAGCGCGAAACCGAAGCGTGCCATGGCGGCATCCGAGGTCCAGTCCATGCCGGGATGATACTCGTCGCTCGGCTGGTGATAGTGGTGGGCAGTGTAGTCGGCATGCTGTGCCAGCCCCCACGCTTCATCGTGGCCCTTGAACTTCATTCCCTCATTGATGGAAAACGCAGGAATGCCGACGCGCGCCAGGCTGAAGTGATCGGAGCGGTAGTAATGTCCGGCTTCGGGGCGGGCGTCGGGACGAATCTTGAAGCGAAAATCCCGAGCCATCGCCTGCACCGCGGGATAGAACGTGGTTCGCTCGGCCCCGGTAACCTCGACGTCTTCGGGTGCGCCGAGCGGCATCACGTCGTCATAGTTGAGATCGAGCGAAATCTTCCCCACCGGAATCGGAGGATGCTTGCCCAGGTATTCGGAGCCCAGCAAGCCTTGTTCTTCGGCAGTGACCGAAACGAAGTACATCGAGCGGCGCGGCTTCTGCGCGGCGCCCGCGTAGGCGCGGGCGATTTCCATCAGGATACCGCAGCCGGTGGCGTTGTCCATGGCGCCGTTATAGATGTTATCGCCGGGCATGTCGGGCCGGATGCCGAGATGATCATAGTGCGCCGTGTACATCACGCCTTCATCTTTCAGAACTGCGCCGGCTCCCGGAAGCACGGCGATCACATTGTTCGATTCGAAAGGACGCACTTTGCTGGTCATGTGAGCGGAGAGGCGGACGGGGAGCGGCACCGGTTTGAAGTCGCGCGAGGCCGCAGCGGCCATCATCTTATCGAGATCAAGACCTGAGACCGAGAAGAGGTTGCGCGCAACCCCTAACTGAATCCAGGCGGCCGCCTTCAGCTTGGGAGTGCCGTCGAGCCTGAGATACGACTTCTCGCCGGAGTTGGAATTGCGCACCACTTCCCAGCCGTAGCTGGCCATCTCGGTCTTGTGAATGAGAATCGCGCCAATAGCCCCTTTGCGCGCGGCTTCTTCGTATTTGTAAACCCAGCGGCCGTAGTAAGTGAGCGCCTTGCCGGCGAAAAACTTCGGATCGTCCGAGGGCGGCTCGTTGACCAGCATGAGCAGAACCTTGCCTTTGACGTCCACACCTTTGTAATCGTCCCAGTTGTATTCAGGTGCTTCGATGCCGTAGCCGACGTAGACAATCTCGGCGTCAACGTTGGATTCGGGCTGCTGGGTTTGATCGTAGGCGACATAATCGTCGAGCGGCTTGAGGTCGAGCGGATTGAAGGACGACGAACCCTTCGCTGGAACCAGCGTGAAGCGCGTATCGGCGCCGGGCGTAATGCCGACCAGTGGCACCTTTTGCAGATAGGATCCGTTGTCGCCGACGGGCTTCAGTCCATAGAGCGCAAACTGAGCCGCGATGTATTCGGCGGCAATGTCGCCTCCGCGCTGGCCGGTGCCGCGTCCCTCAAGAAGATCGTGGGAGAGGAAGCGAACATGGGTCTCGATGTTGTCGGGGCGAATGCCCTGCATGGCGGCAGCCGCCGCAGGGGGAAGGTGCGAGCCGAAGCGGGATTCAACGCGCGGTTTTACTGGCTTTTCTTGCGCCGACACTTCTTGCGTTGAGACTACGGCAATCGGAAACAGAACGGCGGCGAGCATGGCAATTGTGCGAATGTTCACGCAGGGACCTCGAAGCTTTAGTGATGAAGAAGTACTCCCGAATTGTAAACGCAAACAGGAGTGCGGACGCCACCATCCGAGCATCATACCGGTGTAATTTTGGCCGTTTTTCGGCTTCCACCTTGGATTTTGTCCGCGACCGCGGAATCAGTTTTTCGAGCTTCAACCCGCGCGGAAATCGCTGACGTCTTCTCCGGGCTCAAAGATCGGAGGGAGCGGGGTTTGCTGCGCGGCGGCGAGCTTGCGGTTGACGTCCTCCACCTCCTGCTTGACCCATCCGACGCTGGTGATTTCGATCTGGCCGTCTTGTCCAATCAAGAACAACGTGGGGACATTCGTCAGGCCGTAGGCATTCGAGACCGCGTAGCCGTTCGGATCGTCGAGCAGCGTGCGAAACGTAACGCCGTACTCTCTCAGAAAAGCGGTGGTGTCGCGCTCGTTGTCCTGCGAAATGCCGACAATCGTGACTTTCTTGTCGCCGTGCGCTTTGTGCATGCGTTCGAGGTAGGGGAACGTGTATTGGCAGACCGGACAGGAAACCTTGAAGAAGGCAGCGAGTACCGATCCTTGTTTAAGAGCGGCTTGCAATGAGAATTTGCCGCCATCTTTCGTGCTAGAGAGGGCGGGCAAGGAAAAGTCAGGCGCTTTGGTTCCGGCTGGCAATGCAGCCATATCTTTCGGACCTCCGAATAAACGATCGAGCCACTTCATAAGAAATGCCTCACAACGTTAGATGATACCGCCCGCCTTCAGGATTTTCCGCGTCAACCCGGTGATGGGAATCTGTGGAATGCAATCCACTGCGATCCACTTGCCTTTCGCGGCGGGCGAAGTACCCGGCAACGGCGTATTTCGTATCGGCATATTGCGTAGAACATGAACAGTGTAGTCGGTGACGGTAATGGAATGGCGAAACGTGCGCCAGTGCGCTGTAGCCGGCAATGGGCGCGGAGGCTCGGACGATTGCGGCAGTTCCCACATGCCGGGCATGAGCGAAACCTTTTTCGGGCGTTGCACCAGTCGGACTTTGCCATGGCGACGGCCGTTGCCGTTGTCATCGCGCCGCTCAAGAACGCACCAAATCTGTTTCTTTTTCTGGCGCGACAGTGGCTTGGCGCGCGGGCCTTCTCCCCGCGTGACGCACCATTTCCGAACCGGGCAAACTGCGCATCGGGCCTCGCGCGGAACGCACACGGTGGCGCCGAGTTCCATCATGGCCTGATTAAAATCCCCGGGCCGGGAGTTGGCGAGAAGCGCTTGCGCATGGGCCCAGGTTTGCGCCGTGCTGAGATCGCTGCCGATCAATCTTTGCAACACACGCTCGACATTGCCATCGACAACGGCTACAGGCTCGGCAACCGCGATGCTGGCGATGGCAGCGGCGGTGTAGCGTCCAATGCCGGGCAGAGCGAGCAAGGCTTCGGCATTCTGCGGAAAGCAGCCGCCGTGCTGTTCAGCAATCTGCTGCGCGCACCGATGCAACATGCGCGCTCGCCGATAGTAGCCCAGACCGCTCCAGGCGGCCAGCACCGCCTCTTCAGAAGCCGCGGCGAGCGCATGAACATTCGGGAAAAGTTCGAGGAAAATCCGGTAGTGTTCAACGACGGCGGCCACGCGCGTCTGCTGCAGCATGATTTCGCTGAGCCAGATGCGGTACGGATCGCGAGTTACGCGCCAGGGAAGTTCGCGGCGATGCTGATCGTACCAGCGCAGCAGCGCGCGCCGGAAACGACCGAGGTCCTTGCCGGAAACAGCGGAGTTGCCAATAGCCAGAGTCGGAGCGGTTCGAGACGCGGCAAGCCGCGTCTCTATGGCTATGGAGTTCGACGCGCTCATTGTTGTTGGTTAAGTTGTTGGCTGACGCTGTGCGCGATCGCGACCCATCCGGCTTTTTGCTGCTGCCACACCGTCATCATGTGCTGGGGCGCCGAAGGGAGCGGTTGCGAGCCGCCGGTTCCATTTGCAATGATACCGTTCAGCGTGATGGTATAGGTCACCACGATAGTGCTTCCGTTCAACTCGGTCTTCAAATTGCCGAGCGCATAGTCTTTTAGCTGCCACCCGCGATATTGATCCAGCGTGGCGGCGCGATCGAGCGTTCCGCTGGGGGTTACGCCGGCGTAATTCGAGGCGAGCGCGCGCTCCACTTCGACCCAGTTCGCCGCTCGCACGTCTTTCCAGAAGACGCGCTCCAGAGCCTCGCCTCCGGTCGCTTCGGACAAGGCGCGCGCCGGATGATCGCCATAAAACGTACAGGCCGGCGCGAAAATTAGCATGAACATCAGCATCAAAATCAGAGAAAGCGGGGGCGATTCGACGGCTATCCTCGGACGCATGGCGTGATTGTATCGTGACCCGGCTTGTGTGGGGACGGGGTTTTGCCCCGTCCACGCGGGGCGGAGCCCCGCTTCCACACAAAGCCAATTGACCGCCGAGGGAGGGCCCACGATAATGATGAAGCCTGGTAACCGCGACCGACGCGTGAATATTAACCCGAACCGGCAGGATGGGTATGACCGAATTCGACCGCAAGGTGGAAGAGGCTTCCGCGCGCTTCAATCGCTCGGTGGCGAATATCGCCGAGACTCTGGAAAAAGAGACGGCGGAACTGGTGACGTATCTGAACGACGAGGTTGTGCCGGCAGTGCGAACCCATTCCTCGAAGGCGCTGCGAACGGCGGCGGGAAAACTATCCGAGTTCGCGGACTTTCTGGAAACGCAGCGCAAGAGTTCTTGAACTGCGTCGGTTCCAAGCACCCGCCCCAGAACGCGCGCCAGCCGGTGCGGTGGCCGGCGGCATGTCTGCTATTCCTTTTGTTTCTGGGCAGCGCGCTTCTCAGCGGCTGTGGACATAAACATACGCCGGCGCAGGTTCCACCGCCGCCGCCACCTCCGCAGGAAAAACCAGCCGCGACTCCGCCCCCAGCAGAAACCACGGGCACAGAAGAGAAGATCGACGTTCCCGCCGGCGCGAAACCCATCTTTGAAGAAACCGGGATAGCAAGCTGGTACGGCGCTCCTTACCACAACCGGCGCGGATCGAACGGCGAGGTTTACGACATGCACGCCATGACGGCGGCACATCTAACTTTGCCGCTGGGCTCGATCGTGCGCGTCACGAATTTGAAAACCGGTCATTCGGCGTTGGTGCGGATCACCGATCGCGGGCCTTTCGTCGTAGGACGCATCGTCGATCTTTCGCTGGCCGCGGCCAAGGCGCTCGATGTCTACCTGCCCGGCACCGCGCAAGTCCGACTGGAGGTGCTGCAGGCGCCCGCGCCTCTCGATACGGGTGGACGCTGGGCGGTTCAGATCGGCTCTTTCACCGGGGAGAAAGGGGCCGCTGCATTGGCGGAGCACCTGCAAAAGCGTTACGAGATGGCCAAAGTCCTGAAGTTTGTAAGTCCCGTGGGAAACTGGTGGGTGCGGGTACGAGTGCCGGACGACGACCGCCAGCGCGCAGCCGCTCTGGCCCGCGAGACGGAGACTCCAGAGGGGTCGGTGTTTCTGGTGCGGCTCGATTGAAACTTCTTACCGGACGCTGTTAGCTTGGGTGACATGTTTCCCGACGAAGATATGCAGAACCTGACTGCGTGTCGACTCGCCTGGTGATCGTAATCCCAGGCGGGGGAGGCTCACTTATGGCGGATTGTCTATTCTGCCGGATCATTCGCGGCGAAGTACCATGCAGGAGAGTCTATGATGACGAGGATATTCTTGCCTTTGAAGATCTGAACCCGCAAGGCCCGACCCACGTCCTGGTCATCCCGAAAAGGCATATTGCCGGCTTGAAGGAAGCCGCGGCAGAAGACGCGGAGCTGTTGGGACGCTGTCATCTGGTAGCCGCGCGCATTGCACGGGAGCGGTCGATTGAAGATGGCTACCGCACGGTGCTGAATGTGGGTCCGCGCTCCGGCCAATCGGTTTTTCATTTGCATGTGCACTTGATCGGCGGGCGGCTGCTGCACTGGCCTCCGGGATAGCTAGTGCCCGCGTGACGGATCATTTCGGCCTCTTCCGACTTACAATCTCTGCCTTACAATCGTGGGATGGCAAAACTGACATTGGTGTACGGTCTGCGCCTGCTGCCCTCCGATGAGGTCGCGGAGGTTGGCGACGCAACCATCAAACTGAGAAATGGGCGCGATGCGCACGTCGCTATGCACATTCTCGATGGCAGCAAAAGCGAGATCGAGAAGCAGCTCAAAACGAGTCTCGCAGCCTTTTTCGACATCTATCCGGAGATATGAAGCCTGAGATATGACGGCGATGCGCGAAGTCCTATAATCAGGC
>Ga0326728_10019956_pt1 | contig 12894 bp, 11 predicted proteins | sample MB3enrmetagenome_FD_207602 | JGI IMG/M metagenome (GOLD analysis project Ga0326728, IMG submission 207602) | Lab enriched peat soil microbial communities from McLean, Ithaca, NY, United States - MB31MN | ecosystem: Environmental > Terrestrial > Soil > Wetlands > Peat | place: USA: New York...
GTCTGGCGATCAAGCTGACGGCCTGCGTGGTGGGAGGCATGGCGCTCCTCTTCTCGATCTATGGGTATTGGAACCTGCGCCTTTGGCGGCAATCGCAGCAGGAAATCATCTTTCAGAGCGCCGACCGTATCAGCGACACGATTCGCCGCAGCATCCGCTATTCAATGCTGCGCAACCAGCGCGAGGAAGTATTTCATATCATCAACACCATCGGGCACGAAAATGGCATCAGCCGCATCCGCATTTTTAATAAGGAAGGGCAAATCAGTTTTTCCACGGACGATAAAGAAGTAGGCCAGTTTGTGGACAAAAAAGCGGAGGCGTGCTACGCGTGTCACGCCCAGGCCCAACCTCTGGCGCGGCTCGACCGGCCGGACCGCATGCGCATTTACAACGCGCGCGACGGCACGCGCGTGCTGGGGCTGATCCGGCCCATTGAAAACGAGGCGGATTGTTCCAACGCCGCCTGCCACGCGCACACCGGCAGCAGCCAAGTGCTGGGCGTGCTTGACACGAATGTCTCGCTGGCGGCCATGGACCTTGCCGTGGCGCAGCACGAGCGCCGGGCGATCATCTTCACCGCCGCCTCGCTTCTGGTGGTGAGCCTGTTTACCGTCTGGCTGATCTGGCTGACCGTGCACAAGCCGGTGCGCCAGCTCACCGAAGGCACGCGCGCCGTGGCCCAGGGCGACCTGGATTATTTGCTGCCCGAGACCAGCCGGGACGAGATTGGCAGCCTGGCTGTTTCCTTCAATCAAATGACCCAGGAACTCAAGAAGGCGCGAGCAGAAAACCGCGAGTGGACCGAAACCCTGGAAGACCGCGTGCGGCAGAAGACCGGAGAACTCGAAAGCGCCTATCGCAGCCTGACGCAATCGGAGAAGATGGCCTCCCTGGGCAAGTTGGCGGCGGTGGTGGCGCATGAAATCAACAATCCCCTGGCCGGCATCCTGACGTACAGCAAGCTGATTTCGCGCATGGCCGACAAGGGTTTCAACGAGAACCGGCGTCTGGCCGAGGCCAAAAGCTACTTGCAGATCATCGAAGGGGAAAGCCGGCGCTGCGGCGGCATCGTCCAAAACCTCCTCACCTTCGCGCGCCAGACGCCCATCAATCCGCAGAAAAACGATTTGAATGCCATCATTGAACGCTGTTTGTTGCTGGTTGGGCATCAGATGGACCTTCAGGGCATCGAGATGCAGAAAAAGTTGGAGCCGAAGCTCCCGCCCCTCTATTGTGACGCGGGGCAGGTGCAACAGGCGCTGCTGGTGATTCTGATGAACGCGGTGGAAGCGATGCCGCAGGGCGGCCGGCTGGGCATCGAGAGCGCTTACGACCCGGCGCTCCGCCTCGGTCGCGTGGTGGTGAGCGACGAAGGCCCCGGCATTCCGCCGGAGGTTCTTACCCACATTTTCGAACCTTTCTTCACCACCAAGGAAGAGGGTAAAGGAACCGGGTTGGGCTTGGCCATTGCCCTCGGCATCGTGCAGCAACACGGAGGAAACATCGAGGTGGCGTCCACCGCGCAGAAAGGGACGGCGTTCACGGTTTTGCTGCCGGAGGAACCGCCCGTGAGTATCGGCACGGCAGCGTAAGAAATTGTCGATTGCCGATTGTCGATTGAAAGGCGACCAAGAAATTGACGATTGACCCGAAAATTGATGATTGTCGATTTACGACGGAAGAAATGATAGCCGGTCGAAAGGATAACAGATTGACGATCGATGCTTGACGATTGACAACAGAGGTGGGCGTCGTTGTTTTCAATCGGCAATCGACAATCGTCAATCGACAATTCTGTGACGCCAAAAGAAATGCAGGCTCGGACTAAGGCGTTCGCTGTGCGGGTGATCAAATTGGTTGGTGCGCTACCTCGAGGTTTGGCCCCGCAGGTTATCGGCCGGCAGCTCATTCGTTCGGCCACTTCGGTAGGCGCCAACTACGGGGCCGCTTGCCGAGCTCAATCGCGCGCCGAGTTTGCGGCCAAACTTTCGATTGTTGTCGAAGAATCGGACGAATCGCTCTACTGGCTTGAGTTGTTGCGAGAGACAGAGCTTATTAAACCTGAGCTTTTGTCCGCCATCATCAAAGAGGCCAACGAACTTGTAGCCATCGCGCTGACGTCGAGAAAAACTGCGAAAACGCATGGTCACGCAGCCAATCGACAATCGACAATCGACAATCGGCAATTGTGAGGAGCTCGTTATGAACCCTAAAGCTAGTTTGTTGATCGTGGACGACGAAAACGTCGTTCGAGACTCGCTAGGAAAATGGTTCGAGGAAGAAGGCTATAGCGTGGAAACCGCCAACAGCGCGCGCGAGGCGCTGCTGAAGCTTCCGCGCCAGCGTTGGGACCTGGCCCTGGTGGACATCAAGATGCCCGGCATGGACGGCCTCGAACTGCACCGCAAGATCCGCGAGGTCGATCCTGACATCATCGTCATCATCATGACCGGCTACGCTTCCGTGGATACTGCGGTGCAGGCGCTCAAGGATGGCGCCTATGATTACATCATGAAGCCCTTCGACCCCGATGACCTGGCCCACGCCGTCGCCAAGGCCCTCGAGCATCGCCGCACGCGGGAGGAAAACCTGCGCTTACGGGAAACCCTGGAGGAAGCTCAGGCGGTCGATTTGGTGGGCCAGAGCCAGCCCATGCAACGGGTGCTGGAAAGCATCCGCACCGTGGCGCCCAATGACACCACGGTGCTCATCCACGGTGAGAGCGGCACGGGCAAAGAGTTGGTGGCCCGCGCCATCCACAATTTGAGCCCCCGCCGCTTTATGCCCATGGTCACCATCCACTGTGGGGCGCTGACGGAAACACTGCTGGAAAGCGAGCTCTTCGGGCACGAGAAGGGCGCCTTCACCGGCGCCCAATACCGCAAAAAGGGCAAGTTCGAAGTCGCTGAGGGGGGAACGGTTTTTCTCGACGAGATTTCCGATATCAGCCTGAAGACCCAAACCGATCTGCTGCGCGTCCTCCAGGAAAAGGAGATCACGCGCGTGGGCGGCAACCAGACGATTAAGGTGGATTTCCGGGCCATCGCCGCCACCAACAAGGATTTGCCGACGCTTGTCAAAGAGGGGACCTTCCGCCCCGACCTGTATTACCGCCTGGACGTTTTCGGCATCACGCTGCCGCCGCTGCGCGAGCGCAAGGAGGACATTCCGCTGCTCGTCGATCATTTTCTGCGCAAGTATTCGCGCGCCATGAACAAGCATTTCACGGACATCAGCCGCCCGGCCCTCGAGGTTCTGATGAATTACCAGTGGCCCGGCAATGTCCGTGAGTTGGAGAACGCCATCGAACGCGCCATGGTGATCGGGCGCGAGCCGGAAATCCAAGCCTCGGATTTTCCTCTCCAGGTCTCGACGCCGCCCCCGGTGGAGGGCGGCATGGCGCTTGAGGACGTGGAGCGCGGGCACATCCTGCACGTGCTCGAAGCTTGTGAGTGGAACCAGACGCGCGCCGCCAAGGCCCTCGGCATCGATCGCGTCACGCTTTACAATAAGATCAAGAAATACGGGTTCCGGAAAGCGAACGCGACCGCGGTATGAGAATCATTTCCCTGATGCCGGTTGGACAAGTCGACCGCGCCCTGCTGGAACCTCTCGCCGAGGGGCTGACGCAGCGGCTGCGCGTGGCTTGCTCCATTCAACCCGACGGCTTGGAGGCGGAATTCGCCCTCAATCCTCTGCGACGGCAGTATCACTCCACCGAAATCCTGAAGAAGATTCTCCAGAAACCCCCGAGCCAATCTTGGAAGGTCTTAGGGGTGACGGAAATGGACCTCTACATTCCCGTGCTCACCTTCGTGTTCGGGGAAGCGCAACTGTTTGATGGCGGGGCGGTCGTCTCCACCCATCGCCTGCGCCAGGAGTTCTATGGCTTGCCCACCGACCCCGAACTCCTCCACGAACGCCTGCTCAAGGAAGCCCTCCACGAACTGGGCCACACCTACGGCCTGCGCCATTGCCCGGATTACACCTGCGTGATGAGCGCCTCCAACGGCGTCGAACGCATTGACCTGAAACGCGCCGATTTTTGCCCCACGTGCGTGCAACTCCTGCCCTCCGACGAGCCTTGAGCATCGAAGAGAAGACTCACCACAGACCGCACCGAGACCAGCGAGAGCTGATGGTTGATAAATCGATAACCCCTCGTACCCCTCTCGCCGGGCACCGCGGAGGTAAGTGCGAAGCTTCGTCAAGCTCATGGGGCACGGGCGATCATGCCCTTCGAACGCCGGGGTGCGGTCCGCCTGGCTCCCGCGCGGGTTGGCGCCTCGCCAGCCTCGTGTGCCCACAAACCTCATCCTCTCACTGTAGACTCTCATCTGATCGGAAGGGAAATCATATCCGCAGTCGCTCCGCTGGGCGGAGGGTGGATTTATCAGCTTGCAATTAGGACTTTCCACTTTTTCTCCCTTTGGCAAAGCTCGCTTTGAAGCGAACTTTCAATGTCCGCCCTCGAGAAGGGAAAGGATTTCGCCGCGACTCACATCTTCCGAGCGTCGGCCTTCCTCGATGGCGCGGACAAGGGCGATATCCTCCAGTGTCTCCTCGATCGCGTCGCCCGGGAGGTCCCTGCGTTCCTCCAGCACTTCCACCAGAGCGGTCTTGCAGAGCGCCTTCAGCTTCGCGTCATCTATGGGGACCTGAGTCATCGTGGCGTCCTTCGTTATTCAGTATTATAACGGACCGCACACGGCCCAGCAAAGACCTGTGGGAGCAGGTGTAGCGCCTGTTCTGTAGTTCCGCGGCTTTTCCTTGCCTATAGGGGACTGCCCTAACTACGACAGCCACAACGACACGGCATAAAAGGCCGCCATTCAATGAAGTGTGGCTATACCGGCGATATCGGGTGCGGGATTACCGCATTATCGCGGTTCATCCAGGAGCAATTGCACTTCACGGCGCAGGGTCGGCAGATTGGTTTCGAGGACTCCCCAAACCACCGCATCGGAGACGAAAGCGTACCCATGGATCAGCCGGTTGCGGAAGGCGACGATCCGGCGGCAGTCGCTAATACGGTTGGCAAGGTCAGGGTATTGGTGGAGGGCCTGATTAAGGGCCTCCCCCACGACTTCGAACTGTCGCTCAACCGCCGACCGCAGGAGAGCGTCAGCGGAGTAATCAGTGAAGGTTTTTCCCCCGGTGAACTGGGTGAGCAGATCACACGCCTGGGCGATATCGAACAGGTACTTGCGTACTTCAAGCGGCAACATAAATCTGTACTTGGGTCTTTTCGATGGCCTCCCGAAAATAGGGATTGCGAATTGGGCCGGGTTCAACCAACTCCACCGGCACACCAAAAAGCCGCTCCAAGTCTTCCTGTAGTCCAAAGTAATTGTCGGCGTGCAAAGCGGGGCGCGCCGGCTGGAACTCAACAAGGAAATCGAGATCGCTGGACGCGGGATCGAACCCGCCGCTCGCTGCCGAGCCAAACAGAGCTAGGCGGCGCACGCCTCGGTTGTTGCACAGCGCCACCAGATCCTCGATCTTTTCCTGCACGATGGCATTCATCATCGCCCTCTCGTCACATCATACCTCAGTCCGCAGGTGGCGCACACGTGGTTTTGAAACGCCAAAACATCTCACGCCAAGGCGCCAAGGCGCAGAGGCGCAAAGAAAACAAAGCAACTACCCTTGTGGTTCTTTGTGCCTTGGCCGAACTTTCACCGAGGTCCATGGAAATTGTCTTTGCTGCTCTATTAAATTAAGTTATTTAATTTTTAACTTGACAAATTTAATTTATTGAGTCAATCTACTTACGTAACTTGAGGTCTTCAATGGATATCTCCAAAACCATGTGCCCCGATTGCAGGAAACCTTTAAAAATCGCCCGCATGGCGTGCCCCTCATGTGGCATGTCGATGGAAGGCGAGTTTGAGGTCTCTCCTCTCGCCCAGCTCTCTTTGGAAGACCAAACCTTCGTCATCGCTTTCGTGCGCTCGCACGGATCGATCAAGAAAATGGAGAGCCTGTTTGGCATCAGCTATCCAACGGTGAAGAACCGCCTGAATGCCATCAGTGCCGCGCTCGGCAAGAGTTTCCAGGCACCCAGTCCAAATCTCTACGTGCTTGAGCAGCTTTCCCGGGGAGAAATCAGCGTGGAGGAAGCGCTGGAAAAACTTTCATGACAACTTAAGGAGGAAACACCATGTCGCAAGAAACCAAAAAAGTTCTGGAAATGCTTGCCTCCGGTCAAATCACCGCCGACGATGCGGAAAAGCTTTTGGAGAAACTGGGGGCGAGCGGCCCCGCCACGGCCGCGCCCGCAGCCTCCGAGGAAGCTTCGGGACCGGAGGGCAAATCCAACTCCCGGCGAGTATGGGGATGGACCATTCCCTCCCGGGATGAGGCGCCCGCGCCGGGCCAAAAGCTCCGCTTCCTGCGCATCGTCGTGGACAAACCCGATAACGACCAGGTGAACATTCGCGTCCCGCTGGCGATGTTGCGGACTGGAATCAAACTTCTCGCCGTGCTTCCGCCCAAGGTCAGTGCAAGTCTCGCCGAAAAAGGCATCGACCTCTCCGCCCTCCGTGATTTGCCGCGCGAGGAAGTGGTGGAACAACTGAGGGACCTGCACGTGGATGTGGACAGCAAGAACGGAGAAAAAGTTCGCATCTTTTGTGAATAACCTGGGGAGAGGACGGCGCAGGCGCTACACGTGCGTGGACCGGGGGCACAAGATGGTGTGAAAAAGCATCTCGCACACAGACGCCGAGGCGCAAAGACTGGCAGAGCACAACAAGTTTTTCTTTCACGCCTTCTATGGCTTTGCGCCTTGGCGTGGAATGCATTCCGGGGGGCAAGGTGGCCCGCCGCCCCTCCAGCCTCTCAAAAAGTCCTTTCAATTTGCGCTGGTAGTCGGGCATGGAATTGCTATCATATCTTCCCGCATTGTGACAAAAGCTTGAGGGGGAGAGTTTATGTCCTATCCGAAACCCAGCCGGCGTTCATGGGCAGAGCCCTGGAAGATCAAAATGGTCGAACCCATTCGCATGACCACTCTCGCCGAACGCGAAATGTTTGTCAACGAAGCGGGGTACAACACCTTTCTGCTGCGTTCCGGGGACGTCTACATCGACCTGCTGACCGACAGCGGCACCAACGCCATGAGCGACCGCCAGTGGGCGGGCCTGATGCTGGGCGATGAAGCCTATGCCGGCAGCAAGAATTTTTACAACTTGTGGGAGGCTGTAACTCAGTATTATGGATATAAGTATCTCGTTCCCACGCATCAGGGGCGCGCTGCCGAGCACATTCTCTCGCGGATCATGATTCACCAGGGCGACGTCATACCCGGCAACATGTACTTCACCACCACGCGCCTGCACCAGGAACTCGCCGGGGGCACCTTCGTCGACGTGATTATCGATGAAGCGCACGACCCCGCGAACCCGCACCCTTTCAAGGGCAATGTGGACCTCGCCAAGCTTCAACGGGTCATCCACGACGCCGGCCCGCGCAAGATTCCTTATGTGTCCATCGCAGGCACGGTGAATATGGCGGGCGGACAACCGCAGTCGATGGAAAACATGCGCGACGTCCACGAACTGTGCCGGCGCTATGAAATCCCCGTGGTGCTTGACGCCACGCGCGCCGTGGAGAATGGTTATTTCATTCAGCAGCGCGAGCCGGGGTACCAGTCCAAGAAAGTGGCTGAGATTTTAAAGGAATACTGCTCTTATACCGACACCAGCACGATGAGCGCGAAAAAAGACGCGCTGGTGAACATCGGTGGCTGGCTGGCCACCAACGATCAGGGTCTTTTTGAAGAGGCGCGCAACCTGGTGGTGGTCTACGAAGGCTTGCACACTTACGGCGGCCTGGCAGGGCGCGACATGGAAGCCATAGCGCGCGGCATCGTGGAAAGCGTCGAAGACGACCACATCCGCGCACGCGTCGGCCAGGTGGAGTATCTCGGCAATCACCTGCTCGACTGGGGCATCCCCATCGTCAAGCCCATTGGCGGGCATGCGGTTTTCCTGGACGCCAAGGCCTTCTACCCGCACATCCCGCAGTCGCAGTACCCGGCGCAGACGCTCGCCTGCGATATCTACATTGACTCGGGCGTGCGCACCATGGAGCGCGGCGCGGTCTCCGCCGGACGCGATCCCAAAACCGGCGAAGAACACTTCCCGAAACTGGAACTGGTGCGCCTTGCCCTTCCCCGCCGCGTCTACACGCAAGCGCACATGGATGTGGTGGCGGAGTCGGTTCTGGAGGTTTACGAGCGCCGCGAGCAAGCACACGGCCTGCGCATGACCTACGAGCCCCAATACCTGCGCTTCTTCCAGGCGCGGTTTGAACGGGCCGCGTGAACTGTTCCCGGCGCTGGCCCAGCCAGCGTTTGCAATGCCAGGCGCGCTTCCAGCGATGAAGCAGCCAAAATCCGCAGAGAGTGGAGATGGATCATGAATCGCCGGGCATCTAAACAAATAAGACTCATCATTCTGGCCGCGGCACTATTAACAATCGGTAGCTGTTTTGCCTGGGCGCTGTTCCCGTGGCAGCAATCACAGAAACCCCAAGCCCCATGGAAGGACAAGGCACTGTCTCCTGACAAGCGCGCCGACCTCGTCATTGGGCAGATGACGCTCGACGAGAAAATCTCGCTGTTGCACGGAGGCGGTTGGAAGCTGGTGTTCGGGGGTCCCAATGCGCCGCTCACCAGATCGCTGGGAGGAGCGGGCTTCATCCCCGGCATTCCGCGGCTGGGCATCCCCGACCTGCAAATGGCCGATGCGGCGGTCGGCGTCACCCGGGGGGCGGTCTACGGGCGTTATTCCACCGCTTTGCCCTCGGCGGTGTCCGAGGCGTCAACCTGGGACCTTCAGGTGGCCCACGACTACGGCGCGCTGATCGGCCGGGAACTCCGCGACCAGGGTTACAACATGTCGCTCGGTGGCGGCATTAACCTCACGCGCGAGCCCCGCAATGGCCGCATTTTCGAATATAAGGGGGAAGACCCGATCCTGGCCGGGAAGCTTGTAGGCGCAGAGATGAAGGCCGAGCAGGAGCAGGGTGTGATCGGCGACCTCAAGCACTACGCCATGAACGACCAGGAGACCGGCCGCAATTACGCGGACGCCAAAATCGACAAACGCGCCATGCGCGAAAGTGATTTGTTGGCGTATGAAATCGGGGTCCGGGATTCGGGCGCTGGCGCGGTGATGTGCTCGTACAACCTCGTCAACGGCGAGTACGCCTGCGAAAACAGCTACCTGCTGAACGACACGTTGAAGAAGGATTTCGGCTTCCAGGGCTTCGTGGTGTCGGACTGGGGGGCCACGCATAGCACCGCGAAGGCGGCCCAGGCGGGACTCGACATGGAGATGCCCGGCGACAAGTACTATGGTGAAGCGCTCAAGAAAGCGGTAGAGAGGGGCGAAGTTCCGATGTCACGCCTGGACAACATGGCACACCGGATCCTGCGGTCGGAATTCGCCGTCGGTCTGTTTGACAATCCGCCGGATCGCCAAGTGCCCGATATCTTCAGGGGCCTGGAAGTGGCCCAGCGGGTCGCCGAGCAAGGCAGTGTGTTGCTGAAGAATGCGAACGGCCAGCTGCCTCTCAACACGGCGAGCGTCAAGTCGATAGCCGTGATCGGGTCCCATGCGGACGTCGGCGTCCTTTCCGGCGGAGGTTCAGGGCAAGTGGATCCGCCGGGAGGAAACGTGGTGTCACTACCTCAGCAGAAGGTTTCAATCTTCGGAGGGGTGGTCTGGTTTCCGTCCTCCCCGCTGAAGGCGATCCGCGCCGAGGCCCCGAATGCCAAGGTGGAGTACAACGCGGGGACCGATCCTGCGGCCGCGGCGGATTTGGCCAAGTCGTCGGACGTCGCGATTGTCTTCGCGAACCAACCGGCCAGCGAGGGGTGGGACGCGCCGAGTCTCTCGCTGCCCGACCAGCAGGACGCGTTGGTGAGCGCCGTGGCCGCGGCCAATCCGCACACGCTGGTAGTTCTCGAGACCGGCGGCCCGGTGACCATGCCCTGGATTGACGGCGTGAGCGCAGTGCTGGAGGCCTGGTATCCGGGAATTCGCGGCGCCGAGGCCATCGCCAACATTCTTTTCGGCGATGTAAACCCCGGCGGAAAACTGCCCCTGACCTTCCCCAAATCGGAAGCGGACCTGCCGCATCCCCAGCTCGCCAAGCAGCCACTCCCTGGTCCTGGCGACCTGACGCCCATGTTTGAAGGTGCGCGGGAAAAGATGAATACGCGGAGGTTCAGCATCGATTACAGGGAAGGCCTGAAGGTCGGCTACAAGTGGTACGATGCCGAAGGCAAAGAGCCGTTGTTCCCCTTCGGCTACGGACTTTCTTTCTCCCGCTACGCCTACTCCGACTTGCAGGTCACCCCCGGGCAGGCGCCAGCGGTGACTTTCACGGTGAAAAATACGGGCGGTCGTGCGGGTGCGGAAGTCGTGGAAGTGTACGTCACGTTGCCCCAAGCTGCCGGCGAACCGTTCAAACGGCTGGTGGCCTGGGACAAAGTTCAACTGGCGGCGGGCGAAACCAAAACGGTGACGCTGGCCTTGAATCCTCACTACCTCGCGATCTTCAACCCCGATAAGGACGCGTGGGAACTCGTACCGGGCGACTACCAAGTACTCGTAGGCGGATCGTCGCGGGATACGCCACTCAGCGGTGCGCTCTCGGTTGCGGGAGGTCATTAGCCGGGGTTTCCCACCACGCTTGAACGCTCTTGGGGGGCTGCCGGAAGGGCGGGGCTCCCGTCCTCTGGTCGTCCCGCGCCGCTGCCATTTTACGACGCGACATCGCCTTCGTGCGCGAGGAGTTTACGGCAGATGCGAATCAGGCGGCTGTGAGGTATCGTCTGATTCGGGTTCAACATCACCAGTTCACCTTGGCGAAAGCTGCTGTAATACCAGCGCGCAAGCAGGCTGAGGTGTTCCCATGGGGGCAACGGGGGTGGAGCCGCCCGGCTTGCATCCCCGCCGAGCGATTCCATCAAATCGTGGAGTTGGCGGTCGAGCGGAATGGGGGCGGGTACGTTTTCATCGAGCGATAGCGCAGCGGGGCCGCGAATCTCGCCACCGATGATGCGGAAGAAGACCACCGATTTCGCCTCGGCCCCCGGCAATACCATCACGGCATGGAGGTCGCGAAGATTCCTTACCAGGTCGGACCTTTGGCGCAGCAGTTCGTTCAGTTTTTCGATCCGGTGGTGGATCTTGGAAGCCTGCTCGAATTCCAGCGACTCGGAAGCCTGGGCTCGTTCCGCTTCGAGTGAGCGCAGCAGGGATTTGCCTTGCGAATCCAAAAACTCCACCACCCGCTGGACTTCGCCTTGGTACTCAGCATCCGTGCATCCGGCAAAGCAAGGCGCCAGACACATGTGAAGCTGAGAGTAGATGCACCCGGGATGGGAAGGGTCCGGATTCAGTTCCTCCACACAGCGGCGGATCTTAAAAAAGTCCAGAAACTCGCCGGCAAAGCGCTCCGCCACGGCCATGGAGGGAAAAGGGCCGTAATAGAGCGAGCGGTCTTTCGCCATTCGCCGCGTGGGGTAGCAGCGCGGGAAGCGGTTCTTCAATTTCAATTTCAACAGCGCCGGCGGCTTCAGGCGCAGGCGATCGCGGTACTGCCGCGAAAAGTGATGCCGGTTCAATAGGTAAAGAAGCCACGTCCCTTCAAATGCCGAACCCACAGGTTCATATTCAATGCGAGCCGTCAGGTCGCGCAGATTCAGCATTCTGGAACTTGGCCGCCGGGAGGATAGCAACCGCGCGAGGCGCCGGCGCAAATCGGCCGTGCGCCCGAGATAAGGCGCGGAAGGAACTCCTTCGCGAGGAGCGGGAAATAAGGCGAACACCGCGGAGCAGGAGGGAAGCCTTTCCAGGAAGCCGTCCGCTACGGCGCCTGCTTCGAACGGAGTGGTGCAGCGAAGATGCATACTCTATCCGGCAAAAAGGGATTCTATCGGTGGGAGAAAGCCCGGGTCAAGGCGTGCCGCTGACGGCCTTCGCCACGATGGACGGCAAACGCCACCCCGGCCCCAAAGCGGTGGACATCGTGGGAAGGTTTTGGTAGGCTGCCTAAGGAGTTGTAAGCCGTGGCTTTAACGCCTGTCCGAAGCAAAATGTGCTCGCTCATCAACAAGCTGATCTTGCCCCGTGCAAGGTGTCCACACTTGTAGAGCGCGGCGGTGCAGAATGCAAATGCGATTTTGGGGCGTACGAGGCTCCACACCCACTCCCGAGCCTCGAAACTCCCGCTACGGCGGCAACACCTGTTGCATTGAAGTTCGGCTGGCCGACAACACCCTGATCATCCTGGATTGCGGAAGTGGGATGCGGGGGCTGGGAAAGAGTTTGCAGGACGAATTCGGCGAGCACCCGATCCAAGCTTCCCTTTTTCTAACCCACTTTCATTGGGACCACATCCAAGGAATCCCTTTCTTCCTGCCTCTTTACCGGCGTGGGAACCGGTTCATGTTTCATTCCGTGTTGCGGGAGGGCACCGGGCTGAAGGACACCATTGAAGGTCAAATGGCCAATCCTTACTTTCCTGTAAACATGGGGGTCATGGGGGGCCAGCGCCACTTTTCCAATTTGGATGGAAAGCCGGTCAGCTTGCAGGGAGCCACTTTGCGGTCTGCTCCGCTGAACCATCCCCAGGGGTGCGTGGGATATCGAATTGATGCGGACGGCGAGGCTTTTGTCCTCGCCACCGACAACGAACCTGGGTCGCCGGTCCACGATAAAGCCCTTCGCGATTTGGCCCAAGAGGCCGACGTTTTGGTGTACGACGCGCAGTACACTCCCGAGCAATTGGCGGCGGAAAAGAAAGGTTGGGGGCATGGCTCCTGGCTGGAGGGGGTTCGCATTGCGCAGGAGTGCAAGGTGAAGAAGCTGA
>Ga0326728_10019957_pt1 | contig 12894 bp, 14 predicted proteins | sample MB3enrmetagenome_FD_207602 | JGI IMG/M metagenome (GOLD analysis project Ga0326728, IMG submission 207602) | Lab enriched peat soil microbial communities from McLean, Ithaca, NY, United States - MB31MN | ecosystem: Environmental > Terrestrial > Soil > Wetlands > Peat | place: USA: New York...
GTCCATCATCCCCATTCGAGCCGCCGTGTTGCGGACGCCGGGTCGCCCACTGAAGATCGAGCGCCTGGAAATGGAAGGTCCGCGCGATGACGAGGTGTTGGTGCGTGTGGTGGCCAGCGGGATTTGCCATACCGACATTGATTTCTGCCAGAGCGGCGGTTCTGGCCCGGTCGTGCTGGGGCACGAAGGCGCCGGCGTGGTAGAACGGATTGGCAAGGCGGCGAAGGGAATCAAGCCGGGCGACCATGTGGTGCTCTCCTACCAGTCCTGTGGGCACTGCCGACCTTGCAGGACTGGTCACCCGGCGGATTGCCAGCGGTTCTGGGAGGCGAACTTCGGGTTCGCCCGATTGGACGGCACCAACGCGCTACATGGTGGTGTGCGTGGCCACTTCTTTGGCCAATCCTCGTTTGCCACTCACGCCTTGATAACCATGCGCAATCTCGTGAAGGTGCCAAAATCGCTTCCTCTGGAATTGCTGGCGCCGTTGGGTTGCGGCATGCAAACGGGCGCCGGCACGGTGATGAACTCACTGGCGGTTCGCGCCGGATCAAGCGTCGCTGTTTTCGGAGCTGGATCGGTTGGTCTCGCTGCGGTGATGGCCGCTCGCATCGTCAAGGCCAAAACGATCATCGCGGTGGACCTCAATGATTCCCGTCTGAAACTCGCCCGCGAATTGGGAGCGACCCACTCCATCAACAACCGGTGGAGCGACCTTGCCGGGAGTATCAAGGCCATAACGGGCGGCGGCGTTGATTACATCGTGGAGAGCACAGCAGATCACGACATGGAGCAGTCCGCGGCTGAACTGCTGAATCCAGACGGAAAAGCGGCGCTGCTCAGCGGCGCCAGCGCCCCCGGCCGACTGCCGGGAGGTCGCCAAGTCCTCAGCGTCATCCAGGGCGACGCCGTGCCCCAGAAGTTCATTCCGAACTTGATCAAGCTGTACCAGGAGGGGCGCTTCCCCTTCGACCGCCTCGTCAAATTCTATGATTTCACGCAGATCAACCGCGCCATCGCCGACTCGAAGCAAGGCGCCACCGTCAAGCCCGTGCTGCGGATCAGCAATGAAGGGAACGTGCGTTGAATCCTGCCTTCAACGCCTTGGTGCAGTCCGCAGTAACTTGACCGGCTCCGGAGTCTTGTAATGCCGCTTCAATCCGACTTCGGTCAACAACCCGCCGGACACCCGGGCGATGAATTCCGGGAAGTTGCGGTCCACGCGGTCGCGGATCAGCTTCTGCCCTGTTTTGGAGGCCCAAAACTCCTCTTCCAGCTTGGAAAGAGCAATGCCCGCCTCCTCCGGCGACAGGTTCTCGCGCTTGGCCAGGAGCCACACCAGTTCCTTGTCGCCCGGAAGGCAGACTGGGAAGGGCACGAATTTCAAAATCACTTCCTGTTCTTCGCCGGCGGTCGCGCCAACCGCGCCGACTTTGATTTCGCTGGTGAACTGGCCCCCATCGGGCAACGCCACTTCCACCATCAGGCTCTGCTCTTTTTTGTTGGGCTTGAGGGTGATGTCGCCATCGCCGAAGGATGCGGCCAGTTGGAGCTTCACGTCCGCCACGGTCTTCGGCTCCAGGTTGGGGAGTTCGATGCCACCACAAAATTTCTCAAAGGCCAGGGCGCGGACCTTGGTCTTGAGTTCAAGCTCGATGGCCTGGTAGATCTTGCCGGCCAGTTGCGCGTCGTCAGTGGCCTTGGGGAGGACTCGTTTGAGCAAATCCAGCAATTGCGCCTCGTTCGATATCTTTGCTTCTTTTTTCATAATCAAAAATGGGCCGGAAGTAGTGCCGGATTTTTGGGCGCAGTGCAATGCAGGAAGTTGGAGGAAGTTCAAAGAACTTCAGCGGGCGCGCAGCTATCTCGCCGACGGGCAAGGTTTTTTGCGCCCGCCGGCGGCCAAATTGGAACCGTCTTTTGAGAGGATGGAGACTACGGGCCAAAACCCCGGTTCGAGAGCCAGGCATCTCAGGTGCCAAGCGTGGGCACATTCTGCCAGGTTGCAAAAACCGTTCTGCTTAACCCACCAAGCCGCCACGATGTCCGCCGGGTTTTCCGATGGACTTGAATGAAGCACCCTCCGATTGTAAGCTCGGAATATGCCACTCTTGAAACTAGAAACCACCGTTGCCCTGACTGAGGACAAGAGGCAAGCCCTGCTGGCCTCTCTGTCCAAAATCGTCGCCGAAACCATTGGCAAGCTGCAACAATACGTCATGGTGGTCGCCAGCCAGGCCGCCATGCAGATGTCCGGCAGTTTGGGCGACGCGGCCTTTGTGGATGTCCAGAGCATTGGCGGGTTGACCGGCGTGGTCAACCGGAAGCTCTCGCAGAAGGTCTGCCAGTTGCTGCACGATTCTCTGGGAATTCCGCCAGATCGCATTTACCTTAACTTCACCGATGTCCAAGCGAGCCATTGGGGCTGGAACGGCAACACGTTCGGGTGATGGCGATGGACCTGCCCGAGGCCAAAGGAAGTTACGTGCCGTGCAAATCCGATTTATCACAGGTGACGCCACCGAACCCATTGGAGCTGGAAACAAAATCATCGCCCATGTCTGTAATGACATCGGCGCGTGGGGCGCGGGTTTTGTCCTGGCCATCTCCAAACGATGGCCTCAGCCAGAGGCGGAATACCTGAAATCGCGGGGATGTCTGTCGCTCGGCACCCTCTCCCTGATCCAGGTTGATCCCGGCATTTGGGTGGCGAACATGATTGCCCAAAAAGGAATTCGCACCGAGGATGGTGTTCCTCCAATCCGCTATGCCGCGCTCAGGCAGTGCTTGGGGATATTGGCTGTCGAAGCGCGGAAATTGCGGGCGACCATTCACATGCCGCGAATCGGTTGCGGTCTTGCAGGCGGGAAATGGGAATCCGTTGAGCCTTTGATTCGGATAGCAATCCCCACGATCGAGGTGTTTGTGTATGACCTGCCGCCAACTGCGAAATTGAAGCGAGACGGCCATTGACCGCCCCTGGCTGTCCCTGAGATCGGCCATTTCCGTGATTGACTCCAAACCCCAACCTGCATTACAAATTCCGCCATGACCGATCTTGCCACTTTAACAACAACGCAACTCCGCCAAGTCCTTGCCATCAAGGAACAGATCGAAACGCTGCAAAGCCAAATCCAATCAATCGCAGGAGGTGAAATTCCGACACCCGCAGCCGAAGAAGCCTCCACTCCCGGCAAACGCAAATATCACATGTCCGTCGCCCATCGACGCAAACTCATAAAGGCTTTGGCCAGGGCGCGGAAAATACGATGGGCCAAAGCAAAAGCGAAGGGAAAGGCCAAGTCCAAGCCGGCCAAGAAGGATTGGCGGAGCAGTCCGGCGGTCAAGGCCAAACTATCAGCGGCGGCCAAAGCGAGATGGGCGAAGGCGAGGGCGGAGGGGAAAACGAGGCTGTAAACTGAATTGGAGGCCGAGGTGGATGCCAGCCAGCCAGGATATGCAGCACTGGTCTGAACGCGATTTACCAAGCGAACCACCTTCTTTATCGGCCGTGTTACCGAATATTACCCGCAATACGTTTGCCCACTTGTAAGATCAAATACCGCAACAGCCCTCTCGAAGTGATGGCGTACGACCACGAGGCCCGGTTCAATTCCAACGGGGAACCGTACGCTGTGGAGGCAGCGGTTCGCCAGCAACTGAAAGCCTTTCTATGACGAACCAAGAACGCGAGGGATTTCTCATCAGGGTCGAGTCGCTCAAAAACATGATGACGACATGCGCATCGGGCGGCTCGCAAGACAGCGCGGAATACGCCGAATTGCGGGTGGCTCTGATGGGCCATCCAGAAACGCAGGGGAAGCTGCCGCGCTTCGTGCAGACCTGTCGAAACCTCCACGAGTTCTGGGACTTCATCCAACCGAAGTTCTCCCACTACCATGAACGCCGTGCGTTTATTCGGGAGCAATTTGAGCCGCTGCTGGCGATGCTGGAAACATCGGGGCAACGTCCTGCGGATATTGCAGTCTCCTCCGTGCTGTCAAAGGTGGACTCGGCCCACATTCAAGAAGCATGGAGCAAGGCGCTCGAACGCCGCACTGCCGACCCCGATGGTGCCATCACCGCCGCGAGGTCGCTCCTTGAAACCGTATGCAGGCACATCCTCGACGAGGAAAAGGTTCCGTATGGGGAAAATCCTGACCTGCCGAAGCTTTACGGCACACTGGCGAAGCACTTGAACCTGGCCCCAAGCCAGCACAGCGAGGAAGCGTTCAGACGAATCCTCGGCGGGTGCCACTCTGTCGTGGATGGGCTTGGGAATCTCCGAAATCTGTTGAGCGACGCGCACGGGAAAAGCAAAGCCAGTGTGAAACCAGCCCCGCGTCACGCGGAACTGGCGGTCAACCTGGCCGGAACGATGGCGCTGTTCCTGGTTGAAACTTGGCAGGCCCGGAAAGCTGCATGACCGGCAGCGTCTTGAGCGCAGCCTGAGCGACTAAGGGCGCAACCGTGCCAGCAGCCCTGAAAACCGGTTCGCCCTGCACCTTCTCGATGGCCCCCTCGCCGTACGTCTTGTAAATCCGCACGGCCCGGCTAGTGCTGACGCCGTTCGAGTGGAGGTGGCCGTGGCGACGGCCCAGGCAGCGTTTGAGGCCATCGATCGAAAACCTGAAGATGGCGAAGCTCGACCGTTGCTGGCCGGGTCATCTCAATAATTAACGACCTTGCCAACCGCTTCAACGTAGGCAATCAGGTAATTCGGGAATACGTGCGTCCACTGTCCGATGCTGCGGTACTGAAAATCGCGGGCCGTGTAATCCCGGCTCATCGCCATCACGGCGTCTTCCACGTCCTTGGGCGCGTCAACCGCCAGCCCCTTGGCTTTTGCCTCAGCGAGAGCGACACAAAGCTTATGCCCGATTTTGAACTGAATGTCGTGCATCGTAGCCCCACGCGCCAACAGATAGGCTTTGAGGAAGTTTTCGAGCGATTGGAATAGCAGAAAGTAGGTCGGCCACATCGGAACGCCCTTAAAACCCGCCTGCGTGTACTTCGCAGCGTCAAGGAATTCCCTCGCCAGCTTGGAGAAATTGTGCGGGGAGTCGTTGTCTAAAAACTGCCCCATCGGGACAATGCCGTGGCTCAGAATGCTCATAATCGGCAGGGTAACAGAAATCAAGCACCCGTTCAAGCGTGGTGGACCCTTTCAGCGCGTGTCCCCCCGGAGCAGGTTGAATTGCGCCAGCGCCTTGAGCATCCTCTTCAACTGCTCCGGCAGCAGCCGCTGGCCTTCCGCCTCTAAGTGCTCGAAATTCGGATACCCCGTGATGGGCGCTTCGACGCCGCCGGCGCCGCCCGACACTTGGCCCGCTACGTCCTTCAACACGCCGAGGAAGCCAGCCAGCATCGCGCTTTGCTCCCCGATCTCCTTGGTGAGTCGGTCCAGGCCGTGGCCTCTGGCGCTCGCGTTTGGGGACGGCGCAATTCCCCAACGAAAAGAGCCCCGTACCGTAAACGCCGGAGGCGGGGGGGTGGGGTGTTCCGGCCTGTCAATCCTCGGTCGGCGTCGTCCGCTGGTTCAAAGCTCAATCACCAAGTCGCGCTTTTCCTCGTCGCCGCGAGGCCCTGGCGGCTGCGTGGTCGCCCGGTGCTGCCCCCGGGTTTCCCCAGCGTTCGGCTACGTAAAGCGCGAGGCGGGCCATTGTGCGCGATTGGCAGAACTTGTGGCGGGTTTGGTCGCGGGGGGAGCGGTCGCCAGCGCCTTCGCCTGGTCACGCAGGGAGCACCGGGTTTGGAGTAGGCTTATCTTGGCCGTCCAGCCCGCTAATCGCCTCGCCTGGCGGTCCTGGCGCGAACGGGCCGCGTGAATTGGCGGGTGTTCGACCGTCGCCAAACCGGACACGAATGCGCAACGCTTTCTCCATGGCTTGATCGCCACTTCGGCCCGCATCGGTGCAGCAAATGCAAAAGCTGCACGGCTCGGCGGCGAAATGCGCCAGGGTGGCCCGGCGATGCTGGCCACGGCGGACGGCTTGGACCAATTTTGGGAGGCAACGCCAGCCGGCTTGCGCTTGGCGTTGCCGCTCCGGCGCGAACGGGGGAGGGTAACGGATGGGCAGAACGCGGAGCCGGGGACGCATAAGTGGCCGTGGCGGCGGCATGGTCGCCAGATGCTTTCATTCCCGTCGGCCCACCATAAAAGGTCCCCGTTTCCGCCGACAAAAGCGCCCAGAGGCGTGAAGCCTGGCCCGCCTTTGACCATTGCCGCCGGTCGCACCCCCAATTCGGGTCTGAAGGAACCGCCGTGCGGGTCTTGAATTACCCAGTACAACAGATTTAGCGTAGCGTTCAGGGTCACACAGAAAACCGAGAAATTCCTGTACGAAGACCCGCAACCGAGCACACGCCCCCACGGGCGCGGCTTGGCGCATTCTTCGTTCAGGCACGGGCGGATGATGATCACACGGTATCTCATGTGCAACGAGCATGGCAGAGCGGAGGAACTGCTCCGGCCGGCTGGATGCTTTTGCGCCTACCAGCCATCCACCCTAGAACTCGTAATGCTTCGTTCAGAAACAGCGGGAGTTCGACACAGGCGCATCCGCTCGTCGCAGGCGTGGAGATCAAAGCGAACGAGCCGCCCGATCTTGACGTAGGGCAACGACTGCTGGCGCATCAGGTTGGTCACAGTACGTGGGCTGACGTTGAAATGCGTGGCCACTTGCAACTTGGTCACCCACTTTGGCGGTTGCGACGGCGCTGGGCCTCGATGGCCCCGCTTAAAAAATACGAAGGCCACGTCGCATTCCGCTGCGTTGAAGCGAACAAGGTGCCGCACCTTTGTGTATGGCAGGACACGTCGCTTCATCAATGATGAAACCGTGCGCAGCCCTACCTGGAAGTGGGCAGCTACTTGGTTCTTGGTTAACCAAGTGGCCTCACCGGAAGGCTCCTTGTCTGCGTTCGGGCCGACAGGTTTAAGATTGTAATTCATTAGCTGGTTGCTCATAAAGTGCTTAGAGATTTCGTCAGGCCGTGAGTGGTTAAGGTAGGAAGCATTGCTTCGGCCCTAGGTAGCAATTGCCCCGGGAAATACTTGGCCGCTTCGGCCAGGCGCTCCACGGCGCCACCGGACCGGGACAGTAGTTACGGGAGGAGGAAATCTTGTTCGCAGGGTGCTCTTCCGTGAATGGCAATCGGGAAAGCTGCTGCTAAAACGCTTCCTGCACGGGACGAGCGCTTGCGTTGAATAGAGGGGCCAAAAGCGTGGTTCGAGCGACAGCCCTGCTGGCCCGAAACCCAGGGGAGATTTCGAAGAAGCCGCGCCCGATCCTCCATCGACCGCGGAATTCGGAAGCTGCCGATCTACAGAAACATTATTTCTCTGAACTTAAGAATTGTCAGGCCGGCTTATGAATTCCAAGGGTTACGACACGTCCGCATTTGCGGCACTTAGCACGCCCAAACGGGGCAGGACGCCGGAGGAGGCCACAACACCGTCCCGTCGCCTTAGCTGCCGCGACCAACGCTGCTCGCTCGGCCCTCTTCGCCTCCCTTGCCGCCGCTTTGCTTTCGGCGACGCTCTGGAATCGCACCTCACCTGCATCAACAGCAACCGTGTAGCGGGCCAGCCATATCGCATCGACCTGATTGTTGTCGATCAGTTTGGCGTCGTGGAGCATACTTCCGGATTCCGCGTCATAAACGACGTAAGAGGGATCTGCTTTCGCCAGCGCCTCTGCCATCTGGTGCTTTCTTGCGGCGCCATTCGCGGTCGCAAACATCTTGAGTGTCGTCGCCGAAACGCAGCAAACGTGGACGGCCGTTCCTCGGCACGCCGCCCAAATTGCCGCTCGGAGCGAGGCCCAGAGTTGCGCCTGGTCAGGACTCTTGGCGAAGAGCACGTCCTCGAACACGATTCGTTCCACACCGGTTTTGATTTGATTTTCCAGAAACGCAAGCAGGTGCGCAAACCTTACGTCCCCGGTGCGGTTTTTGCCGGATTTTTGCTGTTCCGCCAATTCCTCCTTGGTTGCGAGGACGAGCGTGCCGGTTTGGTGAATTTGCCCCCGCGTTAATAGGGCCCATCCTGTTGCTGTCGCTATATCCAGCGTTATGGTGGTACTGAAGCTGTTGGCCCAATTCTCTACCCACTTCTTTAGGTGATCGGGCGTGTTCAGCGGAAGGGTGCAGTAGAAATCCCTTGGAGTGCCTCCCGGTTCGATCGAGGGGGTGCTACGGTTTGCCTCGACTATACCGGCGCCTTCTCCGGTTGGCCAGCGCAAGTTTTGTCTCACTGGAATGCCGAGTGCCAGGGCCTTCGCACGAATCCCCGACATGATTTCGCTGAGATGACCGGGGAATAGTTTGTCGGCCGTGGGCATGGAAAGGGTGAGCAGCACCGATTCGGTGGGGGTCAGGTGAACCATCCGCCGCCGCGCTCCCTTGTTCATCGAGCCACAATCAATCGCGACGGGCAGGTTTTCTGGAGCGTGCCCTGCGAACTGGACCGGCTCAAACAGCAGGTGAGTTTTTCCGAGACACTTCATTTCCCGCGGGCATACGCCCGCGAGCATCAGCGCGGAGAATCTCACTTCCACGGGGCTCAACACTGGCAAGAGCATGCTCCAGTGTTTCGCGTTGATTAGACCGCTTGCGATTGGCAGGTTCAGATCTTCCTCCGATCCGGCGTGCGTGCGGAAATAATAGAAAGACCGGCGCAGGTGGTGGTAATAGTGGTCCAGTGTCTTTAGGCATACGGACGCGGCGGCTTTGGCTTGGCTCATTGTGTTAGTTTCGGTGATCATATTTGTTGTCGTTGTTGTTTGTTAGTTATTGGTGTTAGTTGTTGCAAATTCGATAATCAGTTAGGTTGCAGCGCGCTGTTTAGTTCGCCGCGGCGCGCCCGATTCCGGGAAGCAGGCTCAGGTCGAATTGGTCGGCATCGCCACGGCACGAGAACCTTTTGTTTTTTGCTGACGGAGCAAAGGTGGTGTCGCTTCCGGCCCGCACAGCAGTGGGCTCTTTGTCCGGCTCGGTCGAGTCGTCGACAACCAGTCCGCGCTGCCTCTCGAAGTACCCAACCCAGTCTTCGACCCAGGCCCGCAAATGTGCCGGAGCATCGGGGAGAGTGCGAAAGACGCGGACGCAGTCTTCGAAGCTGGCTGGCGTGCGGTAAACCCGGTCGCTCATGGCCTTTGTGTGTGATGCGTCGTCGTTGACTCCGGTTGCTTCAGTTAAGCCGTACCAATAGGTATCGTGCATGCGACGGATGCAGTTATCCGACACGTCCTTGATCCCCAAAACTTTGGCCTTTGCATAGATCCGGCCGATGATCTCTTCAACGTGACAAGGGAAGAGCGGCTCCCCAGGTTCGGGCATTGCCAGATATAGCAGCACTCGCATCGTTGGCAGGAGAGTCACGACCCGGCCTTCCTGGTTTTCCTTCTTGGCTTTGTCGTAACCGGGTGGCACGTTGATTTTGAGCGGGAGCGTTTCCGGGTGGCTCCAGCCCTTGAGGAACATCCGCCCATGGATGATATGTTCGGCGCCCAGGCGATCGAACTCGGACGCGCGCACGTCCGAAAACAGGAGAACGGCGACTCTCAATTCGACGCGATCAAGTGCGGGAATGAGCTTTGCCCACGAAGCGGCGCTGAGGGGGGGCCGCGGAGTGCGTCCCACTTTCGGCTTTTCCATTACTTTTGTGGGCAAGTCCAAGAGCAACGGCCAGGCGCCGAGTTTGAAGGCGCGGATGAAGATTCGCCGGCAGGCATCGAAGAGGTGCTTCTTGGATTTGTCGCTGAACCATTTCTCGCGACCATCTTTGTCGCGGGGCGGGCAGAGCCATTTCTTCTTGATCATCTTTTTGTCCTTCTCTTCCTGGGTCAAAAACTTGCCTGCCTGGAAGTCTCGCAGCATCTGCTCAACTTCGACCGGGGTGATGAGGTGGATGTAGCGGCCGGCGGCGAGCTTTATGAGCGGTTTTGCATCCGCAGCCAGTTTGCTGGTGTGTTTCCCGGTGGAGTTTTCTTTCACGCACGGGAGCAGGGTCTTGACGACTTCCTCCACCGTCATCGGCTTGCGCGGCAAATGGCATGCGGCGCCGTCCTCGAAAGCTTTCGCGACGACCACATTTGCTTCGTGCAGGCGGCGGGCGGTGGGGATGAGTTGGCCGAGAAACATCGGGATGGTGAGGCCGGTCCCCTCCAGCGACTTTTCCATATCGTCGTAGGCCAGGGCTTTCCTGTTTAGCGGTTCATATTCCTTGCGCGGGAGGGTAATCTTGCTGCCCCGGTACTTCTCGAGGAGGTCATAAGCCACCTTTTCGATTACCTCCTTATATTTGCTCTGCTCCTTTTTCGCTCTTCCGGAGCTGGTCGGGGGCACAAAATGGTTGTTGAACAAATAGCGATCCTCATGTGGTGTAACCTGGATGTGGAGGGTTACTCCGTGCTTTGTCACGTCGAAGGGAGTTCTTTTTCCCACAGTTGCGTTTTTCTTGGTTTTTGGTTTTTCTTTGGTTTTCATACTGAATCTGCCGTTTTCACTTCGTCCCCTTGCCGTCCCGCAGGGGTAACGGAGCGGAGCGACGAGTGCGGGTTCTGACTTGCATCCCATTGGAATTCAATCACTTGGGTTGAGTGAGATTTTTTTCTCCCGAAAGGACGGAGTCCTGCAGGGCACCTGTTTTCCGTTTTCCCTTTGGTGCGCGATGTTGGCTCCTGCGGCAACATTTTGCCGCCATCGGCATCGTCAACGGGAAGTGAAAAACCAGGCAGATAGGCCGCAATGGGAACGAATAGGCTGCTAAATCCGCCCTCGGTGTCCCGAAACGTCCCCGATGCGGGAACGGTGGCTTTGACAAGGACAATGGCGGATTGCCCGGTGAGGCCGATGGTGGGTGAAACCGGGTTATTTCGAAGCGTCAGCGCCTTGGTTTGGGCCGGAGAATTCGGATGTGACGCCGCGCACGTAATCAGAGGCGGGGTGCGGAGTAGCCCCATTAAATCTGCACCCACACAGCGACGATGCGCACCTTGGGCCTTGAATCGGATGCTTCCAGTCACCGGCATGTCGTCGGGAATCAATCTCCGCTCAATGGAGTCGCGAGAGAGATCCATCAAAGTGGCGGCGTCCTCGATAGGAAGTTCGAGATCTTCGACTTCGACTGGTGAACTGAAAGAAAATTTTTGCCCGTTTTTTGCAAGGGCCTGAACGTCCTGGCCGTAGTAGCGTGGTTCTGGCTCCGGCGCTCCGAGTTGAAGCCGTTTCTGCCGTACCCGCCCAGGAACGAATTCCGCCTGCCAACGGATGCTCCAGCGCTTAATCGTCGTGTCGGAGCATTGGGCTATCTCGCTTGCGGTCTTGGCCTTGAGCCACCTCCAAACGTAAAGGCGGTTAGGCAAGAGGAGAAAAGGAAGTGCGGCACCCCTTTGCTGTTGGCTTTCGTTTGAATCTACTGGCTGAACTGTCATCTAAAGCAATCATCAGGTTGCTTTACGCACGCTCCTACCTAAGAGCGCTACTTCAGCCAGCCACTTTCATCGGGCTTAACAGTAGGTCCCGAAATGGGACCCCCGCTAAGCCTTATTAAGCCGCTTCCGGGCTTAAACGTTTCCTCTTGGAAACGGGGCCATTCCCTTCTTTTCACTAACTTTTTTGAGATAGCAGCTTCAATGCCAACGACCATATAACCGTACAATTCCTCCCGTTGAGGTGACTTCTGCGAAGACTTTGCACTGCGTTCACTCCTGAATGTTCACTGTCCAATATTGGGACTTTCTTGTTCCCAGAATGACCGTCTTTTTGACATCATTCAGGATGCAGGGCTTCTCAGACAAAGGGAAACGGCACCATGACCTGCGTGGCGACAATAAAAATTTTTTCTTGAAGAACAATTGTCGTTGAACAATTATTCGTGGCCGCCGTGCTGGCGCAACATATCCGCCATTCGTACCACAAAGTGCAGAGGTGTATCGGATCCAGCGTATTTTTCGGGGCCGCCGGATGTGACGGGCCAGGAAAAAGCTGACTGATCGTTGGATCTTTTGACCATGACGCGCTTCGCGGTTCTTCGAGCCGCCCCGGTTGCGACCACTTGCCGGCGGGCCGTGGATGGTATGTTCGCCACGCACCGCCATCTTCTCTGTCCGGAAGGGGACCTTTTTCTCGTTTTCCTGCCGGTGAGTGGAAGCCCTCCGCTGCCGCAGGGTCCGGTATTGACGCTGCCGGCCGGGGTGGTGGGCGTGCTCGATGCCGGGCGCGTGTTGGGTATGACCGGTGGCTGATGGCGGTGGGCGTTTGTCCGGACTTATTTGTTGTGCTGAGGTAATAATAAAAGCGCCGGAACGCCGCCTGCCCGATGCGCGCCTCCTTCGCCCCGTCGCCCCAGAGATTGACGCCGTGCGGTGTGCCGTGGCCAGCCATCGGGCCGAAGTGGCAGGTGTCCACCCATTTTGGCGTGCTGGTGTCCACCAAACCGGCACCGCCGCAAAAAGCGGTCAAGGCTTGGCGGCTGCGACTTCCCGGCTTGCGCGGAATCGATCGAGTTGAGATTTGCGGAACCGCACAGATGATGTCTTTCCAGTGCCGTACTTTTCGTATGGAATCTGCTTTTTCTTCATGTGCCGCTGTAGTTTGCGCGGGCTGATGCCCAGATACGCGGCCGCAGCCTCCTTGGTTAGCGGTGGGTCATCTGCCAGCTCTGCACCCGCTCGGACCGCCATCAAACCGTGCTCGGCCAGTAATGGCAGCAGCGCTTTATATGTCGCGACTTGCTGCGGCGTCAGTTCTGGGGCCGGTTGTCCAGTCCCCAGAACAACATCAACGGCCGATTTAATGATCTCCTGCGAACCGTTGGCTGCCTGCAGTAACTCACGCACCTTGTCGCTGTGCTGAAGCAATGATGGCAGGCGGGCCCCCAACCACTCT
>Ga0326728_10019963_pt1 | contig 12891 bp, 15 predicted proteins | sample MB3enrmetagenome_FD_207602 | JGI IMG/M metagenome (GOLD analysis project Ga0326728, IMG submission 207602) | Lab enriched peat soil microbial communities from McLean, Ithaca, NY, United States - MB31MN | ecosystem: Environmental > Terrestrial > Soil > Wetlands > Peat | place: USA: New York...
TTTTGCTGCGCCAGTTCTTTTTCCGCTGCCGGAAAACCGCCTTCCGGTCCGATAAAGAGACTAAGTTCTGAAGCGTTTCTAAACGGCGGATTTTGCAGGGTTTGTTTCAAACTGACATTTTTTTCTTCTTCCCAGAGCAGCAGGGCAGGCCGTTTGACTGCGCGGCAGGCTTCCGCGAAGGAAATTATCGGGTGGAGGACAGGCAGAACTAATCTTTCGGACTGCTCGGCGGCTTCCCGGATGATTTTTTGCCAGCGTTCTATTTTCGCAGCCGATTCTTTCCGGGAGACACAACGCTCGCTGATAAACGGGACGAAGTCCGTTATCCCCAGTTCGACGCCTTTCTGCAGCACCAGTTCGAATTTATCCGATTTTAAGAGCGCCTGATAAAGCGTGATTTTAACGCGGGGTTCCCCGGTTCCCAGTTTTTTACCAATTACTTTACCGGTTACCTGTTCTTTGGTAATCCGCTCGATTTCTACTTCGAATTCCCGACCGCTGTTATCCAGAATGGTAATGAGGTCAGTCGGTTTGAGGCGGAGGACATAGCCGATCTGGCGCAAAGGTTCACCGGTAATGGTAACCATGTCCTGTTGAATCCAGTCTGCGGGAATAAAAAAACGGTGCATCGCACTCCTGTCTGCCGGTAATTAAATGAATTATGAAGAATCAGAGGGATGAAGTCAATAAAAAGGGGAAGAAAAATGGAAAAACGGGACGCCGGTCAAACTATGCAACTTATTTGCTGCGCTCGCAACGATTCTGAAAAGGGGGGTGACAAAAACCGCTTGACTAAAGTAGAACATATGTACTAATATAACAAAGTAAACTATCACATATTATGAAACTTCCTGCGGGGCGCGAAATAAAAAATTAATAGCGGTGTGTTTGAGTATGCGGAAAATGAACGATAACACTTACGATTTACCCCCGGAATTTTGCCATTACCCTGATGAAGGTTGTGAATTTTCAGAATCGTGTCTGAATTGTCCGCTGCCTGTTTGTATCTATGACGAACCGAGGGGAAAACACCGGTTGTTGAGAAAAAAGCGGGTGAAGGAAATGAAGCAACTTTATGCTAAGGACGGTAAATCTATCAGAGAACTGGCGCGAATTTACAAAGTGAGCCGGCGCACCGTGCAGAGGACTTTAAAAGTTACTTTCGGGGAAAACGGAATATATTCAACGACTGAGGAGTGAAAAGTGAAAGACAATTTTAAACCGGGTGATTTAGGCCGCCGCGATGCCGACAGAATGAGACGCTACCGGGAATTACTGGATTTTTACCAGGGGGTGCAATGGCCGGAAAGGGAGCGGCGGGGCGAAAAACGCCTGACTTTCAATTATGCCCGGGTCGTAGTGGACAAAATGGCTTCTTACCTGATGTCCGGCGTGAAGTTTGTGGTCGACCCCGGGGAGGATACCGCTGCCGGTAGAGAAAAAGCGCGCCGCGCCGAAGCCGTGCTGCAGCAGGTTTACGACGCGAACGGCCTGGAGCAATTGGATTTCGAAACCGAAATTGATTGTTCCGTACTGGGAGACGCGACTTTTAAAGTAACCTGGGATACCGAAACCGGTGCGGTCAGAGTTACGGCGCCGGATGTACAGGGTATTTATCTCTGGCAGGGCGGTGACGACGCGGCCAAAGTCCGGCAGGTGGCTTCGCGGTATTACCTCGACGTTGACGTTGCGGCGGCAATGTACGGCGTCAAACCTAAAGGGAAAACCACCACCGTGGTGGAAATGTGGACGGCCGACGAATTTGAACTTTGGGTGGACGATACAAGGATAGAGCAGCAGGCTAATCCCTACGGCTTTATCCCCTTTGTCATTTTTCCCAATGTGCGGGAACCGAAAAAAACCTGGGGCGCTTCCGACCTGACGCAACTGATGGAACCGCTGCGGGAATTTAACCGGGCGATGTCGCAGCTATCACGCATCCTGGAATTGTCCGGGAACCCGGTGGCGGTGCTCGAAAATGTCGAGGAATCTGAGGATATCGCGGTTAAGCCTGGTGCGGTCTGGAATATTCCGGAATCGGCCAAAGCCTATCTACTGGATTTATTGCAGGGCGGCGGGGTGCAGCTGCACCTCGATTATATCAATCTTTTATACCGTACGATGCACGACGTTTCGGAATCGCCGCGGGCGGCTTTCGGCGGGAACGAGACCAACCTTTCCGGCGTGGCCCTGGAAATGGAACTGCAGCCGCTGCTGCAGAAAGTAAACCGGAAGCGGGCCATCCGGACCGTGGCCTACAATCAGCGGAACCGGATGATTCTGAATTTAATGGAGAAATATCACGGGGATGATTTCGGGGATTATAACCTGAAAGTAGTCTGGAGCCCGGTGCTGCCGCGCGATATGACGCAAATGGTGGCAAACGAACAGGTGCTGGTGCAGGGCGGAATTCATTCGCGTCATACCGCGATGTATGAAGTGGGCGTTAAAGACCCGGAGACGGAATTTGCCCGCTGGCTGGAAGAAAGGGATGCAATTTTAAAAATGAACCGCGATTTGAATGTACGACCGTCTAAAGGAACGGCTGGAGAGTGAGCGATTACGCCGGGTTTAGAGGTCAGCAGATAAATTAAAGGAGGAAAAAATGACAGAGGAAGAGAACAAAGAAAACCGCCGGGAGGATAATTCCGGTACGGAACCGGAACCGAAAGCAGCCGGGTTCGCGCAGATAATCGCGGACAAGGACACCGAAATTGCTGCGCTGCGAAAATCGGAGAGCGAACTGAAAGAAAAGTTAACGGCGGTCTCCCGATTATTTTCCGATGCGGTCGCCAACTATAAAGACCGGGTGCTGGAGCTAAACCCGGAAATTGCCGGGGAATTGATTGCCGGGGAGACGATTGAGGCGGTGAACAACTCCCTGGAAAAGGCCATCAGCCTGGTGGGACGGGTAAAGAAATCGGTGGAGAAAGAAATCGCGAATATCAAAGTGCCGGCCGGCGCACCCGGCCGGCGGGCTGCCGATTTATCGGCGCTGTCACCGCGGGAAAAAATTCAATACGCAATAGGAGGTAAAAAATAATGGCACTAACATTAGCGGAAGCATCCAAATTATCCAATGATATCCTGCTCCAGGGCGTGGTGGAGACAATTGTGAAGGAATCCCCGATTTTACAGGTGATGCCCTTCATCGAAATTGTCGGGAACGGGCTGACATACAATCAGGAAAAAACTTTACCGGACATTGATTTTTACGATGTCGGCGATAACTGGAGCGAATCAACCCCGACCTTCGAACAGAAAGTTGCTAATCTGAAAATTATGGGCGGCGACGCGGATGTGGACAATTTTCTGAAAGCCACCCGGAGCAATGTGCAGGACCTGGAAGCCGCAGTGGTGGAATTGAAAGCCAAAGCGCTGCGGAACAAGTTCGAAGACACTTTCATTTACGGCGATTCGGCCGGTAACGCCAAACAATTCGACGGTTTGAGAAAACTGATTGACACCGGCACGACAAGCCCGCAGGTGATTGCGGCCGGCACGAGCGGCGCAGCGTTGACCCTTTCGCTGCTGGACCAGTTAATTGACGCAGTCAAAGGCGGCAAACCGGACATGCTGTTGATGAGCCGGCGTTCACGGCGAAAAATCAATGCACTGGTCCGGGCATCGGGCGGGATGATGGAATCCAACCGCGACGCCTGGGGCAATTTCGTCCAATACTGGGACGGTGTACCCATTTGTGTCAGCGACTGGATTCTGGACACGCATGTGCTGTCCGGCGGCGTGGAGACGGGAACAACCGGCGGCGCCTGTTCCTCGATTTACGCTTTACAGATGGGTGAAGGCGCGGTTTGCGGCCTGACGGCACCCGGTTTTGTGACAGTGGAACCAATTGGTTCGCTGGAAACGAAAGACGCCAGCCGCAATAGAATCAAATGGTACGTCTCGCTGGCGCTGTTCAGCGCAATCAAAGCCGCCGCTTTAATCGGCGTACAGGATAACTAAAACAAGCAATCAGCTTTCAGCTGTCAGCGTTCAGCTTATACGGTTGATAACTGACGGCTGAAGGCTGCTGAAGAGGTGAAACATGAACTTAGTAGACATGCGGGCGATTGTAAGGCGGGACATGCACGATGAAGATGCTAATAATTACCGCTGGACAAATGATGAACTGGACCGGCACATCGGCCATGCGGTGAAGGATTACTCAGAAGCCATGCCTTATCAGCAAAAAGCGGTGAAAGCCACAACCTCCGGCTCGCGGGAAATCGATATTTCCGCCCTGAGCGACCGGATAATGGTTGAAGCGGTGGAATACCCGGCTGGGATGTTCCCCTGCAGATTCCAGCGTTTTTCGTTGTGGGGCGATACCATCACTTTACTTGGTGACGAGATTCCGGACGGTTCAACCGCCTGTATTTATTACGGGCAAATGCATACGCTCAACGTCAGCACTTCGACGGTTACAGCCTGGCAGGAAGACCTGATTGTCACGGGCGCCTGCGGCTACGCCGCCGTAGAGTGGGCCGTTTACGCCATCAACCGTGTAAACGCCGGGGGAGACACAACGTCCGGCGAACTACTGAGCTGGGGCAAGGAGAAATTGGCGTTCTTCCGTCTGGAACTCAAAAGACTGGGCCGGAAAAACCGGGTGCGGGTCCGTTCCCTTTACCGTCCTTTTCACCGTCCGGTATCAAAAACTACCGATTACGGGCCGGCAGGGAAGGAATAAAAGATGAGGACATTATCAGCAACACTGTTGGCGGCACAGCAATCGGAGAGCCACACCCCCGCGGTAAAAATTGAGGTTAAAAACAAGATGGCCGGCGTGACCCGCCTCAATTGGGAGAGGTTATACCACGGCAGCGAAGATGAATATTTCCACGGGATGACTTTAGCCGGGGACGGTTCGCTAATCAGGGCCAGAATTACCTTACCGGCCGACGGGCGGAAGCTATACTGGCAGCGGACGGCAAATCCCGATCCACAGTCTGATTTCAGCGTCTGGACTTACGCCAATCAATATAACTGCCTGGCCGCCGCCGTAGCCGCGCACGGCAGCGAAGTTTCCATTTTCTGGGTAAACGGTAACCGTGAACTGAGACGTTTGAAAAGCACGAATTACGGCACGAGCTGGCTGAGCGAACTGCTCGATTATACGCCTTCAATCGATGTCCATGGTTTGACCGCGGCATATAAACCCAACGGCGACCTGATAATTTTCTTTACCGACCAGATGAACCTGCGGGTTAAAAAATGCGTTGGCGGGAGCTGGCAATCCACCGCGGTTTGGGATAAAACCACCGGATACCTTTCCAGCGTCAGCACAATTTACGACCGCGATTGGAATTTGCTGTTAACCGGGCAGGACGTAAATGGGAATTATAAGGTCTGGTCGCTGGTTTTGGGTGACGGCAGTGATGTGACCGCCGGGGTATGGGCGTCTTTGCAGGAACTGGCTTCAGCACCGGCCGGCGGCAATTTTGAATACGGCGCGGCATTCCTCGATAAACCGGACATCTCCCGGGCGACCTATGTGGAAAAATTCAGCGGGGTGCAAAGCTACAGCCGTCCGTTCTTCTTAAATTCGATTGCGGATGCAAGGTTTTCGGACAATTTGTGGTGCGAACCTTCACCTTTTAACCTCTTAAGTGAATACGGTTTGGCGATGGCGCATGCCGGGAATTCCGTCTGGCTGTCAACGGCGAACGGCGTCTGGCGGACTAATCTGACAGAGACGAGTTTGGACATTACCGCCGATATCCTCGAAATAAAATATGAAACTACTCCCCGGGAAGGCCGCTTGCAGGTGACACTGAGGAATGACGACGGTAAATATCAATCTCCGGGTGCCGGTAATCTGGCTTTGTTGAACATCGGCAGTCAAATAGAATTCAGTCCGGGGTGCGTTACCGCTTTGGGCAATGAAACGAGCGCCGGTCCGGTCCTCTGGCTCGACGGTTGGGAACATAGCAGCGCCGGAGGCAGCAGTAGTCTAACGCTGTACGGCATCGACGGCTGGCATTTGTTGGCAGACTGGCGGGCCGAACACCAATACCGCTGGAACAAAGATAATAATGAGATGTCGGTGAAGCAGATGCTGGCACTGGTATTCGCCAGGGTTGGCATCCAACTGGCGGCGCAGTCGGAATCAGCGTTTGCCGATAGTTTTTATCCCGATTTTACGATTCATCCTAACGACCGCGGCGACCTGATAATCCGGCGTTTACTTTCTTTTATCCCGGATGTGGTATTCATCGAGGGGCTGCAGGCCTTGCTGGTTAACCCGCAATCTACCGACAGTCCCGTTTACGCATACGGACTGGCCCACCTTATCCGGCAGGGAAAATACCGTTCCGGCAGCTGGCAGACAAATCAGGTCCGTATCGAAGGCAGCGACCCGGCCAGCGGAGAACCGGTAATCACGGATGCATTTTCCTGGGAGCAAATGGCGTTTTTTTACGACCGGGCAAAACAGGTTACGGATAGAAATATCGGTAATGTCACTGCGGGCCAGAATCTGGCGGGCAGTTACCTGCGCAAGGCGGAAATAGAATCAACCGGCGGTTTGATAACCACGCCGGTCAATTGCGGCCAGCAGTTATATGATGTCGTGGAAATCACCGACCAACGGGCCGGGCTGGCGGCGGCGAAGAAACGGGTATTGGGCATCACGTTAAATTATCTGCCGGAGCGCGGCGAATACCAGCAGCAGCTGTTATTGGGAGGAGTCTAAAAATGACGGTGAAAAAAGCGATATTAAGAAGTTTTAATGCAGGCAGTTATTCCGCCACAGTGGAGATTACCGGCAGCGGCAAGACCTATCTGGAGGGGGTCACGGTGGCGCGGAATTTACCGGCGGCAGAGATGATGGCGGGCAGGAATCTGGCAGTGCTCTTTTTTGATGAGCATGACGCGAAAGACGCAGTAGTAGTGGCGGTTTATGTCTAAAAGTTATTCAGATTTACCCCTGATTAACCGCTTGATGGCGGTGTAAGAAATAATTACGCCGACGATGATGACCAGGATGCCGAGTACGGCAAAGGGGTCATGTCTTAACCGGGTAAACTCATCCCCCAGCGAACCCCAGGCGCCCATGAAACCGGCCCAATTGACTTCCGGACTTTGCCACATGCCGATACCCAGCACCAGGATAATGACACCGGCAACCAGAATGATGAAAGCTTTAATTCTGGTTATCAGAGGGCTGCTTTTACTTTTCTTCGCAGGCATTTTAAATTAAACTCCCGGTGCGCCGTTATTATAGATCATTAAGATCTCTTTTAAAAAAACCATCAAGCATAATTACGACCCGATACTGCCGCCTTGGATGATGCGTAAAATATCGTGGTAAGAAATCACCAGGAATAAAAGCATCAGCAGCATAAAACCGATAGAGTGCACCATCGCTTCGGTTTTCGGTGAAATCCGTTTACCGTGCCGCACCCATTCCAGCAGCACGAAAACAATCCGGCCGCCGTCCATGGCCGGAATCGGAAAAATGTTCAAAATACCAAGGTTTAGACTGATAACGGCCGCAAAACTCAACAGATTAGCAATGCCGGTCTTGACAATTTCACCGGTCAATTGCGCAATTCCTACGGGTCCGGTAAAACTGACGGGGACTGACCCTCGAATCATCCCGATAACACCGGTAACAAAAAGCACAATCATGTTCCAATAACTGCTGATGCCATTGGGAATGGCGACCCAGAACGGATCGCTTTTCCGCACGGCATTCGTTATCGCCACGCCGGTAGCACCCCGGTTGGCGGGGGCGTTGGCCTGCGGTGTTAATTTCACGTCCGCGACGGTGCCGTTGTAATGCTTGACGGTGACGGTAACCTCGGTGCCCAGGTTCGCCAGGATGATGTTTTCATAATCATTAACATTTTGCACCGGCTGCCCGTTGACATCGAGAATAACGTCGTTGACTTTGATGCCGGCGTTGGCGGCGGGCGAATTGGCCACAATCTCCTCGACAAAAACCTGGCCCTTGTCGCTGGAATTGACGTTGACCGCTTCCAGGTGCGGAATCATAAAGGCAATAGATAGCAAGATAATCGGCAGCAGGATATTCATGATGGAACCGGCGCTGAGCACGATTAAGCGGACGGGGATGCTCTTGCCCGCCAGACTGCCGGCGACATTGGGGTCTTCTTCTCCGGCCAGTTTATTGAATCCGCCGAGGGGAATGGCATTCAGGGAATAAACGGTCTCGCCTTTTTTTATCGAAAATAACCGCGGCGGCAGGAAGATGCCAAATTCTTCCACCCTGACCTTGAACAGTTTGGCGGTAAAGAAATGTCCCAGTTCATGGGCGAGGATAAGGATGATTAATATCAGAAAAAACGATACCAGGGTAATCAGCATTTTTTATCCTGACGGTAGATTTCAAGCGTTTTGGCGGTTGCCCATTTATCTACTTCCATAATAGCATCAAGCGTGGGATGAAGTATGTTTTGATGCGCGGCCATGACCCCCGCAACCAGGCGGGCGATACCGGTAAACTTAATTTCTTCTTTCAGGAACAGGTCTACCGCGATTTCATCGGCGGCGCAGAGCGCGGTCGGAGCGGTGCCGCCGGTTTTCGCCGCACTCATGGCCAGTTCCAGGCAAGGGAACTTCTTAAAATCGGGGCTTTCAAAGGTTAGTGCTTTGATTTTGGTCCAATCAAGTTGCGGTAATTCGGGATTCGGTAAGCGCTCCGGGTAAGTTAAGGCATACTGGATGGGCAGCCGCATATCGGGGAAAGCCATCTGGGCTTTGAAAGAACCATCCACAAATTCCACCATCGAATGGATGACGCTCTGGGGATGAACGATAACTTCAATTTGCGACACCGGCACATTGAATAACCAGTGGGCTTCGATGATTTCCAGCCCTTTGTTCATCAGTGTGGCACAATCAATTGTAATTTTTTTACCCATCTGCCAGGACGGGTGCTGCAGCGCCTGCTGGGGCGTGACTTTATCCAACTGCTCTGCGGAAAAATTGCGGAAAGGACCGCCGGAAGCAGTTAAAAGAATCATTTTTACCGGCATAGTTTCTCCGTTCAGACACTGCCAGACGGCGCTGTGTTCGCTGTCAGTGGGGAGAAGTTGCGCGCCGTTTTTTTGGGCTTCCCGGGTGATAATTTCCCCGGCCATCACCAGCGGTTCTTTATTGGCAATGGCAATTTTTTTGCCCGCTCTGACGGCGGCCAGCGTGGCGGCTAAACCGGCTTTGCCGGAGGTGGCAACAACGACAATATCCACGTCCGGATGGGCGGCAATTTCTTCCATGGAGAGCAGTTTACTGTTTTGAGTAACGAGTTTTGAATTTTCGTTTTTTTGGTAATAAATAAATTCAGGTTTGAATTCTACGATTTGTGCCGATAGCAATTCCAGGTTTTGCCCGGCGGCCAGCCCGACCACGCGGAAACGGCCGGCCAGGTTACGGACGACCTGCAGCGTCTGCCGCCCGATGCAACCGGTAGAACCGAGAATCGCCAGATTTTTCACTGAACCAGCCATAATTTCCCTTATTTCTGCGATGAAAGCTTAAGTACATAGTACTGGAGACGGGAATATCAGTCAACCCGGAAGAAGCGGTCAGACGCAAGCAGTATTCTTGAACGTCATATCTGCTTGTGATAATATCCATACGTAACGATTTTGTCAGAGGGAATTAAAATGGCTGAAAAAGAAACGAAAAAAAATACTGCCGGAAAACCGGCCGCCGACCTGAAAAGCATTATCCGGACAGTCCCTGATTTTCCGAAGGCGGGGATTAACTTTTATGATATTACGCCCATTTTAAAGGACGGGCGGGCACTGGCTTATACGATTGACACGATGGCCGACCATTTCAGCAACATGAACATTGATGTGGTGGTTTCGATGGAAGCCCGGGGATTCCTGTTCGGGCCGGCGATTGCTTATAAGCTTGGCGCCGGATTTGCGCCGGTGAGAAAGTTGGGCAAATTACCCTGGGATACGCACCAGGAAGAATATGCGCTGGAGTACGGCACGGACACCATTGAAATGCATCAGGATGCAATTCTAAAGGGGGAACGGGTGTTGATAATCGATGATGTGCTGGCGACCGGGGGCACCGCCAAAGCGGTGACCAGACTGATTCAGAAAATGAACGGGGAAATAATCGGCGCGGCTTTTGTGATTGAGTTGACGGCTTTGAAAGGGCGTAAGAATTTGAAGGACGTGCCGGTTTATTCGCTGCTGCAATACTAGCACCGGTGGAATAACTTTCACGCAGTTGCGGCTAATACTTTTTGAATATTACCACCACGTAATAGACGACCATGGCGGAGAAAACCAGACTATCCAGCCTGTCGAGCATACCGCCGTGTCCGGGGAAAATACTTCCCGAATCTTTGACGCCGGTATTCCGTTTGAACAGGGATTCGACCAGGTCGCCGACCTGTCCGAAAACGCTGACCAGCAAAGCGACGATAATCACCTGCCACCAGTTCAGGTAATTACTGACCCGCAACGGCGTATTGAGCAGGAATAACAGACTCACTGCCACGGCACCGATTAACCCGCCGATTGCGCCTTCCCAGGTTTTGCCGGGGCTGATGGACGGGGCAAGTTTTCGTTTCCCTAAAGCGCTGCCGATGAAGTAAGCGGCCGAATCACACCCGAACGAGGTGAAAATGGCTAAAAAGACCCAATTCCGGCCGGCGCTGGATGCGCTGCCGCCTAATCCCCGCAGCGCGACGAAAAAACCCAGGAACCAGCCGATATACAAGACCCCGGCCAATGTCCACGACCAATCGGCGAAAGCCCCGGGTTTTTGCTTTCTGGATAATAGTAGTATCAGGGAGACTATCATGCCGGCAGTAATCACCGCGGGGAGGAGTAATGACGCATCGAAATGCGGTGCCAGCCATGTATTTATAGGCGCGTTGCGGATGACGACCAGCAGTACCGTCCAGATGATTCCAAAAACGGTAAGCGTTTGTGTTTTCAGTTCTCTGGTCAATCGGAAGAATTCAATCGCAGCCAGCAAGCCGATGACGGCCGCCGCAATCGTAAAATACGGGTCACCAAACCAGACAATGATACTGAGAAGGGGTATTGCCCAGACGGCTGTAATAATCCGGTTTTTCAGCATTTACACCGCTTATAATCCGCCGAAACGGCGGTTCCTTCGGCTATACTCGACCAGGGCTTTATCAATATCTTTTTTACCGAAGTCAGGCCAGAGGACATCGGTAAAATAAAACTCACTGTAAGCTGTTTGCCAGAGCAAATAATTGCTGAGGCGCATTTCGTTGGCGGTGCGGATGAGCAGGTCAACATCCGGCATATCTCCGGTATAAAGGTAACGGCTGAAAGATTTTTCATCCAGCGGCTGCGGTTTGTCCGGGTCGTCGGTGAACCGGGTCACGGCGTCCACAATTTCCGCCCGCCCGCCGTAATTGAGGGCAATCCCCAGTGTCAGGCCGGTATTCCCGGCCGTCAGCGCCATTGATTTTTGAAGGGCACTTTGCAGGCTTTCCGGTAATCCGGCTAACCGGCCGATGTGGCGGATGCGGATATTTTTCTCGTGGATTTTCTGCAGTTGTTCCCCGACAAAGTGTTCTCCGAGCTTAAACAATCCATTAATTTCTGATTCCGGACGGTTCCAGTTTTCCGTTGAAAAGATGTAAAAAGTAATGTATTTCACGGGTAATTCGGTGATGTATTGAACCATGCGCAGCATGTTCAGCAGACCTTCCCGGTGGCCGCTGAGGCGGGGCAAACCGCGTTGGGTGGCCCACCTGCCGTTCCCATCAGGCACAATGGCGATATGGTTGGGTATCGACGAGATGCTTGCTGCGGTCTGTTTCATTCTGACGCTCTCTGTGAAACGGAGGGTCTGACGGCTAGACAGCCATCACCTCTTTTTCCTTCTCTTTGCCGATTTGTTCCAAATTCACAGTATAGCTGTCAGTGAGTTTTTGCAACTGATTTTGAAACAGTTTATGCTCGTCCTGAGAAATTTCCTTATTTTTCTCCTGAGTTTTCAGTCTTTCCAGTGCATCACGCCGTTCGTTGCGAATGGCAATTTTGCCCTCTTCAATGCGTTTGTGGACGATTTTTAACAACTCCTGCCGGCGTTCTTCGTTGAGGGGCGGGATTGCAATCCGGATGACACGCCCGTCGTTAATCGGGTTTAAGCCCAATTCGGATTTCTGAATGGATTTTTCGATGCTGGAAATACTGTTTTTGTCCCAGGGCTGTACCATCAGTAAGTTCGCCTGGGGTGCAGTGATGCTGCCGAGTTGATTGAGCGGCAAAACCGTACCGGCGTAGTCAATCTTGAGGTGTTCAATTAAGCTGGGAGAAGCGTGCCCGGTGCGGATGGTGGCGAGTTCTTTCTGTATCACTTCGATTGTTTTTTTCATCTTGATTTCAGCGCCTGAGATGTTCGGATTATTGATCATTTTCATTCTCCTGATACGATAGTACCAATGGATTCACCCATAACCACACGTTCGATGCTGTCTTTGGTCCGAAAATCAAAAACGATAATAGGCAGTTTATTTTCGCGGCATAAGGAAAGCGCTGTGGCGTCAATTACTCCCAAACGCAGGTGCAGCGCTTCCGTCAGGGTCAGTCTATCAAATTTTTTAGCGGAATGGTCTTTTTGCGGGTCGGCATTGTAAATGCCGTCGACATGGTGCGTGGCCTTTAGCACCACCTCGGCTTCCATCTCGATAGCCCGCAGGGCGGCGGCGGTATCGGTGGTCATGAACGGATTTCCCGTGCCGGCGGCAAAAATAACCACGATGCCTTTTTCCAGGTGGCTGATGGCGCGGCGCCGGATGTAAGGCTCAGCGACTTTGGTAACGTCAATGGCAGTTTGAGTGCGCGTTTCTACGCCGATTTTTTCCAGTGCATCCTGCAGCGTTAAAGCGTTGATAATCGTGGCCAGCATGCC
>Ga0326728_10019965_pt1 | contig 12890 bp, 5 predicted proteins | sample MB3enrmetagenome_FD_207602 | JGI IMG/M metagenome (GOLD analysis project Ga0326728, IMG submission 207602) | Lab enriched peat soil microbial communities from McLean, Ithaca, NY, United States - MB31MN | ecosystem: Environmental > Terrestrial > Soil > Wetlands > Peat | place: USA: New York...
TGCGCCGGCCCTGCCGGCCTGGAACCGTGGGTCGAGCAGGGATCGCTTGATTTAGGATCGCTTAATTCACATCTCGCCGGTTTTTTTCGGGTGGTCGGATCTTGATTTCTCCCGGGCAGGCCGGCCACTCAAAGAAGGCTGTTTATGTGGCGTGTTGATGATAATCCGTTTGACGCGAGTGCTACGGAAATCGGTGAAGAACAAAAGCAGGAAAACCGCTGGAAAATCATCCGATCTGCCGTGAACCTGATGGTGGAAAAGGGCGTTAAAGGCGCGACCATGCGTGAGATCGCCCGGGAAGCGGCTCTGGGAAACGCCGCCATATACAGCTATTTTCCCACCAGGGAAGCGATCGTATATGGCTATTATGATGATCAGCTGGATCTGGCCGTCAACCGGTTAAAAGAGATAGCCGGTTTCAATGAATTCAGCCTTCAGGAACAGATTCAGGCCTTCTTTGAGACTCAACTGGAACTCTTTTTGCCGGATCGCGAATTCGTGGACATCAGTTTCAGGGCCATCGCCATTGCCTCGCCCCGCGACTACCAATATTTGAAGCCGATTCGAAGCCGCTTCTCCTGCGTCATCACCGACCTGTTTGAAGCTGCCGTCGAGGTCGACGAAATCCCGGATCAGATGCTTCCGGAACTGACCTGTAATTTCTTTTGGGATTACTACGTGGGCCTTGTTTTTTACTGGTTGAGGGACCGTTCGAATCAATTCCGCAACACCACCGTCCTGTTGGACAAAAGCCTCGATCTGGCCGTCTCTTTTTTGAAGGCGGGTATCGTCAATAAGGTCCTCGACATTGCCTCGCTCCTATTCAAACATCACATCATCAATGGGCTGGACACGATCGAAGACCACATGGAAACAATCAAAAAAGTCAAACGCCGGTTTTTGGGAGGTGAGAATGGCTGACATTCCTAAGAGTAAATGGGAAAGGGGGCTGACCGGAACCAGGACCGCGGCGAAAATGGGCCAAAAAGCGCTCAAATATCTCGCAATGAAACCTTTTTTGGACGAGGAGGAAAGGATTGAAGCCAGGAAGACCCTGAACCGGGAAACCGCCGCCTCGCTGTTTCAAGGCCTGAGCCTTCTCAAGGGAACGGTCTTGAAAATGGCGCAATTTCTCAGCATGGAACTGGACATCTTTCCTCCTGAAGTGACAAAGGAGCTTCAAAAGTCCTATCACCAGGCGCCTCCCATTAACCGGGCCCTCGTCCGAAAAATCGTCCAGAATGTGCTGGGAAAGCCGCCCGAGCAAATCTTCGAGGCTTTTGACACCATGGCCTTTGCGGCCGCGAGCCTGGGACAGGTCCACCGGGCAACAACTCGAGACGGAAGCAGGCTGGCGGTAAAAATTCAGTATCCCGGCATCAGAGAGACTATTCAAAACGATGTCCAGCTAATGCGATCCGTCTTGCGGCGGCTGCATGACTACGAAATAATCGCGCCGGCCATTGAAGAAATCGAGGTGCGCCTCCTTGAAGAAACCGATTATCGCCTCGAGGCGCAAAACATGGCATTTTTCAGGGAGCGGTTAAACATGGACCTGATCATGGTGCCGGCCCTCTACGGCGACTTCAGTGCTGACACGGTCCTTTCGGCTGAATACATGAACGGGATGACCCTCAACGAGTGGCTAAGGATCGAACTCGATCAAAAGAAAATAGACCAGGTCGCCCAGGCTCTTAACGACTTGTTCATTTTCGGACTGTACCGGTTGAACTGCATTCACGCAGACCCGAATCCTGGAAATTTCATTGTGAATGGCGACAGTAGAATCGGTTTGGTGGATTTTGGATGCGTCAAACGCTTCGATCCTGAATTTGTCGCAGTCTACGGGGAATTGTCCCGGACAGCCCTTCACGGAGACAGGGACGATTATATGCACCTTTCGAGGGCGCTGTGCGGCTCGGGGCATTACGGATCGACCGAGGTAAAAGATTGCACGTTCGAGGTTTTCTACGAAACCAGTCAGTGGCTCGGAAAGTTGTACCGGGAGGAATCTTTTGATTTCAAAGCCAATCCGGAATTTATGGCCGCAGGAAAGAAAAAGATAGCCGATACTTTTGAATGCGGACGCATGGGCATCAACACCAACTTCATCTTCCTTCACAGGACTCGCTACGGGTTGCTGCGCCTGTTTGAGCGAATGGGGGCTCGAGTCTGCTTTCGAAACCCTTATGAATGTTAGTGGCGTGCTGCCCAGATCGTGTCAAGAAGATAAAGTCGGTAACTAATATACCCAATGGAGCAGCAAAAGCGCTCGCAATTAGTGTTTGTAACTATTGACTTCTGCGGTGAGTTCCTCGACCCGCCTTTCCAGTTCGTTACAAGCTCGCTTCAGTACTCCCTCGGCAGTCTTGGAACGGGAAATGTCGATAATTGATGTTCTGCACCGGCCAATTCCCTCTGAATCCCCGATATATATACTCTCCAGCCGCGCGTAAAATTCCACACCCCCCTTTGCTCTCAGCCTCACTTCACAGGTCTGCCTCTCCTGGGCATTGAAAACACTTTTGAAGTGTGCATGAATCACGTCCCGATCTGCCCCCAGGGCGTAAAGCCAGATAGGTTTATTGATCAGAGAGCTTCTTTCGATTCCCAGTTGAGTTGCAGCAGTCATATTTGCTTCGAGTATCAGGCCGTCCTTATCGAAGGTAAGATAGCCAACAGGAGCAAAATCATAGAGGTCCACATAGCGCGCGTGGGACTCCTCAAGCTGCACCTGAAGATTGCGGAGTTCATCGTTCTGCATTTCGAGTTCAATCTGGTGAACCCGCAATTCATGGACAAGCTGTGCATCCTCGCCCCTGCGCAAGGTGGTGTCACTGCGTAACGCATTGTGCTTTTGTTCTAAAGGCAGCATTACAATGAATGTCGAACCCACTCCCGGCGTGCTCTTTGCCGTGATGCTACCCCCGTGGCGATCGGCAATTTTGCGGCAGACGGCAAGTCCCATTCCGGTTCCATCGTACTTGCCCCTGGCATGAAGCTGCTGGAATGGCATAAAGATCTTATCCAGATATATCTCATCGAACCCGATGCCATTATCTTCAACAAGGATCTCACAGGTTCCATCAATGACCCGGCCAGAGATTATGATTTTCGGGAGTTCTTCTTTACGCCGGAACTTCAAAGCATTGCTAATGAGCTGTTGGAAAAGTTGCCGCATTTGATTCGGATCAACCGTGAGAGTGGGTAAGTCAGAAAAGTCTACCTTGGCGCTTACTCCGTCAATCAGCTTCTGCAAGTCGTTTATGGCGTTCTGTGCCACTTTGTTCAAGTCCGTGTTTTCAAATGTAATTGGACGTACCGCCGTGTGTGAATACCGGAGAAGAGCGGCAATAAGCTCCGACATCCTCTTTGCCGAGTTGCTTATCTTCTCGAGATGAGCTTGTCCCTCGTCCGTTATAGAGCCTTTACAGACCATGGCCAGCCTGTTTCCAAATGTTTGGATTTTTCTAAGGGGTTCCCGTAGATCATGCGAAGCTATGAAGAAGAATTCTTCTAATTCTTTATTAAGTGATTCGAGTTGCTCGGTATAGGCCCTAAGTTTATTCACCGCCTGCCTGCGCTCGGTGATGTCATGGAAAATGCCTACACCCATTTCAATCCGCCCCTCCGGGTCGCGGACGGGAGCAGAACTGATGCTCAACACAATGCGAGTGCCGTCGGCCCGCTCGCATTCGATCTCCTCGGCCTCTACCGCCTCCCCCGTGGCCATGGAGCGTGAGACCGGCCAATCCTCGGTCCGATATAGACGGCCATCGGGATGAAAACCCCGGTACTGTGCAAACTGCTCGGGCATATCGACCAGCGTCCCCATGAGTTCCCGACTCCGGACGTTGGAGAGGATGAGCGCGCCGGTATGGGTGTCCCTGACGACCACGCCCGAAGGCATCTGGTCCAATACGGTTCGCAGCGTCGACTCGCTTCGTCGCATCGCATCCTCAGCCCTTTTGCTCTCCGTGATATCTTCGCTGAAAATCATTATGCCGCCAATTTCCCCTGCTGCATCACGCCATGGCCGTACCTCCCAGCGCAGCCACTGCACAGATCCGTCTGCTCGCTCAAAGCGGTCACTGTCGGCTTGTAGCACCTCACCAGCCAGTGCCTGTCCGTGGACTTTTTTCCAAGAGTCCGGGATTTCCGGAAAGACATCGTAGTGCGATAGCCCCGTCAGGTCACGGTCTCCAAGATTATAGTCGCTCATCCACTTGCGGCTGAAACTGAGGTAGCGCATTTTGCGATCGAACATCGCAAGGGAGGCAGGCGCATGCTCGACAAAAAGACGCAGCCTTTCTTCATTGAGACGAACATTGACAAGTTTCTCAGTTCGCTTGCGTTCTGTGATGTCGTGGATGAGCCACCGCAAACTGATATCTTCGCGCTCCGAGACTTGGACTTTGGCGATATTTATCGATGCCCAGAAAGGCTTCCCTTTCCGCGGTTGGAAACGAAGCTCCCAATCTTTTACGGCTTCGAGAACGTCCATTTCGTTTAACTGTTGGAAGAAAGCTGTTTTATCGTCTTTGTGCACGGAAAGAACCAACGGCTTTCCGACAATGAAGTCTCGCGCGGATTGCAAAAGTTCGGCGGCGGCGAGGTTAGCCTGCTCTATAACCCCATGAAGATCGGTTACGACGTATGCGTCAGGAGCATTCTCAAAAAGCTCGACATACCTCCGATGTTCCCGCTGTACGTCATGATAGGCTTTTTCCAGGGCTTCCCGTTGCGCGTCGACTTCCGCATGAGCCGCCCGCAGCTCTTCCATCGCACTGGCCAGATCATCCAATGCCCCTTTTAACAACGGATCATTTTCGGGGAGATTTCCCTGCGAACGACCTCGTAGCAATTCCAGTATCGAGTCGACTTTATGCTCGGCCAGAGAATAGTGGCTATCGGGTCGCATGGTGCCCTCCGCTATGCAACATGGTGGGAGGTGCTGTGCGCTCAAAATATTAAATTGCGGTCCCGCAGGGCTATTCAGATAAAGACATGGCGATACGAGATCAAAACGTAGTTGAGCGTTGAAGTGTATCATGAAATAGCATTTCTTCAATACGGAGATTAACGGCTCGCCCAGGGGAAAATCCGGGCGCTTTGATGATCGTTTTTATTGGTGGTTTTCTGGGCTGACATGTGAAAGTTGGCAATAATCATTTATAATTCAGGCACAGAGTGTGGTATCCATTTAGCTGCGCCTGAATTGTCGGGTTGGCTTGGTTAGTTTCTCGCCTTCTCCGGTTCAGATAGACCGGCGTATGTGGTCAGGATGGGCAGCACCCCTGTTGTGACATGGTGACCTGCCGTGACCATGCAACGAAGCTTGCCTCCTGTCGGGGATGTCTACGAGCTACCGGGACGAAACAGGAAAAATGAATATGCAAGAACCTGCCAAACGTGAAACTGCGGAGAAATCTTTCCCTGTCGTCGCTCTTGGGGCTTCCGCCGGCGGTCTGGAAGCGCTCGAAGCTTTCATGGCTCACACGCCGTTCGAAACGGGGATGGCTTTTGTGATCATCCAGCATCTTAGCGCGAACCACAAGAGCCTGATGCCCGAAATCCTTCAGAGGGCAACGCCTATGAAGGTCATTCAGATTGAGGATGGGATGCGGATCGAACCCAACCGTGTCTATCTCAACCCACCGGAGAAGGAAGTAACCCTCTTCAATTCCACTTTCCAACTTATAGATCCGGCACCAGGCGAGGGGTTGCGGTTGCCCATCGATTACTTCTTCCGCTCGCTTGCTGAAAATGTGGGCGAAAAAGCCATTTGCGTCATTCTCTCTGGGACCGGCTCCGACGGCTCTCTGGGTCTAAGGGCAATCAAGGAAAAAGGCGGCATGGCAATGGCCCAGGAAAAAAATCAGGCAAAATATGCCGGAATGCCTGAAAGCGCCATTGAGACAGGCCTTGTGGATTTAATATTACCTGTTGAAAAAATGCCTGAAGAACTGAGCCGGTATGTGCAACACCCCTACATGAGAACCCGCCCCGAGAGCAACCTTCTCGAAGAAACGGAGGCGGGCGCTTTCAATAAGATTATCATGCTTCTTCGCGCCCGTGCAGGCGTGGATTTTACTCATTACAAAGAACCGACTATTCTTCGACGAATTCAACGACGCATGGCGTTGCATCAACTGGAACAAATGATTGCTTACTTCCGGTTGCTCCAGGACCGGCAGAACGAAGCGCAGTTACTCTTCAAGGACCTGCTAATCGGGGTGACCAGTTTCTTCAGGGACCCTCAGGCTTTCACAGTTTTGGAGACAAAAATCATTCCTCTCCTGCTGGAGCAAAAGCAGGTAAATTCTCCTTTGCGCATCTGGGTGCCTGGCTGTTCAACCGGTGAAGAAGCCGTTTCTATCGCCCTGCTCTTGGCCGAAGCGCATAAGATGGACATGCCTCTCGACGTCCAGATCTTTGCCACGGACGTGGACCCGGAGGCAGTGGAGTATGCCCGCGCTGGTAAATACCCGGAAAGTATCGCCGCCGATGTTCCGGAACAGTTGCTCCAAAGGTATTTTCAAAAAGAAGATAAAGAGTACAAAGTGTTTAAAAAGATCCGTGAGATGATCGTATACGCTGTTCAAAACCTCGTTTTAGATCCGCCGTTTTCCCGAATTGACCTCATCAGTTGCAGAAATCTGTTGATCTACCTCGATACGACCCTGCAGCAGAAGGTCTTTTCGACTTTCCACTATTCCCTGCGGCAGGACGGATACCTGTTCGTCGGCTCTTCGGAGGGCACCGGCACGTTTAGCAATCTCTTTTCACCTCTTGATGCCAGATGGAAAATTTATCGGCGCAAAGGGGCAGTTCAGAAGATCGTTTCCGCCCCATTTCAACCATTTTTGCAAGTCGGCGCCACGATTCCAGACCTAAGAAGGGAAAGGAAAGAAGCAGTAAAAGAAGTCGCCATCCGCGAAGTGGCCGAAAAGCGGCTCATTGCGCAGTATGTCCCTGCCTGTGTCTTCGTCGATGAGAACTACAACACTCTCTACTTTCATGGAGCAACCCACAAATATCTGGTTCAGCCCGGCGGAGAGATGACATCCAATGTTTTGAAGATGGCTCGCAGGGAACTGCAGGCCAAGCTGACTGTAGCCATTGACAAAGCCTTCCGGCAAAAGACTACTGTCGTCTGTGAGGGGGTGCAGATAGCGCGTGATTACGGCGGAGTCATCAGTGTGGATGTGATCGTACAGCCTGTAAGGGAGCCGAGCCTTATGCAGGACCTGGTCATGGTCGCATTCGAGGAAAAGACCTATTCTAATAAAGCTGCCGGACGAGACGAAGACTCCACCGAGTGCCCACAGACCGACTCGCGCATACTGAGCCTTGAAAATGACCTTCACACGACCAGGGAGTACCTCCAGGCCACCATCGAGGAACTTGAGACTACAAACGAGGAGCTTAGGTCTACCAGCGAGGAGAGCCAATCCGCCAATGAGGAATTGATGAGCGCTAACGAAGAGCTGGAAACTTCAAGGGAGGAGTTGGTGATCATGAATTCGGAACTCCAGAGAAAGATCATGCAGCTCTCGGACCTTAGCAGCGACATGGAGAATCTGCTTGTCTCCACTGCAATCGGAACGGTCTTTCTGGATAGCCGGTTAAATATCCGACGCTTCACTCCCGCAATGACCGCAGTCTTCAATCTTATCCCCTCCGATGTCGGGCGGCCGATAAGCGATATCACGTCCAAGTTTGCAAACTACGATCTTTCGGCCAGCGCAAGGGATGTGCTGAAGACATTGCAGCAAAGAGAAGCAGAGGTGCAGAGCAAGGAGGGGGCCTGGTTTTCCATTCGCATGCTCCCGTATAGAACCGTGGACAATATGATTGACGGTATCGTTGTTTCGTTTGTCGATGTTACTGGTGTTAAAAAGGCGGAAAAGATAGCAAACGATGCCAGAGCTTTTGCTGAAAATATCATCGACACAATACGGGAGGCGCTGCTCGTGCTCGACGAGGACCTCAAGGTCATATCGGCCAACAAGGTTTTCTACAGGATTTTTGAGACCACCTGCGAGAAGATCGACGGGGAACACTTTTTCAGCCTTTGCGAAGACCACTGGAACATCCCGAGACTTCGGGAACTTCTCGAACAAATTATTCCTGAGAGTTCTTCATTCAATGATTTTGTCCTGGAACACGACTTTCCGCATATCGGGCATAGGAAAATGGTTCTTAACGCTCGGATGATGAAGCGGGAGAGCGGAAACCCCGATCTTATTCTGCTTGCCATTGAGGACATTACCGACAGGGCAGATTGTGGCAGATAGGCATCTGAGATTTCTTGGGGTGGGTTATCGATGAAGGACGCAGGCTTAAAGTGAAAGGGTTGAGTATGCACGAACCTTTCGAAAGTGAAACTGCGGAGAAATCTTTCCCTATCGTCGCTCTTGGAGCCTCCGCTGGCGGGCTCGAAGCGTTTCAGAGTTTTTTCGACCACATGCCGTCTGACTCCGGCATGGCCTTCGTCATCATCCAGCACTTGAACCCTGCAGGGAAGAGCATGCTGGGGGCTATCCTGCAAAAGCACACGCAAATGGAGGTCCTGAACGCGGAAGACGAGATGAGGGTCGAACCAAACCGAGTTTATCTCAATCCCGCCGGAAAGGACGTCGGCCTTTTCAACGGGGTCTTTCAGATGACAGACCCGGTTAAAATACGAGGGATCAACCTCCCCATCGATCACTTCCTGCGCTCTCTTGCACAGGATCTGGGGGAAAGAGCCCTTTGCGTCATTCTCTCAGGCACCGGCAGTGACGGTACCCTGGGGCTCAAGACAATCAAGGAGTTTGGCGGGATGGCCATTGTGCAGGACCCGGAGAGTGCAAAATATGATGGAATGCCAAGGAGCGCCATATTGGCCGGTCTTGCGGACCACATTCTGCCCGTTGAGAAAATCCCTCGCGAGTTGCTGAGCTATGTAGAGCAACCCTATCTCAAACCCTCCGGAAAACTCCCGACCGAAGAGAAGCAATTCGCTGGGTACGTGCAGAAGGTTCTGATGCTTATTCGCTCGGTTACCGGCAGGGATTTCTCGGGATATAAAAAGAGCACCATCCACCGCAGAATCAGGCGCCGCATGGCCGTTCACAAGATCGAACATGTGGCGGACTACCACCGCTATCTCCGGGAGAACCATGCCGAAATATATAGACTCTTTAAGGAGTTACTAATCCTGGTGACTAGCTTTTTCAGAGACCAGTCGGCGTTTGAAGTTCTGGCTGCCAAAACGATTCCGCAAATTCTTGCCAACCATAGGGATGGATCACAGGTGCGCGTCTGGGTGCCCGGATGCGCCACCGGAGAGGAAGCCCTGTCGATTTCCATGCTCTTTATGGAAGCGATGGATAAGCTGGACAGGCATTGCACTTTTCAGGTGTTTGCAACTGACGTAGACCCTGAGGCTATCCAGCGCGCGCGGGCTGCCGAATATCTCGAAGCAATCGCCTCGGAGGTTTCGCCGGAGCGCCTGGACCGTTTCTTCATTAAAAAGGACGGGGGCTACGGACTAAAGAAAGTCATTCGCGACTCTATTGTATTTGCAGTTCAGGACCTTGTAGCCGATCCTCCCTTTTCCAGGCTGGACCTGATCAGCTGCAGAAACGTCCTGATCTACATGGATACGCCACTGCAAAAGAAAATAATGGAACTTTTCCATTTTAGTTTGAGTGACAATGGGTACCTCTTTTTAGGGTCATCGGAATCGATCGGAGAGTTCTCCGACCTTTTCTCAACTGTTAATGCAAAGGCAAAGATCTTCAGGTCAAAGCGACTTCACATCCGGCAAGCCGCCCCCACCATGCCCTTGGGTGAGTCCATCGGCACTGGCCGGGCAACCTGGGAAAGGCATGAGTACAAAGTGGCAAGCGTCAGGGAATTTGTGGAAAAAATCGTGCAGGATGAGTATGCACCGGCCAGCGTCCTCATTAACGAAAAACTGGATGTGATCTATTCACAGGGACCGACCGACAGGTACCTGCTCTATCCCAAAGGGGAACCGAGTTCCAATATCCTCAAGATTGTCCCCGACCCGTTGCGCCTCCGGCTGCCGACGGCAATCTCCAAAGCGATCAGGGATGGTGCGCCTTCGGTTCTTCATGGATTACGGACAAAGCAGGAAGGGCGTGTAAGAGCAGTCGATGTCACCATTCGCCCCCTCCGGATGCCATCCGATGATCAGAAGCTCGTTCTCCTGGTATTTTTCGACAGACCATACTCCGATAGACGCCGGACGAAAAAGTCCGGTGATGAAACTGATTCGTGCGTGGCGGAGATGGAAAGGGAGCTTCAGGTTACTCGTGAGAGCCTCCAGGCTACAATCGAAGGTCAGGAGGCAGCCAATGAGGAACTCAAGTCGGCAAATGAGGAGCTGCAGTCCACCAATGAAGAGCTGCAGAGTATGAACGAAGAGATGGAGACCGCCAAGGAAGAACTCCAGTCCACCAACGAAGAGCTGGTTACGGTTAACTCCGAACTTCAGGCCAAAATTGATGAGATGTCCGATCTCAATAACGACGTCAATAATCTTCTTGCGAGCACGGAAATCGGGACCATCTTTCTCAATACCCACCTTGGGATAAAGCGTTTCACCCCCTCCATGACGAAACTCTTCAGCCTCATCCCAACAGATATTGGGAGGCCCATCCAGGATTTGACCACCAGAATATCGTACCCGAATCTGTATAAGGACGCGCAGACAGTCCTCGATACCCTCCAGGCAAAGGAAACCGAGGTTATGGGCGAAGACGGCAGATGCTTTTTGATGCGCATCCTGCCCTATCGGACGAAAGAAAATGTAATAGATGGAGTGGTGATAACCTTCATTGACGTAACGGATCGAAAGTGGGCCTTGGAGCAGATGCTCGCGGCCAAGGAGTTTGCCGAAAGGATCGTGGAGACCGTGCGCGTGCCCCTGCTTATCCTGGACTCCAATCTTAACGTAATTTCCGCTAATGCCCGGTTCTATCGCGTATTCAGGACGACGCGCGGCGAAACGGAGAACAAGCGGATCTACGACCTTGGAAACGGTCAATGGAATATCCAAAAGCTTCGGGAACTGCTGGAGCAAATCGTACCCGATAACGGCTCTGTTGATGACTTTGAGGTCGAGCATGATTTTCCGGAAATCGGCTTTAAAAAAATGCTCCTCAATGCTCACATGATTCAGGGGGAGGGTGATCGTCCAGGCATGATTCTCATCTCCATGGAAGATGTGACCGCTCAGGCTGAGATTGAAGAAGAGCGGAGAAACAGCCGTATAGAATAGTAAATATTCTCACATACTATTGACAATCGAATAGTAAAGCTCGACAAATCGTTTCTGATGATGGTGTGGGCATTGATCTGGCTCTAATCCTCCGGACCAGCACCGCTAGAAGCCTTGGCCTTACCAGCATGAGAGAAAGGACCGAACTGACGGGGGGGGCTTCTCAATCGGGTCCGCTCCCGGTGAAGGTACGACTATCCGAGCCTCCTGGCCAATTGAAGCTGAGAATCAAGCTCAGAAAGGCAAAATCACTCAATAGCCCTCTGCATCATATCTCTAGCCGCATCAACTCCCAAAGTTTATTCTGAGTCTACAGCGTTAGCTTTTCGGAAAAAGTTGCCATTTTTCTCCTATATGGCGTTATGCTGTGGATTATCCGGCACATTTCCATGTCCGGAACATATCTGCCTTTCCCTCTTCCCGAAATCAAGGGTAGGGAGCAATGCCCGCATGAACAGCAAAAGATTCGATTCTTGGCTGGCTCTCAATCGGTTCGATTTACTGAAAAATCAGGAGTGAGCGAGCGGTTTCCGAGGGAACGCTCTGAAGATGCAGAGAACATTGTTTAAGGCTTTAGCAACGCAAGGATGCGCGGTTGTGCAAAGGCAGGGGTCAGGTATTTTAGGTTCTATGCCATGAGACACTGGCGATCTAGCTTTTTTTGAGTATTTTTCCATAATTTGGGCCAATGTAACAATCCAGCTACAGCAAACGTTCAGCAATCGCTCCCGACCGCCCTCTCATGCGAAAATCAGACTGATTCTTTGTCTCTCTCCGGAAGAACTCGGAGGTTATGCCGTAAGGTCGTGGAAGAGCTCAAAAGCCTTCTTAAAGTAGTGGAAGCCCAGTCGAAGATATGAGTCGCGAAATTGCAGCCTGCATTGATTCTATACACTGGGAGCGGGCTATACCATAATTTTTGAAGAAATTGCTTGTCTTCGAATCACACCCTGGTGCAGCATGAATCTAACAGGGAGGATAGACCACGGGTATACTACCAGTTCCTTGCTCCTCGTCCGTTGAGGGAAGATCTTGCGGCGTTGCCGACGGGCGGGGAAAGTGGCAGGCTGGTCTGCGGCTCTAGTGAGCTGCCTTTCTCATGCGTGGATTCTCGAGACCTCAGTACGGAGTTGAACATGCCGGATGGCTTAGCGCAATGAAAGGAACTTCAATCATGAAATCGATAAGACTCATTGTATTCACAACGCTTGCTGTGCTCGCGCTGGCCCTGAGCGTACAGGCCGCTGACCTATTGCCGTCGTGGAACGACGGACCTGCCAAGAAGGCTATCATAGAGTTTGTTCAGGCAACCACGGACAAGGCAAGCCCGAAGTTCGTGCCTCCGGAGGAGCGCATTGCCACCTTCGACCAGGACGGTACCCTGTGGGTTGAGCATCCGATGTACACGCAGGTGATTTACTGCCTGGAACAGGTCCCGGCGTTGGCGGCGAAGAAGCCGGAACTGAAAAATATGGAGCCGTTCAAGACCGTGCTGTCCGGCAACCGGGAGGCGATGGCGAAGCTCTCGATCGAGGATCTCATGAAGATTCTAGCCGCGACACTCAGCGGCATGACGGTGGACAGGTTCAACGCC
>Ga0326728_10019966_pt1 | contig 12889 bp, 8 predicted proteins | sample MB3enrmetagenome_FD_207602 | JGI IMG/M metagenome (GOLD analysis project Ga0326728, IMG submission 207602) | Lab enriched peat soil microbial communities from McLean, Ithaca, NY, United States - MB31MN | ecosystem: Environmental > Terrestrial > Soil > Wetlands > Peat | place: USA: New York...
GTTTGAGGTTCGATAAGGTTGCGACCAGGCTCCTTGAACACCTGCAAGCCACCCTGGGCGAAACCGTGCCGGACGGCATGACCGTGCTCGTGACCATCACTGCTCCCATCCGTTTGCCATCGAAAACCGCTGCCTCGCTGGAAGACAAAATACAAACCCTTCTCGGGCGGGGATCGCCGGGTCGAGATGAGAAAGACACGATTCACGGGAATCGCGTCCGGATTCGCCTTTTGCGTGACAAATCTGGCCGAGCGCCAAAAATCATGGGGTTCGTGCACAATCCCGATTCCGACCCACTTCTCCTTTTGAATATGACAGGTGAATTGCTTGAGCTTATCAGCGCGGAGGCGGGCAGGCGGGCGCCGAGGCTGGCGGGTGATCGATGGCTCGTGGTGATCAGCGCCCGAGGAATTTCATGCCTGGAGACCTATCGCTACATCTATTCGCAGCTATGCACGGCGACCGGCTTCAAGAAGATTGTTATGGTTTTTGGCGATGGGCGTGTCGGGATGTTGACGGAATGAAACTAGTTTGCGCGCGCTGCCTCTCCGTATGGGGCCAACACTCAGGCTGACCGCGTTCGTGTCCTACGATTTTGCTGTTCTCTCCTGGAGGGTTCGGCGCAGGATGAGCAAGGCCAGTCTATCCTTTTCTTGGTTTCCTCACGCCGCAGCCTCAAAATCGCCCCTACGTTCTCCTGCAAGACCTGCAAGCGCTCCGCCGGGGAAATAGAAAGCATCCAGTGAATCAACGTCAGATCCACGCCATCCTCGCTGTGGGTGCGTGGTCTGTCATGGGGCAAAGCTCCAGCCAGGCGCTGGTTGGCTTTCTCCTGCCTCTTGCCTTCCCGTCGCTCCGGCAAATACCGGTCAGCGCTTTATCGCATCGATTTTCCCCCGTGCACATTCCATTTTTCCCCGGCATGTCGGTAAGGATATCGGAGTCACCTCGACATCGATGTCCCCGCGCCGTGGCAGAGCAAGTGTAGCGCGGACCCGCGAATTTGGGGTCCGCAGTTCTTACCGTGCAACCACGGTAAATCCCGAAGACGGACGCCTGCCCGAGGATTTGGGAGCGGGAACTTAAGTAAGAGCCGCAGACCCCAACGACGGGGGTCTGCGCTACAGCCGCTTGAACCGCGCGACACGCCTACTTTGTGGTTACTTCCGCCAAGCCCTTATCAAGCGTGGCGAGCGCGGTGTCCACATCGGTCTTGGAAATATTCAGGGGCGGGGACATGCGCACCACGTTACCGTACAGCCCGCCTTTGCCTACCAGTAAGCCGTGGACGCGCAACCGCTCGAGCAATTGATTGGTCAAATCCGTCCCTGGCTCCTTGGTTTTGCGGTCCTTCACCAGCTCGATGCCTTGCATCAGGCCCATGCCGCGCACGTCGCCGATGATGGCGTGCTTTTCCTTCAATGCTTCCAGGCCCGCGTGGAAGTGATTGCCCACGGTTTCGGCGTTATCCATCAGGCGATCTTCTTCGATGAGGTCGATGGTGGCTTTGGCGGCCACGCAGGTTACGGGGTTTCCGCCGAAAGTGGAAATGGTCAACCCCTTGTAAGCGTCGGCGATTTCCGGGCGCGTCAGCGTGAGCCCGATGGGCGTGCCGTTGGCCATGCTTTTGGCGCTGGTGATGATGTCCGGCTCCACCTCCCAGTGCTCGATGCCCCACCACTTTTTGCCGGTGCGACCCCAGGCGGCCTGCACTTCGTCGGCGATGAACAAACCGCCGTAGTTGCGCACAATGTTGGCGACAATTTTGAAATAGCCGGGCGGCGGCACAATGAAGCCACCCAGCCCCTGGATGGTCTCCGCCAACATGCCGGCAATCTGGCCGCTGGTGGAGGTCTTAATGACTTCATCAATGTCCTTGGCGCAGTGGAGTTCGCAACTTGGGTAAGTCAGCCCGTACGGGCAGCGATAGCAATACGGTCCCGGCGCCTGCACGATGCCGTAAGGAATTACTCCGGCCTTCCGCCAGGTGTGCAGCCCGGTGAGCGACTTGGCCAGTTGCGAGTGCCCGCTGTATCCATGCCGCAGCCCCAGGAGCTCGTAATTGCCCGTGTACATGCGTGCCGTGAGGATGGCGACTTCATTGGCTTCCGTGCCGCTGTTGGTGAAATAGCACTTCTTGAGTTTGCCGGGCGCAATGGAGGCCACCTTTTCCGCCAGGTTCACCATGGCTTCGGTGATGAAGAGCGTGGACGTGTGCTGCACCTTGTCGATCTGCGCTTTGATTTTATCGGTCACGCGAGGGTTCGAGTGGCCCACGCTGATGGTCACGATGCCGCCCAGGAAGTCGAGAAACTGCTTGCCCTCGCTGTCCCAAACGTACTGGCCCTTGGCATGGTCAATCACCATCGGGTCTTTGAAGTAGGTGGTGACACAGTTGAAAAGGTATTCCTGCTTCTTGCGAATGATCTCGTCTTTGGTCATGGATCCCTTTCTAAAGCCATCATCTGGTGAAATCACCCCCATCTTACCACCTATCAGCTACGATTTAACGTCCGCGTTGGAGTCCATGTCCAGCTTATGTTACCATCGCCACCTGTCTTCCCCAGGGGCTCACGGGGTTGCGGCAACGAATTGTACGTGAGGTGCGTGAATGTCCAGAGCGGAGAAATTCCTTGAGCAGCTGTACAACGAAAAGGAGATGCACAAGGAGCATCGTCATGCCCTTTTACTCAGAAAGCTTACGTTTATCATCGGGTTAACTGGATTGGGCACGCTTAGGTCTAAGGACATCACCTTTATGCCCTTGCTTTTTCTCGTTCCCGCTATAGCGCTTTGCTACGATGTATTCATATTTGCTGAGGACTTCAAAGTTAAGAGGATCGGGAAATTCGTAAGGGAGATAGGGGAAGGAAAAGATGCTGAAGTCTCTCAGCCGGTTAGCAAGATAGAGCGTGAATGGGAGCGTTGGTTGTGTGCGCCAGGCCGAAGAGAGCCGATGGGATATTGGGCCTCTCTAGTAATAACATGCGTGGCTTCCGGTATGTGTGTGGCAATCGTCTGGCTACGCACTGAGACGCACAATTTCGTGATGGGCTATTTCTTAGGTTTTTGGACTATTGCCGTTCTTGTTGGGATCATATTGATTTTCGCCTATTCTCGACAGGCTAGGCCACGCTAAGATCGAAGGACGAACCGCCCCCCGCAACCGTTAGTGGCTAAACTCTGGCCCCCCAACTGTCTGGTAAATCATTCGAAATTTGAGCGAGGCCTCGTAACCCATATTGCAAACGCAAACGGCGAAGGATGTACCACGGCGTTTTATTCCTATGGTTTCATTGCGAGCGCACGCGGTGCCGGGGCTCCGCGCAGTAATCCTTCGGTGCTCAAGTCCTCATCGATGTCAGGCCAGTGAATACCATAACCGGCCGCGCACGTTTCCCAGTTCTTTCGCTGCTTCTTGGTTGCATGCAGGAGCCTGGGATACCACGTCAGAGGAACGCTGATGGTGCGGCCGTCCATCAAGGTGACGCAGAGTTCGTCTTCGGTAAACCGAACATCCGAAACCCGTTCGTCAGCGTTCGTCGCCAAAATTCCCATGCCAAGCGTTCACGAATCCGTTTTCCGAATCGCAGAAGTGTACTGCGCGATTCACTTATTCTTTCAAGTGCAGGAACTCAATCCCTGGATAACGATGGAAATCGTCGTCAAACGCCACCAGACGGCAACCGCTCGCCGCCGCAAAGGCGGCAAGGTAAGCGTCTGCCCACTGTCCACCGCGCAGGTCGAGCTTTCCGGCCCATGGCGCTAATAATTCGTCCAAGCCCGGCGGTTCCGCGAGCAAGGTGATATGCGGCAGGGCAAGCCAGGTTTCCAGCGCCTGCCAAGCCGCACGGCCATCCAGGGCCACATCGCCGAGAATCCTGGGGTTGGTCAGATGGCGGAGTAGGGCCAGCGCCGTTACGCGGCAAAACGCCAGTTCGCTCGCGGACTCATTATCCCAATATCGCCGCGCCCGAGGATAGTGCGCGTGGTCGGGGGCGCTCAACGGAAGCCAAACGCTCGCATCAAGCAAGTCCCGCATGCTTGGCCTCGTCTTCCTGTTCTTCGACCCGCCGGATCTCCTCGCGTGACAGGGCGGGAATGCCAACTCCGCGCGGGGGTATGATAACAGGAGGAGGTGCGCGCCTGCTCCCGCCCGGTTCGGTCCTGGGAGCCCGCAGTCCTTGCTCGATGAGTTGGTGAACCAGTTGGCGCATGGAGATGCCACTTAGGCCCGCACGAGCTTTCAGGGTTCGGTAGAGATTCTCCGGAAGATCAATGGTGGTTCGCATAAAAGCATCTTGATGCATTTGTGCATCGATGTCAATCAGTGAGCTGGATCTGTCTCGGAATAAACCTCCCATTAGCCCTTATTTGCTGAATATCCACAATCACCTTGCTGGGAACGCCCCCCAATTACCTTACATGATCATCCAGCCAGCCCAGCACCGTCTTGTACCACAACTGGCTGTTCTGCGGCTTCAGCACCCAGTGGCCTTCATCGGGGAAATAGAGCAGCTTGGATGGAATGCCGCGCCGTTGCAAGGCCGTGAAGAATTGGAATGCCTGGCCCTCCGGCACGCGGAAATCTTTTGCCCCTTCCACCAGCAACATCGGTGTTTTGACGTTCTGGACGAAGTTCGAAGGCGACCATTTCTCGCGCAACGCAAGGGATTCCTTATCCCAGGGCACGCCTTTGAATTCCCATTCGTCGAACCATAGTTCTTCGGTTTCGCCAGCCATACTGTGATTGTCAAAGTCACCGTCGTGCGAGACCAGCGCTTTAAAGCGGTCAGTGTGAGTGGCAATCCAGTTGATCATGAATCCGCCAAACGATGCGCCCGCTGCCACCATGCGGGTCTTGTCGACGAAGTCCAATTTTTCCAGGAAGTCCGCGGCGTCCATCAAGTCCTGGAAAGGTGCGCCTCCCCAATCACCGGTAATTTCTTCCACAAATTTCTGACCATAGCCCGTGGACCCGTGGAAGTTGGTCATCATCACCACGTAGCCGCGCGCGGCGAACATTTGCGCGTTCCAGCGATAGCTCCAGGCGTCTTCCCAGGCGCTCTGCGGGCCGCCATGAACCAGCATCAGGCCCGGATACTTTCTGGCAGGGTCGAACCCCGGCGGCTTCAGCATGAGGTTTTCGATCTCCGCCCCCAGCGCGCCGTGTGTGGTCACAAACTCGGCGGGATTCATGTCGAGATCCGCGAGCAGCGCATCGTTTTCGTGGGTCAGCAAGGTGGCCGTGCCACCCGGCAAGGCCACGCGATAAACCGCTGTGGGTTGCGTCAGGCTGGTACGGGTCAGGAGGAGCCACTTGCCATCCGGGCTCACGCTGAGGTCGTCGTTCATGCCTTCCAGAACTTTTTCAACCTTGGGCGAGCTGATGGAAGTCTTGAAAACCGGCTGGCGCGCGTGGTCGGCGGCCGTGAAATAGATGGTGTTGCTGTCGGGCGCCCAGGCGAAACCCGATACCCACTGGTCAAATCCCGGTGTGAGCTCGATGGTTTTTCCAGCTTCGCGATCGTACGCGCGCAGGCGGAAGAGGTCGGATTCGTATCCATTGCGCGCCTGGGAGGTGTAAGCGATGTAGCGTCCGCTGGGAGAATATTGCGGCGACGCGTCCGAGCCCGGATTGTCGCTGGTGATGTTCAGCGGCTCGCCGCCCTGCGCACCCACGGTGTAGAGGTCATTGTTGGTGGTCCACGCGGCCGCGGACTGGCCTGCGGAACCCTTGCTGCGGTTTGAGGTGTAGCAGACTTCCGTGCCGTCGGGTGAAATCGCGTAGCCATCCGGCGCGCCGAGGAAAAACGTGGGCGAATCGTAAGCCCCGGGAGTAAGGTCAACGGGGGTGCCGCCTTTCGCGGAAACGGAAAAAAGGTGCGTGTACCGGCCTTCGCGCCAGGAGTCCCAGTGGCGGAAGAGCAGTTCGGTGATAATCTGCGCTTTCACTTTGCTCTCTGCCGCCTCTTTCAGCCGGCGCGCATTGCAGGCCTCATCCGCGCAGTCGGGATAGACCTGCGAGGTAAAGAGCAACGTGTCGCCATGGGCGGCCCAGGTGACGCCGTCGGCTTCCGTCGAAAGGGAAGTGAGGGGTCGGGGATCGCCGCCATCAAAGGGCAGAATCCACACTTGCGCGCTCCCTCCGCGCGTGGAAATGAACGCCAGAGATTTGCCATCGGGAGACCATCGTGGGCGCATGTCAGATCCGTCACCGCGTGTGAGTTGCCGCGGCACGCCACCCTCCGCGGAAACCACCCAGATGTGGCTGGCTTTCTTGTTGGCAGCGAGATCGACTACCGCAACCTCGTAGACGATCCGCTTGCCATCCGGTGATAACTGCGGATCGGCGATGCGCTGCACCTTCGCCAGATCTTCATAGGTAATGGGGTGTTTGGCTTGTGCCACAGAACATACCGCCAACAGCAAAAATGTGATCCCTAAACGAAGCAGTATCTGCATAGGTGCTCCCCGGATTGCAATTTATCCACGCGTTTTTTACTGCACCAAATTAGCACAGGGTGAGGGGTTCTATCAGCGTTTAATGCGCGCCGAGCCCCCCTTCATGACGTGGTTCACCTCTTCCAAAGTGATCATGCTGGTGTCGCCGCGGGTGGATTGCAGCAGCGCACCATGCGCCGCGCCCATATCCACGGCCTCCTGCGGGCTTCGGCCGGCAAGCAGGGCGTAAATGGCCCCGCTGCAAAAGCCGTCACCGCCCCCCACGCGATCTTCAATCTCCAGGCCTTCGTAGCGCCGGGATTGGTAAAACTCCCCCTGAAAATAGAGAATCGCTGACCAGTTGTTCACGAGCCCGCTCACCACCTCGCGCAGTGTGGTGCCCACGGCCTGAATATGGGGGAATTTGCCCACCACCTGCTCGACCATTTTTTTGTAACCTTCCACCGGCAGCTTTTTCAGCGACTCGTCCACGCCCTCCACCTTGAACCCCAGGACTTTTTGAAAATCCTCCTCATTGCCGATGAGCACATCGATGAAGGGCACCAACTCTTTCGTTACTTCAATGGCTTTGGCGCTGGACCACAGCTTGCTGCGGAAATTCAGGTCGTAGCTCACGATCGCGCCCGCTGCGTGCGCCGCTTGCATGGCTTCTTTCACCGCCGCGGCGCTGGAATCGCTGAGCGCCGTGCAAATCCCGCCCGTGTGGAACCACCGCACGCCGCGCCCGAAAATGCTTTTCCAGTCGACCTCACCGGGCTGAATATGGGCGGCGGAGGACTGGCCGCGATCGTACATGGTCAGACTGCCGCGCACGCCGATGCCGACTTCGGTAAAGTTCAGACCGATGCGGTCCGCCTTCCCCACGCCGTCGTAAGGCACCCAGACGACATGGCTGATATCCATTCCCGAGGCGCGAGCGTGATTGCGAATGAACGCGCCCAGGGGATTCTCCACCAGGCGCGAGACCCACGAAGTGCGCAGGCCCAGGCGGCTGAGTGCGTAACTGACGTTGTACTCGCCGCCGCCCACCCAAGCTTCGAAATAAGGCGCGAATTCGATGCGCTGGTGGCCCGGCGGGCTCAGGCGGATCATGCACTCGCCAAAGGTCAGAACATCCAGTTGGCATTCGTTGGCAGCTTTTAGTTTCAGCAGCATTAAGAATTCTCCCGTTAAGAATTAAGGCGTTTAGACGGCCCGCATTTTATGCTTATGGCGGATGCGCCACAAGACGGAATGTTTCTCGCTCCGGCCATCCATCCGGCACGCCTTCGGCCCGGCGATGCGCGGGACAACTCTTTCCGCATTTGGTGCCCGGTCCACCAGGAAGAGCGACATGCTGTCATTTCTGCTCCCAGCATTCACAATTTAAATCAAAACTTAACGATACAAAACCGGCAAGTTTGGATAAAATGTGTAACCCCGAGTGGACGTGCGAGTATTGATAGTGCGTCCACGTTGATGTGCATTCGACGGCGGGAAGAGCAAGCGCTGGATCAAATTGCACGGGAACCCTTCATTTCACGAGGGGTAGAGCGTCCCGAGTGGGCATGGGCATGGCGCACATGCCACGAAATTTGGTGGGAGGTAACATGTCAAACGCAAGTTGCGATATAGGGCTGATCGGTCTGGCGGTCATGGGCCAGAACCTGGTTTTGAACATGAACGACCACGGCTACAAGGTGGCGGTATTCAACCGCACGGTCTCCAAGGTGGATGATTTCCTCAAGAACGAAGCTGCCGGCACCCAGGTGGTGGGCGCGCACACGATGGCGGAATTCGTTCAGTTGCTCAAACCACCCCGGCGCATCATGCTCATGGTGAAGGCCGGCGACGCCGTCGACCACATGATTGAGGAGATCCTGCCGCACCTGGAAAAAGGCGACATCCTCATCGACGGGGGCAACTCGCACTGGCCGGACTCCACCCGCCGCACCAAGTACCTTGCCGACAAAGGTTTCCTATTTATCGGGACCGGCGTTTCCGGAGGTGAGGAAGGCGCGCGCCACGGGCCTTCAATCATGCCGGGCGGCAACCCAGCCGCGTGGCCGCATGTGAAGGAAATCTTCCAGGCCATCGCCGCCAAGGTTGAGGACGGCACGCCCTGTTGCGATTGGGTGGGCGAAGACGGTGCCGGGCATTACGTAAAGATGGTGCACAACGGCATTGAGTATGGCGACATGCAACTGATCTGCGAGGCCTACCAGTTAATGAAAGATGTGCTGGGCCTCAACGCTGACGAATTGCACGATGTGTTTGCGGAGTGGAACAAAGGTGAGCTCGATAGCTATCTCATCGACATCACCAGCCAGATTTTTGCCAAGAAGGACGACGACGGCACTCCCATCGTCGATAAAATCCTCGACACCGCCGGCCAGAAAGGCACGGGCAAGTGGACCTGCCTCAGCGCTCTGGATCTGGGTATGCCGGTGACGCTCATCGGCGAGGCGGTTTTCTCCCGCTGCCTGTCGGCGATCAAGGAGGAGCGCGTGGCAGCCTCGGCAATTCTTAAGGGGCCCCGGCGTTCCAAGAAATTGCCCGACCGCGCAAAATTTGTGGAAGACGTTCGCTGCGCCCTCTATTGCTCCAAGATTATTTCTTACGCCCAGGGCTATATGCTGCTGCGCGAAGCCGCCAAGGATCAAAAATGGAATCTGAACTTCGGTGGTATCGCCCTCATGTGGCGGGGTGGATGTATTATCCGCAGCCGCTTCCTCGGTGAAATCAAGAAAGCCTACGATAAGAATTCGAAACTCAGCAACCTGCTCTTGGATAAGTTTTTCAAGAAAGCCCTAACCCGTTACCAAGCGGCCTGGCGGCGCGCCATCATCCACGGAGTCAAGGGCGGTGTGCCCACGCCCGCGTTCACGACGGCGCTGGGGTTTTATGACGGCTACCGTACGGGGCGCCTGCCCGCCAACCTGCTCCAGGCACAGCGCGACTTTTTCGGTGCGCACACTTACGAGCGTGTGGACCAGCCGCGCGGCCAGTTTTTCCACACCAACTGGACGGGGCACGGCGGCAAGGTGGCGTCGGGTCAGTATAACGTTTAGGAAATTGTCGATTGCCGATTGCCGATGGAACCGATCAAAAATCAGCAGACACTCGGTTCTTCGGCAATCGTTGATCATTTGAGGAAACCCATGAAATACGGACTTAATATTCTTCCCAGCGGTTCACTCGATTTATTATCCCTGGGCGCCCTTGTGCACCGGCTCGATCCCGGGATTATTCCGTTCCGCAAGGCCAGCGAATGCCAAATCCACGTCAGCGGTGGTGAATTCAACTGCGCCGCCAACCTGGCGGACTGCTTTCGCCTGCAAACGGGCATCGCGTCGGCGATGGTGGATTATCCGATTGGTGATCTCATCGCCGAGCGGGTGCGCGCCATGGGCGTGAAGCCTTTCTACAAGCATTTCAAGCACAATGGCGTGAACGGTCCCAACATGGCTGCGGTGTATAGCGATCGCGGCTTCGGCGTGCGCGCTCCCGTGGTTTTCTATAATCGCTGCAACGAAGCCGGCGCCATGCTCAAGCCCGGGGATTTCGATTGGAAGACGATCTTTGGCGCGGGTGTCCGCTGGTTTCACAGTGGCGGAATCTTTGCGGCACTTTCGGAAACCACCGGGCAGCTCATCGCCGAGGGCATGAAGGCGGCCAAGGCGGCGGGCGCCGTCACTTCCTTTGATCTGAACTACCGCGCCAAGCTCTGGAATATTTGGGGCGGTCATGAGCGCGCCCTGGCGGTGATCGCCAAGATTGTCGAGCACGTGGACGTCCTGGTGGGTAACGAAGAGGACCTGCAAATGGGCTTGGGCATTCCCGGCCCGGAGGTCGCGGCAAAGTCCAAGCTCGACCCCAGCGCCTTTTTCGGCATGATTGACAAGGTGGTGGCGAAATACCCCCACGTCAAAATCGTGGCCACCACCCTGCGCGAGGTGCATTCGAGCAGCCGGCACAGTTGGAGCGCGGTGGCCTGGATCGATGGCAAGACCTATCTGGCCCCCACCGCCGAACTGGACGTTCTCGATCGCGTCGGCGGCGGCGATGGTTTCGCCTCCGGGTTCTTCTACGGATTGCTGACGAGTGAGGAGCCGGAAGAGGCGGTAAAGCTGGGTTGGGCCCACGGCGCGTTGCTGACGACCTACCCGGGTGACACCACTATGGCCACCGTCGAGCAGGTGCGGGCCTTCGCCAAAGGCGGTTCCGCGCGCATTCAGCGCTAACTCTCTGACCGCAGTGGTGAGAGTATCCAAAATCTGCAAACTTTCGCCGTAACGGTATATAATAATCGGAATCCTTGGTTGGCTTCTTTCTGGCCTCGGCGGCATCTAAATTTTATGGGGCTCCAAAGTGCTGAGCAGGGGAGTGCCACGACAGATTTGCTGAGCGTTCTCAATCGAACTCATTCCTGGGGAGGACTAATCGCTTGGAAGGTCAAACCGCAACTCCCGCCTCAAATTCCAGCTTAAGTTCGTCGCAGCTTGACCAGCTTTGCATCAACACCATTCGCTTCCTGGCCGTCGATGGGGTGCAGAAAGCCAACTCCGGCCATCCGGGCATGCCCATGGGGGCCGCGCCGATGGCGTACGTGCTTTGGACTCGCCACTTGAAACATAATCCTGCCCAGCCGGCCTGGCCGAACCGCGACCGCTTTGTACTTTCCGCGGGGCATGGCTCGATGCTGCTTTACAGCCTGTTGCACTTGACCGGGTACGACATGCCGATGGCGGAGCTGCAACAGTTTCGACAGTGGGGGAGCAAGACGCCGGGCCATCCCGAGCACTGGTTGGTTCCCGGAATTGAGACCACCACGGGACCTTTGGGGCAGGGATTTGGCAATGGCGTCGGGATGGCGATTGCCCAGAAATATCTGGCCGCGCATTTCAATCGCCCGGGCCACGAGATTGTGGATTACAAGATTTACGCCATCGCCGGCGATGGCTGTCTGATGGAAGGGGTATCGTCGGAAGCCGCTTCCCTGGCGGGCCACTTGCAGCTCGACAACCTGATTTATTTTTACGACGACAACCACATTTCCATTGAAGGTGACACGAAGCTCGCATTTACGGAAGACCGTGCCAGGCGCTTTGAAGCTTACGGATGGTTTGTGCAAAAGCTCGAGGACGGGAACGATCTGGCAGCCATCGACGCCGCGATTCGCGCCGCCCAGGCGGAGCGCGGACGGCCGTCGATCATCATGATTCGCACGCACATTGGTTACGGCAGTCCCAACAAACACGATACCGCGGAGGCGCACGGCACGGCGCTTGGTGTCGAGGAAGTCAAACTCACCAAGCAGAATCTCGGCTGGCCGCTGGAGCCGGCGTTCCTGGTGCCTGATGAAGCGCGCGCGCATTTCCGCCTGTCCCTGGAAAAAGGCGCGAAAGCGGAGGCCGAGTGGCAAGCCAAGCTCGCGGCTTACCGCCAGGCGTTTCCGGATCTTGCGGCGGAGTGGGATCGCTTCACCCGGGGCGAATTGGCGCCGGGCTGGCAAGCGAAGATCCCCACTTTCAGTCACACCGATAAGCCCATGGCAACGCGGCAAGCGTCGGGCAAGGTCTTAAATGCCCTTTCCCCGGTTCTTCCCACCTTGCTGGGCGGCTCCGCGGACCTGGCGCCTTCCACCGACACTTTGATCAAAGGCGAAAAGGATTTCGAGCCGGGCAGCTTCGGTGGACGCAATTTCCACTTCGGCGTCCGCGAGCACGGCATGGCCTCAGTCATGAACGGCATGGCCTTGAGCGGATTGATTCCTTACGGCGCCACCTTCTTCGTCTTTTCTGATTACCTGCGGCCGTCCTTGCGGCTCGCGGCGGTGATGGGGGTCCACGCGATTTTCGTTTTCACCCACGACAGCGTTTTCCTGGGCGAGGACGGCCCCACGCACGAGCCGGTTGAACACCTGGCGGCTTGCCGGGTCATCCCCCATCTTTGTTCCATCCGGCCCGCCGACGCCAATGAAACCGGCGTCGCATGGCGGGTGGCGCTGGAACACAAAGAAGGCCCCGTGGCTTTGATGCTGACCCGCCAGGTCCTGCCGATTATCGACCGCACCAGGTACGCCTCGGCGGAGGGATTGGAAAAGGGCGCTTACGTTCTTGCCGATGCGCACGGCAAGAAACCGGAACTCATTTTGATTGCCACCGGATCGGAAGTGGCGCCGACGCTCGATGCTTACGAAAAGTTGAGCGCGGAAGGCGTTGCCACGCGCCTGGTGAGCATGCCTTCCTGGGACCTTTTCGAGAAGCAGCCGCAGTCTTATCGGGACGAGGTGCTGCCGCCGGGCGTAACGGCGCGTCTTGCCGTGGAGGCCGCGGTGTCTTTCGGTTGGGAACGTTATGTGGGACCCCAGGGGGCTGTGCACGGAATTAACCGCTTTGGCTGGTCTGCCCCGTATAAAATCATTGCGGAGAAACTGGGCTTT
>Ga0326728_10019967_pt1 | contig 12888 bp, 13 predicted proteins | sample MB3enrmetagenome_FD_207602 | JGI IMG/M metagenome (GOLD analysis project Ga0326728, IMG submission 207602) | Lab enriched peat soil microbial communities from McLean, Ithaca, NY, United States - MB31MN | ecosystem: Environmental > Terrestrial > Soil > Wetlands > Peat | place: USA: New York...
CGGCGGTGAAGTCGTAGCCGACGTATTTGGCGAAGAAGGCTTCGAGAAAGGCGGTGACCAGCCGGCCCTTGTCCTGCGGGATCAGCCGTTTCTTCTCCAAGCGCACATAGTCGCGATCGCGTAAGACCGCGAGCGTCGAGGCGTAGGTCGAAGGGCGGCCGATGCCGAGCTCCTCCATGCGCTTGACCAGCGTCGCCTCGGTGTAGCGCGGCGGCGGCTCGGTGAAATGCCGGCTCGCCTCGATGCGCTCCTTGGTCAGCGGCTCGCCGGCCTTCATCGGCGGCAGGCGGGCCGAATCCTCGTCCTCGTCGTCGTCGCGTCCTTCCTGGTAGAGCGCCAGGAAGCCGGCAAAACGCACCACCTGGCCGGTGGCGCGAAAATCGAGCCGGCGCGCGCCCGCCTCGGCGAGAATGTCGACGGTGGTGCGTTCGAGTTCGGCGCTCTCCATCTGGCAGGCGAGGGTGCGGTTCCAGATCAGTTCGTAGAGCTTGGCCTGCTCGGGTTCGAGATGGCGCGCGAGATCGCGCGGGCGCCGCGTCATTTCGGTCGGACGGATCGCCTCGTGGGCTTCCTGCGCGTTCTTGGCCTTGACCGCGTATTGGCGCGGCGCGGCGGGGACGTAAGCGTCGCCGAAGTCCTTGGCGATGACCTTGCGCGCGCTCTGCACCGCTTCGGGCGCGAGGTCGACGCCGTCGGTGCGCATGTAGGTGATCAGGCCGACGGCGCCTTCGCCGATGTCGACGCCCTCGTAGAGGCGCTGGGCGATCTGCATGGTGCGCGCCGGCGCGAGGCCGAGCTTGCGCGAGGCTTCCTGCTGCAGGGTCGAGGTGGTGAAGGGCGGGTAGGGGTGGCGCTTGAGCGGCTTCGCCTCGACTTCGACGATCCTGAACTTCGCCGTCTCGAGCGCGGCCTTGAAGTCTTCGGCCTCCTTGCCCGAGCCGATGTCGAGCCGGGCGATCTTCTTGCCGTCGGCGCCGACGAGGCGCGCCGTGAACGGCGCGTCGGCCAGCGTCTTCAGATGGGCGAGGATCGACCAGTATTCGCGCGCAACGAATTTCTCGATCTCCAGCTCGCGATCGCAGACGATGCGCAGCGCCACCGATTGCACGCGGCCGGCCGAGCGCGCGCCGGGCAGTTTGCGCCACAGCACCGGCGACAGGTTGAAGCCGACGAGATAGTCGAGCGCGCGGCGGGCGCGATAGGCGTCGACCAGCGCCTCGTCGATCTCGCGCGGGTTCCGCATCGCCTCGGCGACCGCGTCCCTGGTGACGGCGTTGAAGACGACGCGGTCGACGCGCTTGTCCTTGAGGACTTTCTTGGCCTTGAGGATCTCGTAGACGTGCCATGAGATCGCCTCGCCCTCGCGGTCCGGGTCGGTGGCCAGGATGACGCGTTCGGCGTTCTTGACCGCGCCGGCGATTTCGGCGAGCCGCTTGGCGGCCTTGGCGTCGATTTCCCAGCGCATAGCGAAATCGGCGTCGGGGTCGACCGAGCCGTCCTTGGGGGCAAGATCGCGCACGTGGCCGAACGAGGCGTAGACGTCGTAGTCCCGGCCAAGATATTTGCCTATGGTCTTCACTTTGGTCGGCGACTCGACGATGACGACTTTCATGCGCAAGGGACCTCGCTGGGAGCAGCGCTATATCGGCGCGCCTCCCGAGAATCTCAAGGCCCGAGCGGGCCGGGAAGCGCGCGGAAAATGGTGGAGGGCGAGCCAAGTGTCAAATGACGCCTGTCGCAAGCGGCAGGCTGTTGCGCTGGATCACGGCTTGAATCGCGCCTAGCGCGCCGCCTCGATGTCGGTCATCGAAAAATCCGCGCCCTTGTAAAGCAGCTGCGCGTTCAGCGCTTTGGCTTGGCCGTAAGCAAAGCAGTCGCCCATGTTCAGTTGTGCGGGATGCCGCCCGCCCTTGCCGTAGCGCGCGAAAGCCGCCAGCGCTGCCTGCGCGGCGGCGGGCTCGACGGCGGCGACGCCGATTCGCGCCGCGGCGAGAAACTCCATGACGTCGTTCTCGGCTTCGGCGACCGAACTATGGCGTCTTCTGCACAAGCCGAGCGCCGCCTCGTAAATCGCGATCGGCGACGTCAGGGCGCTTTCCGCGCGCTCCAGCGCGGCTATCAGCGCCGCGTCTTCCGCTTCGCCGGTCAAGATGGCGACGATCGCGGAGGCGTCGACGAAGATCATGGATCGCCGCTGAGTTCGTCGTAAAACGCCTTGTCCGCATCGAGGCCGGTCGGCGGCCGTTTGGCGATGCGCTCGCGGATCGGCTGCAATCGTTCGGCGAGCGTCTTCGCGCCTTCGATGCGCGCCAGTTCGTTTTCCAGCGCCAATCGCACCGCTTCGGTCTTCGAGCTGCGTTTGATCGCCGCGAGCTTTTCAGCCAGCCGATTGACGCGCTCATTGCGAATTTGCAGCATGGCGGCACGCCTCTGTCATTGCGTGTTGACCATATCAGCATGGCGTCAATACGACAAACTCGCCGGAGGCGGGCCTTGCTCGCCGAGCCCGCCATTCGTTCAAACGCCATAGCGCGAATGGGGAGCGGAGATTGTCCCCTTGCCGCCTGCCGCGCCAGCTCCTATAGGCTGTGCCTTTGATGGCCGCTCCCGATTCCCCGCCCAGCTTCACCGGCCGCCACCTGCTCGGCATCGAGGGCCTGTCGCGGCCCGAAATCGAGGCGCTGCTCGATCTTTCCGACGAAGCGGTCGGCATTTCCCGGCAAGTCGAGAAGAAGCGCGCGACGTTGCGCGGGCGCACGCAGATCAACCTGTTCTTCGAGGCTTCGACCCGCACGCAGTCCTCCTTCGAGATCGCGGGAAAACGCCTCGGCGCCGACGTGATGAACATGGCGGTCGGCAATTCCAGCGTGAAGAAGGGCGAGACGCTGATCGACACCGCGATGACGCTCAACGCGATGCGGCCCGACATCATCGTGGTGCGCCATTACTGCGCCGGCGCGGTGCACCTCTTGGCGCGCAAGGTCGACTGCTCCGTGGTCAACGCCGGCGACGGCGCGCACGAGCATCCGACCCAGGCGCTGCTCGACGCGCTGACCATCCGCCGCAACCTCGGCCGCATCGAGGGCCTCACCGTTGCGATCTGCGGCGACATCCTGCATTCGCGCGTCGCGCGCTCCAACATTTTGGCTCTGGGGACGCTCGGCGCGCGCGTGCGCGTCGTCGGCCCCTCGACGCTGCTGCCGCCGGGCATCGAGAACATGGGCGTCGAGGTGTTCCGCGACATGAAGGCGGGGCTGAAGGACGCCGACATCGTGATGATGCTGCGCCTGCAGCGCGAGCGGATGAGCGGCGCCTACGTGCCCTCGACCAAGGAGTATTTCCGCTATTTCGGCCTCGACGCGGAAAAGCTCGCCTACGCCAAGCCGGGCGCGCTCGTCATGCACCCCGGTCCGATGAACCGCGGCGTCGAGATCGACTCGCTGGTCGCCGACGGCGCGCAATCGCTGATCCGCGAACAGGTCGAAATGGGCGTCGCGGTGCGCATGGCGGTGCTGGAGGCGCTGGCGAGCCATCTGCCGAACGGGTGACGGCGCGGGGCGGGGCGAGCCGGAGCAGATCCGACCGTTTCGAGTATTGCGACTATTGCATATATTGCGAGAATGCGGCATAATACCTTGAAACTGAGGAGGCTCGCCATGCCGCAAGCCCGTATCGACCCGATCCTTCCCTCCGATGAGGACGCCAAGCTCGCCAAGACGGCGCGGCTCGCGCTCCAACGAAGGGGGCCGCTCGACAAGGCGCTGCGCGTTCAAATCGACGCCGCCGGCCAGGAGGCGACGACGCTCGATCTGCCGCCGGTCGTCACGCGCCTGCTTATGGACGTTCTCGAGGAAACGGCGGCCGGCAAGGCCGTGTCGCTCGTCGCCGTCGAGGCCGACGTCACCACGCAGCAAGCCGCCGCGATCCTCAACGTCTCGCGCCCCTTCGTCGTCCGCTTGATCGACAAGGGCCTGCTGCCCGCGCGCATGGTCGGCAATCAACGGCGCTTGCCGCTGCGCGACGTGCTCGCCTACAAGGCGGAAAATCGCGCTAAGCGGCGCAAGGCGCTGGAGGAAATGGCGGCGCTCGATCAAGAGCTTGGCCTGTTGTGACGGAGGCGCAGCGTCCTTCGGCGTTCTTGGACGCAAGCGCCCTCTATCCCGCGCTCCTTCGCAACATCCTGATGCGTCTCGCGCTCGAAGATCTGTTCCGCGCTTTCTGGTCCGAGCGCGTTCAAGACGAATGGACGGGAGCCATTTTTCGCGACCGGCCGGACTTGCCGCGCGCGCAAATCGAGCGCACTCGCCGCCTGATGGACGAAGCCATCGACGACGCGATTGTCGGCGGCTACGAGCCTCTGATCGAAACGCTCGCGCTGCCGGACGCCGACGATCGGCATGTGCTGGCGGCGGCGATTCATTGCGGCGCGAGCGTCATCGTCACCGCGAACCTGCGGGATTTTCCCAGCGAGACGCTCTCGCTCCATGGGATCGAGGCGCGACATCCGGACGCCTTCATTCTCGAGCTTTTCAAGATCTCGCCGAGCGAAGTGGTCGGCGCGCTGCGGCGGCTTCGTGATGGCCTCAAGAATCCGCCGATGACGCCCGCCATGCTTCTCACGGCCATGTCGCGCCAAGGCCTGTCCGAAAGTGCGGACGCGCTCTGCGGATTCATCGACGCGCTATAGAGGCTGGCGCAACCGGCCGGCGGGCGCGAGCACGAAGAGAACCGGCGGGACAGGTGAGCGCGGCGGCGCGAGTTCGTTCATCGTGGGCGCTCCGCCTCGAAGCGATCGAACACCTCAAAGAATTCTGTCAGCGTGACGATTTCGAGCGATGGCGGCAGCAGCGACCGTAGCTCGTCGCGCTTGTCGAGTATCCGTTTGTCATGCGTGATGAAGTAGGCGCACCCGGTCTCGGCCGCTTCCGAAAGATGCGAGGCATCGGCCGCGTGTTTGGCCGGGTGCGCGTTGCCCTGCAGCACCGACGCGACGCGGTACCGGTCGGCGTGCTGTGATGCGATCAAGCCCGGCCGACGATTGAATATCCAGGGCAGAACGGCCTCTTTCACGTCGGCCGGGGTTCGAGGATGCTGAATCTCGTCGCGGACGCCGCAGGCTACAACAACGTTCAACCGCCTTGCCGACGCGAGCGCTTGAAAGCGGTCGACTAGCGCATCCCTCGCGCTACCGTCACGATCAAGGGCGTTGGCGTCAATGCTGATGTTGTTACGGCGGGGTGCGAGATTCCCGCGTACCTCTTTCCGCACCGAGAGCCTGGTCGGTTTCAACATCTTGGCTCACTCATCCCAATTCCGGTCCGGACGCTCACGCCGAGCATTTCCAACGGCGGTGGCAAAGGCGGCGATAGCATCCTCGATAAGCTGCCGATCGCGACCCCAGTCCGGGACAGCGTCGGCTCGGCCATAGTGCGCTGGGCTGAACCCACCATTCGCCAAAAGATAGAACGAGACGGTCATCGGACCGAGCGTTGCACTATGCTTCTTTAGATCGATGCGCCAAGGCGCGGCCGGACCGCCACGCGCCCTGACACGCTCCGTCAGCGCATCCAATTCCAACGCATAGTCCTGATGACGTTCGATTTGATCGTTGTCGCCGCGCAAAATGGCTTCCATGTCCGCCGTCCAAGGAAGGTGGGCCTTTGCCAGTTGCCGCCAAGCTTTCAACAGATCGGCCACTTTGGCCGGAACTTCTTGGTTGCCGGTTTGCCAGCGCCGAACGCTACGCGCATCCACCCGGAGCAGGGTGGCGGCGATGCTCTGCGTCAGATTCAAAGCCTTGAGGTGTTGGTTGAATTCGGCGGCGTTCATGTCCGCAACACTAGCGGACGGTGCGTCCGGCGTCAATCGGGCCTTGGAAGCCGTTCCTACGCCGGACTCTTGTGACCACTGAAAAAGCCGGACGCATGGTGAAGGACATTGTCGTGTACGAAATGCGCTTCAGCCCCGCTCGCTCTACCCCCCATCCTCCCTGATCATCTCCGCCGCCTTCTCCGCGATCATGATCGTCGGCGCGTTGGTGTTGCCGGCGACGATTTCCGGCATGATCGAGGCGTCGACGACGCGCAAAGCTTCGACGCCATGCACGCGCAGGCGCGCGTCGACCACCGCTTTGGCGGGATCGGGCCCCATCGCGCAGCTGCCGACGGGATGGTAGACGGTGTCGACGCGGCGGCGCAGAAAATCGCGGATTTCGTCGTCGCTGTTCACGCCGGCGGTGAAGAGTTCGCGCGTCCAGTGCGCGCGCAGCGCCGGCGCCTCCATGATGCGGCGCGTCAGCTTGAAGCCGGCGACCAGCGTCTCGACGTCCTCGCGCTCGGCGAGAAAGTTCGGGTCGATCAGCGGCGCGGCGAGCGGGTCGGCGCTCGCCAGCCGCACCGCGCCGCGGCTCTTCGGCTTCAGCGCGCAGACGTGGCAGGTGAAGCCGTGGCCGGGGTGGATTTTTCGCACGTGGTCGTCGAGGATGCCGATGACGAAATGCAACTGCACGTCGGGCAGTTCGAGCTCGGGCCGCGTCTTGAGGAATCCGCCCGCCTCGGCGCCGTTGGTCGCGACCATGCCGCGCCGTTCGCGGCGGTAGCGCGCAATCGCGGCGAGGAGCGCGGCGAGACCGCCGAAGGAGACGCCGAGCAGGTCGCGCGAAGCCGACTTATAGCCGAGCACAACGTCGGGATGGTCGTGCAGATTGGCGCCGACGCCGGGCAGGTCGACGACCGGCGCGATCCCGAGCGCGCCGAGCGCGGCGGCTTGGCCGGCGCCTGACAGCATGAGAAGCTGCGGCGAGCCGAAGACGCCGAGACAGACCAGCGTTTCGCGCCGCGCGCGCACGACGCGCCGCTGTCCCCGCGCGCAAATTTCCGCGCCGACGACGCGCCGGCCTTCCAGCACGAGGCGCAGCGCCCGCGCGCGCGTCTCGACGCGAAGGTTGACTCGGGCGCCGAGGTGGGGCCTCAGATAGGCGCGCGCGGCGGAGCAGCGCTCGCCGTCGATCTGGGTGACCTGATAGAGGCCGCAGCCCTCCTGCCGCTCGCCGTTGAAATCGGCGTTGATCGGCAGTTGCGCCTCGCGCGCGGCGTCGAGAAAGCGCTTGGGGAACGGATTGTCGGTGCGCACATCCGTGACGTTCAGCGGCCCGCCGCGGCCGTGAAAGGCGTCGCAAAAAGTCTCGTTGTTCTCGGATTTCTTGAAATACGGCAGCACGTCGGCATAGGACCAGCCGGGATTGCCGAGTGCCGCCCAGCGGTCGTAATCGGCGCGGTGGCCGCGCGTATAGATCATCGCGTTGATCGCCGAGGAGCCGCCGAGCGCGCGCCCGCGCGGCTGGTAGCCGACGCGCCCGCCCAAGCCCGCCTGGGGAACGGTCGCGTAGGCCCAATTGTTGAGCCGGGTCGGGGCCATCAGCACGCCGGCGAGCGGCGTTTCGACGACCCAACTCGCCCCGTCCCCTCCGGCCTCGATGAGCGCGACGCTGATTTGCGGGTCCTCGCTGAGCCGGCTCGCCAAGACGCATCCGGCCGAGCCGCCGCCGAGCACGAGATAATCGACCTCGTCCACCGTCCTCCCCCTTTTTGGTGGATAGTTTAGGTCGAAACGATTGTCGCGCCTAGGGGCGACGCCGCGCGGAGCGCATCAGCGCGGCCGTCTATCAAGCATGGCGGGCGCGGCCGGGTCGACGCGCGCTCGCCGCGCCGGACGGCATTGGGCGAAGGAATCGACCATGCCGACCAGCACGCTGCCGAGAAGCACGCACTGCGCGAGGGCGTAGGGCAGGGTCGGCGTTTCGTTGGCGCTCAGGATCCAATAGGCCAATGCGGCGAACGTCACGGTCGCGAAGACAGCCAGAACGCCCCAGTTCGATTTGCGATCGCGGCCCATGGATGCCCCCTAAGGAAGACGCCGTGGCGGCCCGTCGCCGCCCTGCATCTCGCTTACGGGACGGCGATTGGGGCCGCTCCCCGATCCTGCCGATCGCGTAACGCCGGCGGGTTAGAATTTTTTCCTCAGGGGAATGCGACCTTGATTCGCGTAACCGCGAACGGCTGCGAACGGCGGCGAACGAGATTGACTCTTAGATATCAATAAGTTATCATTAGAACCGTTCGTCGACGTTCGCGGACGGGCGGGAACAAACGGGGTATTTTGTGCCCCCAGTGTGCCCCCGGAGCGCGCGAGGCGGTACCGGATTCGTCGCATCGGCCGTCGGGAGGGTTGGATGCAAAAGCTGCTGACCGAGCCGTTCGTGCGATCGGCGAGGGCGGCGGACGGCCGTCGGCTCGAGGTCGCCGACTTGCGCTGCGCCGGCCTGTCGTTCCGCGTCACGGGCGGCGGCGCGAAAAGCTGGTCGCTGCGATTTCGCGATCCGCATACGGGAAAGCTTACCCGCGCGACGATCGGCGCCTATCCGGACGTCAGCCTTCACACCGCGCGCGAGCGAGCGCTCGAACTGAGGCGAGAGGTCGCGAGCGGCGTCAACCCGGTCGAAAAGAAGCGTCGGGATCGCGAAGAATCGGCAAGCCGGACTTTTGAGGTCCTCGCGGCCCGGTACATGATCGAACATGCGCGCCGCCACAAGAAGACCGCTGAGGCAGACCAGAGAAACCTTAACCTGCACGTGCTGCCGCATTGGCGGACGCGCCGGTTCGACGGGATCGGACGCGGCGACGTCATCGCACTCTGCGAGGGCTTGGTCGCCAAGGGATCACCGATTCAAGCTAATCGCGTGCAAGCGCTGATCTCTAAGATGTTCAGCTTCGCGCTCGACGCCGAACTTGTCGACGCCAACCCCTGCGCCCGCCTCAAGAAGCGCTCGAAAGAGAGGCGGGCGACGCGCGTGTTGTCCGACGATGAGATTCGCTTGTTCTGGCGCCGGATCGGCGACCCGCCGAACTCGGCGAGAATGGGCCAGGCGCTGCGGCTCGTTCTGCTGACAGGCGTGCGCGTCGGCGAGCTGGCGGGCGCGGAAATCAGGGAGTTCGAGCGCCTCCATGACGCCGACCAGGCGGCGTGGACGATCCCGGCGGCGCGCTCGAAGAACGGCCGGGCGCACGTCGTCCCCTTGAGCGAGCCGGCGCGGAGGATCGTCGCCGACCTGATCGAGCGAGCCGGGGTGACGGAACGCGAGGGCGCGACCGCGCGCCCGCTTCTCGCGTTGCCGGGGAATCCGAGACGGCCGATCGACGGGCACGCGCTTTCGGTCGCGATGATTCGTTTCGGCAACGCCTTGCGCAGCGCGAAGGGCGGGGAGGGCAGGGGTGAGCCGGGCGTCGAGACCTGGACGTTGGAGCGGCCGTCTGCGCACGATCTACGCCGCACGCTCGCGACGAGGCTCGCGGCGTTGGGCGTTCCCGCCGAAGACGTTTCCGCCTGCCTCAATCACGTGCGGACGAGCGTCACCGCGAGGCACTATGATCAGTACGATCGCGCGCGAGAGAAGCGAACGGCGCTGCGGATGTGGGCCGAGGAGGTCAGCAACCTGACAGGCGAGCTGAATCGGTGCGGCGCGGGGACAGCGCTCGGAGTCGCGAGTCCGCCGGCTCGATCGCTCCTGTGAGGTTGCGGTCACAATCGCGACCCGTCGTTCGTAGTGACAGAATCGGGGGTTCGAATCCCTTTGCGTTCGCCAGCTAGCAGCGACCGGTTTGCGCCCATGCCGGGCGCTCAAGCACGCTGTGGGTTCTCTCGAAAGCACACAACCTTGCCGCGCCGAACCTAGGCTAGGAATCTGGGAGCCGGAGTTCGAATCTCTTCGGGCGCACCCAATCACGCAGCGTCTGCCGGTCCATCCCCGCCGCTCGCGCCGCTTCGGCCCGGCTGTGCCCCTCCAGCACCAGCGCCAGTGCCAGCATCCGACGCGACGCCGCCGCATCCCGGCTCCGCGCCGCCGCCGCCCGCAAACCCGCCGCGTCCAACTCCGTCCGCATGATCGCTACCGCCATCGCTGCCGCCTCCAATCCGCTCAGCACAGCGAATCCAACACCCTCGAGCCGCTCCAATTCACCGTCGAGTCAACTCAAGGGACGGCTGGTATGAGTCCCGAGCTTGGACCGCCGACTGCGGCTGCGCTCAGCCGCTCCCGCTCGGCGACATCCCACCCCGACGCATCTGCTCAAGCAGCCAGCGTCGGGCCTGGGCGACCTCCACGATCGGCTCTGCAGACTTTTCTGTCCACATTTCGATCAGGAATGGGCCGCGATACCTCAGCTCCGCGAGCACGCGGAAGCAGGCCACGAAATCGACGCAGCCCGTCCCGAATGGCACATCGCGGAACTGTCCGGGGAAGTCTTGCGTCACCCGGAGCGTGTCCTTGAGGTGGATGGCGACGATCATGGAGGCACCTTTCCTCAACTCCGCCGCCACGTCGTTATTCCATGCCGACAGATTGCCGACGTCGGGATAGACGCAAAAGAAAGGCGACTCGATGTTCTTGGCGTACTCCATCCAAGCCGTAATGGAATTGATCAGCGGCGTGTCCATGATCTCGACCGCAAGCATCACCTGCGACCGAGCCGCCTCATCCACCGCCCAGCGCAATCCTTCGACGAAGCGCTGCCGCGTCCCCTCATCGCTCGGCTCGTAATAGACGTCATAACCCGCCAACTGGATGGTGCGCACGCCAATGCTGACCGAAAGATCGATCGCCTTGCGCATGATCTCGCGCGCCCTCGAGCGGATCGTTGCGTCGCGGCTGCCGAACGGGAAACGCCGGTGCCCCGAGAGGCATATGGTCGGCACGGTCACGCCAGTCTCCGCGACAGCGGCGCGCAGCGACGCGCGCTCCGCCGCCGACCAGTCCAGCCGCGCCAGCCTTTCGTCAGTCTCGTCGATGGACATTTCGACGAAATCGAAGCCGAGGGCTTGCGCGAGGGACAGCCTCGTCAACCACGAGCGCCCCTTCGGCAAGGCCTTCTCGTATATGCCCAGCGGATTGCCGGGAGCTCGCGCCGCCTCTTCCCGCTGAGGCGAGCTCATGGCTGCACCGGCAGCTTGTCCAGCGCCTCTGCAAGTTGCCGATACGCGGCGTACTTGGCGCGGTAGCGCGGCGCGGCGCGGAGATCCGGCTCGACTGTGGCGCCCACGGGGCACATCGCCGCCATCGCTTCGGCGAAGGAGGCGTAGACGCCCGATCCCACCGCCGCCGCGATCGCTCCGCCGAGACAGCCGGATTCCCTGACGTCCATGACCTCGAGGGCCTGCTCGCTGATGTCGGCGACCATCTGCATCCACACCTTCGACCGGGTCGGTCCGCCAGTCAGCCGCAGCGTCCTGCCGGGACCCGAAAGCGCACGAATGCGTTCGAGGTGCACGTGCTGGGAAAAGCAGACGCCCTCGTAGATCGCCTGCACGATGTGGTTCAGCCCGTGCGCGTTGGCGAACCCATAAAAGCAGGCGGAGAGGTTGTCGCCGAGATTCGACGAGAACAGGTACGGCAGGAACTGGATGTTGGTCTCGGCCTTGCCCAGCGCCTCCACCATCGCGTTGCAGCGATCATAAGGGTTGGGCGCATCGGCCATGAACGTGTGCACGAACCATTCGAGGTTTCCGGCCGACGTCGGGCTGCCCTCGTGCACGAAGAACCGTCCCGGGATGCAATAGCGACCCCAGATGTAGGGATGCGGCCGGGTGGTCTCCATGTGATCCGTGGTCCAGGTGACGATCGTCCAGGTGCCCATAATCACGTTGATGAAGCCCGCGTCGGAGAGGCCGGCGCACACGGCCGCCGAAACGACGTCGAAGAATCCCCCGTACACCGGCGTTCCTTCGATGAGCCCGGTCTCCGCGGCGGCCGCGCGGCTGACCCCGCCCAGGCTCTGCTCGGAGCCGAGAACCGGCGGCATGCAGCCGAGCATCTCATCGATGCCAAACAGCTTGAACAGCTCCGGGTCGTAGGCGCCCTTGCCGACGTTGTAGAGATTGCTGCCCGAAATGTTCGTCACCTCGGCGCCGAAGGCGCCGGTGAACTTGTAGCGCACCCAGTCGTGCGCCATCAGGACGTGGCCGACGCGACGGTAGCTTTCCGGCTCGCGCTCCTTAAGCCAGGCGAGCAAGGAAACCGGATGGCCAGTCCAGAGCTGCTGGTAGCCTCGCGGGTAGGCCTTCGCGTCGACGCCCTCGGCCTTCCATCGGCGCACGATCGGCAGGGCGCGGTTATCCGACGAAATGATTCCGTTGCGCACCGGCGCGCCGTCTCGGTCGACCAGATACAGCCCCTTACCGTGGGCCGAGAAGCTCACTCCCGCCACCTCGCGGGCCGCGATCCCCGCCGTCGCCACGACTTCGCGCACCGTGGCGCAGACCGTGCGCCACATCGCCGTCATGTCCCGCTCGCTCCAGCCGACGTGCTTGACGATCGCCAAGTCTGTTTGCGAGGCGACGGCCTTTTCCCGCCCATGTCCATCGTACAGGCCGCTCTTGATGACCGTGCCGCCGATGTCGACAGTTAGAAAATACGGCATATGAACCGGCGCCTCCGTTTTTCGCAGTTGGTCACTCAGGCGGATGGCTTCACGACGCCCGATCCGAGAGCGCGCCTCTGGCGTTACCGGCGTCGCGGAGGGAGCGTCGCCTGCGATCTGCGCCTGGTCCCAAGACGGGATGGGCCGGAACCGCAGTCGGCTCCGGCGACCAGTGGCCCGGTCGAGGAGGCGGGCCGCCCGCTTCGGCTTGCCTGGTTGTCCAGGCCGCAACCACTCCGGGCGGGTAGCCACCGCTCGACGCGCCGAGCCAACGTTCCGGGGTCCGGGAAGCGGATGACGGCCCCTACAGGATCGATGGGAACGGCACGTTCTGTTCGTCGGTGAACGCGTCCTCGAAGCCTCGCCGGTAGTGGTACTGGATCTTGTCGGCGTCGTCAGGATACGTGAACTTTCCGCC
>Ga0326728_10019968_pt1 | contig 12888 bp, 12 predicted proteins | sample MB3enrmetagenome_FD_207602 | JGI IMG/M metagenome (GOLD analysis project Ga0326728, IMG submission 207602) | Lab enriched peat soil microbial communities from McLean, Ithaca, NY, United States - MB31MN | ecosystem: Environmental > Terrestrial > Soil > Wetlands > Peat | place: USA: New York...
CCAAGCGAACGCAGCCCTACTTCGACGCCAAGCGGAAACTGGAGGAACTGCTGAGGTTCCGAGCCCTCCTTGACAGCAAGATCGCCGTCGAAACGCAGGCGCCGCCGCGCGCGGCGTGGGTGGAGCTGGTGGACGCCGCGGTCCCGCCGGCGCGCCCCCTCCCGCCCAATCGCCGTCCTTCGGCAGGGGCGCTCCTCGGCTCGGGCGCGCTCATGGATGTGCTGGGCGCACTGCTGTTACGTGCCCACCGCGGGCCGGGCTCTTGAGGTTGGGCTCCGGGCCGCCGTCGTGCCCGTCAGCCGGCCTTGGCGGGGTGGCGGATGTCGCGCGCCTCGCAGAAATAGACGACTTCCTCGGCCACATTTTTGGCGTGGTCGGCGATGCGTTCGAGGCTCTTGGCCACCACCATGAGTTGGAGGCACCGCGAGATGGTGTCGGGGTTTTGGACCATCTGGGCGACAAGCTGGCGGTGGATTTCCTTGTTCATGGCGTCGATCTGCTTGTCCTGGGGGATGAGAGCGCGGGCGGCGGCCGGGTCGTGGTTGACGAAGGAGTCCAGGGCGGTCTTGAGCAGGAGGAGGGCGGCATTGGCCATGGCGGGGATTTCCACGACCAGCTTCAAGGGCGGGTCCTGGGTCAGGTCCAGGGCGCGCTTGGCGATTTGGGTGGCCTCGTCGCCCACGCGTTCGAGGTTCTGGGAGATCTTCATCGCCACCATGATGAGCCGCAGGTCGGTGGCGAACGGGGCCTTGGCCAGGAGTATGATCGCCTGCTCGTCCACCTCTAGCTCGAACTGATCGATGGCCCCGTCCTCGCTGCGGACGCGCAGGGCCAGTTCGTAGTCGCGGCTGACCAGGGCCTGCACGGCGCTGCGCACGGCCGATTCGGCATGGCTGGCCATCCTCAGGAGGGTCTCTTTGAGCCCCTCCAACTCGGTGACAAGGTGCTGCATACAGGAAACTCGATTCTCAGCCAAAGCGGCCGGTGACGTAATCTTCGGTCTGCTGCACGGCGGGATTGGTGAAGATTTTCACCGTCGCGCCGTATTCGACCAGCCGGCCCATGTTAAAGAACGCGGTGTAGTCGGACACGCGCGCCGCTTCCTGCAGATTATGCGTAACGATGACCAAAGTCAGGCTTTCTTTGAGTTCGAGGATGAGGTCTTCGATGCGCGCGGTGGCCAGCGGGTCGAGCGCGGCGGCGGGCTCGTCCATGAGCAGCACCTCCGGCCGAACCGCCAGGGCGCGGGCGATGCACAGGCGCTGCTGTTGGCCGCCGGAGAGGCTGATGGCGGGGGCATCCAGGCGGTCCTTGACCTCGTCCCAGAGGTTGGCCATGACGAGGGATTCGCGCAGTCGTTCGGTTAACAGGGCGCGATCACGCAGGCCGTTGAGCCGCAATCCCGCCGTCACGTTGTCGGCCACGGACATGGTGGGAAAGGGATTGGCCTTCTGAAAGACCATGCCGATGCGGCGGCGGACGAGGACCGGCTCGACGCCCGGGCCATAGATGTCCGTGCCAAAGAGCCGGACCTGGCCTTGGACGCGGGCCGAGGGGACCAGGTCGTGGAGGCGGTTGAGGGCGCGCAGGAAGGTGGACTTGCCGCAGCCGTTAGGCCCGATGATGGCCGTGATGGCGCGGGCGGGCAGGTCCAGGGAGACCTCTTGGAGGGCACGGTTTTCCCCGAAGGAGACGGAGAGGTTTCGAATCACCAGGGCGGAGGCCTCGGGGGCGGAGACGGGGGCCCCTGGGGTGCCAGGCGCCCGTCTGGGCTGCACCCGCGCGGGCAGGACGGGATTGAATTGGTCTTGGTTCTCGGTCAAGGGACCTTGCCCAGCCGTTCGCGCGTGAGGGCGCGCACGGCGAGGTTGATGATGGCCACCATCAGGAGCAGGACCAGGGCACCCGCCCAGGCCTGGCGATGCCGGTCCTCATACGGGGAAATGGCATAGTTGAAAATCTGCAACGGGAGGGCCGCGATCGGCTCGGACAGATGATGGTTCCAATAGCGGTTGCCGAAGGCGGTGAAGAGGAGGGGGGCCGTTTCACCGGCCACGCGGGCCAGGGCCAGGAGGATGCCGGTTGTGATGCCGCGCAGGGCGGTGCGGGCGACGATGCTCAGGATCGCGCGCCACCGGGGGATGCCCAGGGCCAGGGCGGCTTCCCGGTATCCCTGCGGCACCAGCCGCAGAACCTCTTCGGTGGTGCGCATGATGAGCGGGATCATGATGAAACCCAAAACGATGCCCCCGGCCCAGGCGGAGAAGCCTTTCATCGGCACGACGACCAGGGCGCAAACGACCATGCCCCAGATAATCGAGGGGACGCCGTTCAAGACATCGGCGGCGAACCGGACCCACCAATTGACCCGTCGCTGGCCGTATTCGGCCAGGAAGATGCCCCCGCCCACGCCCACCGGCACGCCCAGCAGGGCCGCCAAGCCGAGCAACTCGAAGGTCCCTACGATGGCATTGGCCATGCCGCCGCCCGGCTCGCCGGCGGGCTTTGGCAGTTGGGTGAAAAAGGCCCAGCTCAAGGCGCCAATGCCGGACTTGAGGACCTGGTAGAAGACCAGGGCCAGCGGCGCCATCACCACCACCGCGCAGGCGCAAGTGAGGGCCTGGGCAAGGAAGTCCTTGAACTTGCGCCAATGGTGCCCGGCGGTAGTCATGGGTTCAGGACGGGGAAACGGCGGGACCGGGCAACGTCCCCAGGAGGAGGCGGGCCAGGGCGTTGACCAGCAAGGTAATGCCCAGCAGGACCAAGCCGAGCTCGAAAAGGGCCTCGAGGTGAATGCCGGGCGGGGTCTCGGTGAATTCGTTGGCCACGACGCTGGCCAGGGTGTAGCCGGGGGCGAAGAGCGAAGCGGCGATTTCCGGGCGGTTGCCGATGACCATGGTCACGGCCATGGTCTCGCCCAAGGCGCGGCCCAGGCCCAGGATGACGGCGCCCAGCAGGCCCTTTTTGGCATAAGTGAGCACGGCGATGCGGGTGGCTTCCCAGCGCGTGGCCCCCAACGCGTAGGCGGCCTCGCGCTGGGATTCGGGGACCGCGCGCAGCACTTCCCGGGAAACCGAAGTGATGATCGGCACGATCATGATCGCGATGATGATGCCCCCGGCCAGCATGCTCACGCCGTAGATCGGCCCCTGGAACAACGGCAGAAAGCCGAGCGTGATGCGGAGCAGGGGGAACAAATACTCGCGCAGCCAGGGGACCATGACGAATATGCCCCAAAGACCGAGGATAACGCTGGGCACAGCCGCCAGCAGTTCGATGAACAGGCTCAGCGCCTGCCGCAACCAGCGCGGGGCCAGCTCGGTGAGAAACACCGCCGTGCCAATGCTCGGCGGCACCGCAATCGCCAGCGCGATTGCCGAGGAAACCACCGTCCCAAAGATAAACGGTAGCGCGCCGAACTGCTCGCTGACCGGGTCCCACTCCGCGCCCGTCAGAAAGCGCCAGCCGAATCTGCGCAAGGCCGGCTGCGAACCGTGGGCGAGCTCGCGGCCAATGATGAAAATCAGCGCGACGACCCCCAGCGCCATCATCGTCACCAGCCACTGGAATACCCGCTCCCCCGCCGCCGGGCGCCACAGCCTTTCAGACTTCATATCGCATGTCTCTTGAAGGCGAATGGCGCCTAATACCGGATGGTCTTAATCCGCTGGAGAATCCTCGTCCGCAGATTGTCCGGCAGGGGCGCGTAATCCAAAGCGGGGGCCATGGCCTCTCCCTGGGTCGAGGCCCAGTTGAGGAACTCGACCAGTTTTCTGCCTTTGAGCGGGTCTCGCTGCCGTTCATAGACCAGCAGCCAACTGGCCCCGGCAATGGGGTAGGCGCCCGCGCCCGCGGCGTTGGCCATGGAGAAACGGAAATCCTCCGGGATGCTGGCGGCAACCATGGCCTCGGTCACCGACTCCAACGATGGGACGATGAAGGCGCCGGCGGCGTTCTTGATCTCGGCGCAGGGCAGCTTGTTTTCCCGGACATACGCCAGTTCGGCATAACCAATGGCGCCAGGCAATTGTTTGACCCAGCTCAAAACCCCTTCGTTGCCTTTGGCGCCGAGGCCCCTCGGCCACTTGACCGAGGTGCCGCGGCCCACGCGCGCTTCCCACTCTCGGCTGACGCGGCTCAGGTAATCGGTGAAGAGGTGCGTGCTGCCGCTGCCGTCGGAACGGTGTACCACCACGATATCCGCGCCCGGCAGGTTCACGCCCGGGTTCAGCCCCAGGAGCCGCCCATCATTCCATTTGGTAATCTCGCCCAGGAAAATGCCGGCGAGCGCCGCGCCGTCGAGCCGCAGCCGGGGCGAGCCCGGAAGCTTGTAAGTGAGCGCCACGGCCCCGGCCACGGTGGGGATGTGAAGAATCTTCCCCGGCGCCCGGGCCAGGTTCTCGTCAGTCATGGGGCTGTCGGTCGCGCCGAAGTCCACGGTCTGTTCCAGGATTTGCTTCTGCCCGCCCCCCGAACCGATGCAGGCGTAATTGAACCGCACCGAGGGGTCAACCTTGGCATATTCATCGAACCACTTCGAATAGAGGGGATAGGGAAAGGTCGCCCCGGCTCCATTGACGAGCATTTGGCCCGGCGCCCCGCACGGGAGCGCCAAGAGAGAGACGCACAGACACAACCAAGCCCCGCCCCTCTTTCCAGGTTCGCGCTGCCGGCGCCTTTCTCTCGGTTGAATCTCTGGTCTTGCCACTGCTGTCGGATTTTTAGGCTCAGGCACCTGCGTTACGAAAGAATGGCGCTTCTGTTACTGTTTGGTGACAAAGGGGGCCAGGGTCGGCGCGAGGGACGCATTTCGGGCCCTTCCGGGAGGTTCCTGCCCGCAAGCGAATCTTCTACTTGCCCTCAGCCATCTTGCGGACCAGGGCGGGGCCTTTTTGGCCGAGCGCCTGGGTTGCGAGTTTGCTCAGTTCCTCCTGGGCGATGGCTCGCATTTGACTCTGCTTCTCCGCTTCTGAGCCGCTCAGGCCCTTCCACGTCTCCTCGAGGGCCTTTTCCTCCTGCCGGAGTTGGTCGAAGAAACGGCTGGCGTCCTGGGCGGAAATCCCGACGGCTGCCGCCAGCTCCACGAGATGCGCCCGGTCCCGAGCGGTGTCCTCGGCTTCCAGGCTGTCCTCGTCGCCCAGCCCCGCGGCGGGGTTCGTTCGTTCGGCAAGCCGTCGCTTCTCGTTACGCAGCCTTAACAGCTCGCGAAGCTGCTCCCCGGTCAGGGGCGGAGCGGTTTTGGCGCGGGCGACGAGATTGGACAGCCGCCCATTTTGCTCGGCCAGGAGCGACAAGCGGCCCGCTTGTTGCCGCAGGGCCTCGCGCCTGGCGCGCAGCTCAAGCCGGGCACGGTGTTGGAGCGCGCACGGCACTCCCGCGCTGAGGATGACGAGCAAGCCGGCGAGGCCGAGTCTAACCGAGGTTCTCATTGCTCGACCGGCGGTCCGACGATGTGCCGCTTTTCCCAAGCCGTATAATCACCATCGAGCGTCATGGAGATCTCGGCATGACCGTCCGCAAAACCGTAAGCTCGTGTCCACCCGCCGTCATAAGCGCGGAGCGGTTGCCTTTCCCGCAGGACGACGACCCGGTCGGGGGTGGCAACATCCGTGGCCGGCCCGCGATAGACAATCTCAAAATGGCCGGGCGTGAGGTTGGTTTCGGACTTGGCTTCCTCCGGCAGAAAGGACCGCGCCTCCTCGAAGCTGGTCGGAAACTGGTTGCCGTTCGCCTTGGCGAACGCGTGAAACGCCGCCAGCCAGCGCGAGAGATAGCTCATCTGGGCGATCCGAAACTCCTTGGCCTCTTCCTCCTTCCGCAGCAGAGGCAGGAAGGTGCTCGGCCTTTCACCCGAGCCGGCGTCACGGCTGGCCGCCTGCTGGCGTAGCGACTCCACCTCGCGGCGGGTGTTCGCCAGGGCCTCGAGGGTGTTTTCGCCGGCGCCGCCTCGCGCCAAGGCCGGCAACCGCTCGTTCTCGCTCTGTCGCCGGGCCAACTCCGCCGACTGCCGGCCCAGCGCCTCGTCTTGCGCGTGGATGGCGGCTTGCGCCCGATGTTGGATGACCACCGACGCCGCCACCCCGAGCAGGACGATGGCGCCAAGGAGACATGATTGGGTTTTGGTCATAGTTGCCAATTGGAGAATGGTTGTCCAGGCCCCGACGCCGGCCCCGGCGCCGACCAGCGCGCTGCCCGCGATGCTCGCCGCCAGTCCGCCGGGCGCCGCCGTAATCGTGTGTGTGGCCAGCGCCGTGCCCAGCGCTACGGCGGACAGGCTCACTCCCCAGCCGCCCAGCATCACGTTCCGCGGCAGCCCCCGCGCCTTGCGCGCCAGGTTGAGGAACACCGTCTGGCTCACGTCCTCCGCCAGTTGAGCGTCCCCGCCCACCAGGCGCAAGGCCGACGAATAGACCAGATCGAGGTAGCGCCCCACCAGCTCCCGAAAGGCCGGCTCCGAGCCGGCGCTCACGTATTCCGACAGCAATGTCTGGCTGTCCGTCATCTTCAATCCACCAGTATAATGCCGCCGAAAGGCCAGACCGGACAACCGCTCATTTCGCAAGCTGTCCGGCAAGGAGCTTAGGCACCACGAATCGTGACGCCTTATCGAACGCCTCGGAGATCGGGGATCGCGCCCCGGCGGCGAGCAGCACGAGTTCCGGGCCGTGGGTCGCGGCACGGACACTGTAGGCCTCGGTTCAGAAGCGGCCGGATGCCGGCCGCTGATTTCACATTTGGGATTTGAGATTTGAAACAGCGCCTGCGCCAGGATTCCTCTGAGCCGAGGTCTAAATGGTCCGCGCCGCGGTCAGGCCGGCTGGCCAAGGCAGCCGCGGGTTAGCCCTACGGCTTGTCAGCGGCGGCCTTGCGGCCCTGTTCGACCAGCAGCTTTTGCAGCTCGGCCAGCGAACGCGATTGCGAGCTGCCCTCGACGGTTTTCTCGGCGATGATCTGGACCTTTTGGTAGGCCGCCTCGAGCTGCTGCGCCAGCTTGGTGTTGGCCGCCACGAGGTCCTTGTTGGCGCGCTCGAACGCCTCGTTCCGCGCGGCCAGCACGTTGCGTTCGCCCTCGAATTCCTTGCGGAGGAGTTCCTCGCGGTTCTTGGCCTCGAGTTTGAGGCGGTCGGTGGCTTCTTTGACGGCCTGGCCCACGGCGGTTTCGAGCTCCTTGGGGAAGGCGGCGGCTTTGGCCCGCAGCTCGGCAAATTCCCGTTCCTTCTCGGTGATGGCTTTTTCGCGCTCGGCGAGGTCCTTTTCGCCCGCTTCGCGCTTGACCTTGATGTCCTTCTCGAGCGCGGTCTTTTCATCGTTGAGCTTGTCCTTGATGGCCTGCTGGTCGCGCTTGAAGGCGTAGTTGAACTCCTCGCGCTCCCGGTCCCGGGCTTTCTTGTCGGCGGCGTCCCGTTCCTTGAGTTCGGCGTCGTGGGCCTTTCTCTCCTTTTCCCACTCGGCGCGCAGGAAGGTGATTTCGCTCTGCAACTCTTCGCGCTGCCGGGCCATCTCGGTCTCGAACTCGGCCCGTTTCTGGTTCTGCGCCTCGATGAGGGCGGCGAGGGTCACCCCGGCCTTCTCGATGCCGTAGAGCTCCTTGAGTTCGCGCTCCTTGCTCTCGACCGCCTTCTGGACGCTGGTGAACCGGCTGCACTCGGACCCCAGCCGCTCGGAGATCTCGGCCAGGAACTTGCCGACCTCAGACTTGAGCTGGCCCAGCTCGCGGTCGATCCCTTCCGGTTGGATGGCGGTCGCAGTCTTGACGGCCTCTTCGGTTCTGCGCTCCTCCGCCCGCCGTTCCGGGGCCAGTTCCGCAGCGCGCTTCTCCTCGAGCTGCTTGGCCAGGGTCTGGTAGGCGTCGAGCATCTCCTGCTTGCTGCTTTTGTCAGAAATCCGTCTCGCGGACGCGGGTTTTTCGGCCATAAATTGCTCGCTTTCTCAAGGGTTGTTCCAGTCCCGCAGACCATGCCAGCCAGCGGCGGGGGTGTCCAGCAGGAAAAGGCGGGGCGGTGGAGGCAGGCCTTCGAGCACGACCGGGACAGCCGCCCCGAGCGCGGCGCTCGGCGCCCGTCTGGCGTGACGTTCTCGCGCTGGAACGGTCGAATTCCAAAACTATGATGAACAAATTGGCGCACGGAATCGTTCTGATCTTTCTCGGAGCGGCGGGTTGGTTTGTATGGGCCTTTTCGAGGCTGCCCTTGATGGTCAGGCCGGGGCTCGAGTTGCCCGCGTTTACCAAGTTCTGCATGATGGTGGGACCCACGATCGTCATCGCCGCCATCGCCCTGGCCGCAGCCTACTGCCTATGGGTCTGGCTCAGGAAAGGGGAGGGCCGGCAGTCCTGGGTGGCGTTTCTGGCCACAGGGACGTCGGCCTTGGTGCTCCTGACGCTGCCCAACGTCGTCGCCACCTTCCTGGCACTGATCAACGCGGTCAACCAGCCGTGAGGCTCCGGAAGCCTGGCTTTCGCGCAATCTCATTCCGGGGGTCTCAAATCTCGATTCGGCCCTCGAAGACAAATTGCGCCGGGCCGCTCAGGCGCACGTCGGTGAACAGGCCATTAGCGTCTTGGAAACCGACTTCGAGTTCGTCGCCGCCCTGGACGCGCACCTTGACGGGTGAGCCGAAGCCGTGGAGGCGCGCGGAGATGAGGGCCGAGGCGGTCACGCCGGTGCCGCAGGCGAGGGTTTCCGCTTCCACACCCCGCTCGAAGGTCCGGACGCGAATCCGGCCGGGGCCGAGCACCTGCACGAAATTGACATTGGTACCGCGCGGGCCAAAGTGCGGGTGCCGGCGGATCTCCGGCCCCAGTTGGCCGACCATGGCTTGGTCCGCGTCGGACACGAACAGCACAGCGTGGGGGACGCCGGTGTTCACAAAATGAATCGTCGGCGAATCCGTTGAAAGGGGAAGCCGTTCATTCAAACGCAAATCCTCGGGAGGCGTGAGGTTGACCGTAACCAGGGCCCCCTGGAAGCGGGCGGCGATGACGCCCGCCTGGGTCTCGAACGTGAGAACATCTTTGCCGCCGCCCGTCTGCCGTTGCACGTAGCGGGCGAAGCATCGGGCGGCATTGCCGCACATCTCGCCGGTGCTGCCGTCGCGGTTGTAGAATTCCCACGCCCAATCGGCCTTGCCCGAGGCGCAGGGTCTGAGCACTACCAACCCGTCCGCGCCGACGCCCCGGTGCCGGTCGCAGAGCCCAATCACCTGCTCGCGGCTCAGCCGCACGGCTGGCGCGCGGCCGTCGAGAACGACAAAGTCGTTGCCCGCGCCGTTCATTTTCGTGAACTCCAAAAGCATGCCCTCGACGATAGCCCCCGGGGACCAGGGTGACAAGAGGGACCACGGACTACGGACCACGGACTACGGACTACGGACTACGGACCACGGACTACGGACTACGGACTACGGACTACGGACTACGGACCACGGACTACGGACCACGGACTACGGACCACGGACCTCCGGGGTTAGCATTGCGAGAAGGTCGGACGCGGCCGGCAATCCATCGCTCCTTTCAACCTTGACCCGAACGGGTGGGAGGATGCTAGGTTCCGGGCGACCATGATACGAGAATGCTCGAAGATGCTCGGGACATGCGCTCGGCGGGCGCTGCTGGCTGCGGCCATTGGCCTGGCGGTGGGCGCTTGTTCACCGCTACACCAGGGGGCCGCGCAGCGGTCTCAGGCCGCGGCGGCGAGCCAGGCCGCCGGGGCGGAGCGCACGGCCCTGGATGATTATGTGGCGGCGCCGGACACCAACTACAGCTTCCGTCTCATCCGGAAGGCGCCCGGCGAGCGGCAGACCACCTTCATTCTGGAAATGACTTCCCAGGCCTGGCTCACCACCAACGAAGTGAACCGGCCACTGTGGAAACACTGGCTGATTGTCATCCGTCCCGATGAGGTGGCCGCTTCAAAATCGCTGCTGTTCATCGGGGGCGGCGCCAACGACCGGCCCCCGCCCAAAGGGGCTGACGGCTCCCTGGTCCAAATCGCGCTGGCTACCAAGTCCGTGGTCAGCGAACTGAGAATGGTCCCCAACCAACCGCTGGTCTTTGCGGGTGAGTCGATCGAACGGTCCGAGGATTCGCTCGTGGCCTACACCTGGGACAAGTTCCTCCGCACGGGCGACCCGAAATGGCCGGCGCGGCTGCCGATGACCAAGGCGGCCGTGCGCGCGATGGACGCCGTAACCGCCTTTGCCGCCAGCGCTGAGGCGGGCAGGACCGTCATCGACGGCTTCGTCGTCGCGGGCGGCTCCAAACGCGGCTGGACCACCTGGACCACCGCCGCGGTGGACAAACGGGTCGTGGCCATCGTTCCACTCGTCATCGATGTGCTGAACATCGAGCCTTCCATGTTGCACCATTACGCCGCTTACGGCTTCTGGGCGCCGGCCATCGGCGATTACACCGCCTATGACATCATGGATTGGAGCGGCACCCCCGAGTACCGGGCCTTGATGAAACTGGTCGAGCCCTACCAATACCGCTCGCGCTTGACCATGCCCAAATTCATCATCAATGCCTGCGGCGACCAGTTTTTCCTGCCCGACTCTTCGCAGTTCTATTTCCCCGACCTGCCGGGAATCAAGTACTTGCGTTACGTCCCCAACGCCGATCACTCGCTGAAGGACTCCGATGCCCGGGAGACCTTGCTGGCCTGCTACCACGCCACCCTTTACGGCGCGCCGCTGCCGCGCTTCAACTGGACCCTGCCCAGAGACGGCTCGATCCGCGTGACCGCCCAAGACCCCCCCTCAGAGGTGAAACTCTGGCGAGCCAGCAACCCGGAGGCCCGGGATTTCCGCCTGGAAACGCTCGGCCCGCAGTGGCAGGCCACACCCTTGGCCGAGCAAGGCCGCGGGGTTTATGTCGCAAAGGTCCCTCCGCCCCCAAAGGGCTGGACCGCATTCCTGGTCGAACTCACCTTTCCCAGCGCCTGCCGGGTGCCGTTCAAGTTCACCACGGAGGTCCGCGTGGTGCCGGATACGCTGCCATACAAGTTCGTTCCAAAGCGAAGGGAACGGGAGTGACGAGGGACGAGGGGCGAGGGACGAGGGACGAGGGACGAGGGACGAGGGGCAACTGACAACTGACAACTGACAACTGACAACTGACAACTGACAACCGACGAGTGATTTATGAGCGAATTGAACCGAAGAGCATTCATCCGCAACGCCGCGTTCGTGTCCTTGACGGCGGGAGCCGTCAGCGGGGGCGCGGCCGGGCTGCAAGCGGCGCAAACCAAGCCGCGCAAGATGACGATGAACCTGGTTTGCGGCAACCTCGGCTTTTCCGCCACCCAAATCGAGGCCATTGATTTGGCCGCGCGGCACGGCTTCGAATCCGTCGAGGTCAACGCGCCCTACTTGGGCTCGCTTTCGGAAGAGCCACTGGCCGAACTTAAGGCCTCCATGAAGGCCAAAGCCATTACGTTTGGCGCCGCCGGCCTGCCGGTGGACTTCCGCCAGGACGAAGGGCGGTTCCAACAGGGTCTCAAGAGCTTGCCCGCCTTTGCCGCCGGCCTGCGCCGCGCCGGCGTGGACCGGGCGGGGACTTGGCTGATGCCCTGCCACGACCAGTTGCCCTACCTCCGCAATTTCCGGCAACACGCCGCCCGGCTGGGCGCCGTGGCCGCGGTGCTCCGGGACCACGGTGTGCGCTTGGGCTTGGAATATGTGGCCCCGAAGACCTCCTGGACCAGCCGCCGTTATCCCTTCATCCACACGATGGCCGAGATGAAGGAACTCCTTGCGGAAATGAATGCCGGCAACGTGGGTTTCGTGCTGGATTCCTGGCACTGGTGGCACGCCGGCGACTCGGCGGCGGACGTGCTCTCCCTTAAGGGGACCGACGTCGTCGCCGTGGACCTCAACGACGCTCCCGCGGGCATCCCCAAGGACCGGCAAGTGGACAATCGCCGCGAGCTGCCCTGCGCCACGGGTGTGATTGACGTGGGCGCGTTTCTCAATGCCCTGAATCAAATCGGTTACGATGGCCCGGTCCGGGCGGAACCGTTCAACCACCTCGTCAACCAGATGGGCAAGGAGGAGGCTTGCGCCGCCGCCGCACAAGCCCTCAAGAAGGCGTTTGCGCTGATCGAGGCGGCTTGAGTAACCGCTGGAAATCTCATGCCCGCTCGGGCCTTTTCAGTCCATCGGGTAATCCCGAATTCGGCTCAACTGGCAGAAGGCCCGGGCGAGAAAGAGGGGATTGTTCTTCAGGTACCGCTTCCAGAGGCGGCGCGGCTCGCAGGCGAGGCGAAAGAGCCATTCCAAGCCGTGGCGCTGCACCCAGGGCGGGGCCTGCCGCACGCGTCCGGCGTGGAAATCAAAAGCGGCCCCTACGCCGACCAAGAGAGTGGCCTCGAGCCTTTGCCAGTATTGGGCCATGAACCTTTCCTGCTTGGGGGTGCTGAGCCCCACCCAGAGGAGGTCTGGCCGGAGCGCCCTGAGCTGGGCCGCCAGGTCCGCTTCCTCGAGAGCGTTCAGCGGGCGGAAGGGGGGAGTGAGGGCGCCGACGATTCGGAGTCCGGGCAGCTTTTGTTCGAGGCGCACCTTGAGTTCCTGGGCCACGCCCAGCCCGCCGCCATAAAGAAAATGAGTGAATCCTCGGGACCGCGTGTAGTCGCAGACCGCCAGCATCAGGTCCGGGCCATAGACGCGGCCCATTTGCTTGAACCCGCGCAGCTTGCCCATCCACACCATCGGCATGCCGTCCGGAGTATTCAGCCACGCGCCGTTGAGGATGGCGCGGAAAGCGGGGTCGCTCCGGGCCTCGCTGACGCCATGCACGCCGGTCACGCACACGTAGCCCCGAGTTCGCTGCTCGAGGGCCTGGCCGATGATGGCGAGCGCGGAATCCAGGTTCAGGGCGCTGATGCCCACGCC
>Ga0326728_10019969_pt1 | contig 12887 bp, 10 predicted proteins | sample MB3enrmetagenome_FD_207602 | JGI IMG/M metagenome (GOLD analysis project Ga0326728, IMG submission 207602) | Lab enriched peat soil microbial communities from McLean, Ithaca, NY, United States - MB31MN | ecosystem: Environmental > Terrestrial > Soil > Wetlands > Peat | place: USA: New York...
CGTCGCATTGTCCAAAAAGAAACGCGGTATACCCTGCCGCCAGGAAGCCCGCAAGCACGGTGGGCCAGAGCAAGATGTGAGAAAGGGTCGAAAGACCCGTGAGCCCGCTCAGCCAGAAAGCGCCGCACAGCCCGCTATAGAGAACCAGGAGGTAGGCTCCCTTTGACAGCCATGACTTGCGCTGAGGAGACAGCAGGACGCTCAAGAAACGGCGCCTGCGGCTCAGATCGGAGACCAGCATCGCCACAGTGAGGGCGATGAAAACGAGCGACAGTGTTGCTAGAACCGTGTCACGCAGACGATCCGCGGAAAGTAGTCCCAGCGTCATGCCGATTGCAGGCACTGCGAGCAGGCCCGACCCGATGGACTTCATCCAGAAATAAACCGGCACCTGCCAGCCCCACGGCCGTTCGTGCGCGACGTCATAGGCAGCCAGAACGTTTTTCTGCAGAAAGGGACTGCCAGGAATATAGGCAGCTCCGCCGCCGTGGACTTGCCGATTGCGCTCCGCCCACATGTAGAAGGATTCATGGCGCGCCGCGGTGGGGGCGATCGTGCTTTCGTCGGCGTTAATGTAGAAGACCTTGGGCCGGGTTCCCTGTTCCGGCTTGCGCACGCAGACGGTCTCGCGCGCCAAGAGTTGCACCACATCGCTTTCAGGATCGTCCAGGTCGCCGACAACAATGGCGTGCTCCGGGCAAACTGCTGCGCAGGTGGGTTCGAGTCCTATTTCGATGCGATGCGCGCACAGATGGCATTTGGCCGCAGTCTTCCGGTCGGGGTCAACATAAATGGCGTCGTAGGGGCAGGCTTGCATGCAGGCCTTGCACCCGATGCAGCGGGCGGGGTTGAAATCCACGATCCCGTCTCCGCGCTGGTACATGGCGCTTACGGGACAGATCTCAACGCACGGGGGCTTCTCGCAGTGATTGCAGCGGCTCACCTGGAAGACGCGTCGCGCGTGCGGGAATTGCCCCTTCTCCACATACTTGACCCACGTGCGGTTGACGCCCAGCGGAATTCTGTTTTCGGTTTTGCATGCCACCGTGCAGGAATGACAGCCGATGCACTTGCGGCTGTCGATGACGAATCCGTATCTCATGCCCGGGCCTCCCGTAACAAGGCGGTCACGCGCGCGGCCACTGCTGCGCCGTCAATCATGCAATTGCGGATCGGTTTCATGCCGGTCGCGCATCCCGCGAGAAAAACGCCGTCGCGAGTCGCATCATGCGGATGCCGGAACCATTCCCGGCACAGAAAAAATCCATCCGGACCGCAGGTGATTCCCAGACTGCTTGCCAATTGGTTGACGTCCTCACACGGCCTCATTCCAGTCGAAAGGGAGACCAGATCGAATTCGCCGGTGAAGGGACGGTTCAGCAGTGTGTTTTCCGCGCGGACGGAAATGGAGCCGTCCGGCAGTTGCCGGCACATGGAGACGCGACCCCGGATGTAGCGGACGCCCCGCTCTTGTGCCAGCGAATACATTTCTTCGAAACCGCGATCGTAAGTGCGAACATCCATGTAGAAGCAAGCAACGAGTGCCTTGGGATTGCGCTCCATGACCGTGCTTGCCTGCTTGGTGCTATACGAGCAGCAGATGCGGGAACAAAAGGGCGCTCCAATGCGCTTGTTGCGCGAACCGACACAGAACACGATCGCCAACCGCTGGGCATCTTTGCCGTCGCTCGGCCGCACGAGTCTTCCGCCAGTTGGGCCGCGCGGGTTTAGCATCCACTCCAACTCGGTGGCTGTAATCACATTGGGATAAGCCTCATAACCATATTCTTTGAGGCTGGTGGGATCGAAGGGTGTGAATCCCGTGGCGACAACGACCGCCCCAGCAGCGATGGAGCTCCCGTCGCCAAGTTCGACTGTGAAGTTGGGAAAAGCTCCCCGCAAGGCGCTGACCACAGTGCTGCAGCGAACGTCAATGAGAGGTGTTGCTCTCAGGTCGCGTTCCATGGCGTCGGTGAACTCCTTGCCATCGTGGAATCCGTCGTCGTTGAAGAAGGGAAAAGTCCTGGAGAGTTTGGGAACCCTGCCGCCAAGTATCGGGGACTTCTCGACCAGCACAGATGGCATTCCGAGCGAGCTCAGCACCAGCGCCACCTGCATGCCCGCCACCCCGCCTCCGATGATGCATACCGGTTTCTCCATACCAGTTCGCTACGTGACCTCCAGGTTTTCTTTTGTCAGCCATTCTTTGGACTTGTCGTAAGGAATCCCAAGCTTGTCGAGAAGAGGTTCCACGGGCACAGTGTGGGCCTGGATGCCCACCACATCGTAGGGATCCCAGCCCAGCAGCAAGCCGGCGAGCTCCGTATAGGAGAGTGTCGGGATGTTGTACTCCACACCGGTCATTTGGAGAATTGCCCATTGCTCTTTGTCCAGAAAGAGGTTGCAGCCGGGACAGTTGGTAAGAATCGCGTCCGGTTTCCATGGTTCCATGCTCTCCAGTTTCTTCAGGACGCATGCCATCGTGTAGCCGCGATTCGGACGTATCGCGCATTGCCGGAACCCCATGCCGCAACAGTGACGCCGCTCCGGGTAGTCCACGGTCTCGCCGCCCCAAGCGCGAATCAGCCCGGCCAGCACGTCGCAAGATTCCGATCCACCAATGGACTTCTCGGGGAAGACCTTGGCGTAGTGGCATCCAACGTGATCCACGATGCGCAACGGTCGTCCGGTGTTGTGATCGACCAAGCGATACCGCAGCTTCTCCGCCAGAGCTTCGCGATTGCGATACATGATGTCGCTCGCATGAACCACATGTTTGGGAATCTGCAATCGCCGTCCACAGGCCTGCTGCAGCCAGCGATCCACGCGCTCGTACAGCTCCGGCTCATGTTTGTACATCTCCAGGCATTCGTTGTGAATTGCGAACGATGTCACGCACGCGGTGGTGATATTTTCAATGCCGATTTCGGTCGCGACCGACCATAGACGCGCTGTTACCAACAGCGTACTCTCGATCGAGATAAGGTCGCCGTGCGACGAAAAACCCGTGCAACATGTGCATTGCGACTCCGCGCGATCTCCCGCCGCCTTCCACCGCAGCCCGAGCAAATCGTAGATGCGGCTAATGAGGATCTCGGTCCCCGGGTTGATAGCACCCAGAATGCAGCTCGGCGTAAGAAAAAAATCGTTTTCCGGGATCTCTTTGATAGTCTCGGGCGCAATCGTCGCTGTCGCCATGTCTGTTCTCGCTTTGTTTATCCTTGGCGGTGAACCCGATCGTGATATTCGTCAATCGAGACGCCGCTTTTCCTCGCGTCCTCGCTGGCGTATTCCTCAAGCTGATTCCACAACACCAGCGTTCCACCGGAGGCCAGGCACGAACGAAATTCCGCCAGCGTCTGCGGTGGCAGTTTGCGTCCGCCAAAATGCCCTGGCCGGTCCGGGTTGGCGCCTAACCGAACCATCTGACCCTCCGCCTCGGACTGATATTTTGCATAGCGCGGGCCGAAATCCGGGTGACCTTCAGCCGTGATATTCCGGAAGTACAGGGTGCAGGCGCGATTCCACAAATTTCCGCCGCACAAATGCCGCATTGCGTATTGCTGCCTCCCCCTCACGCTGTGCAGGTGATATCCCTTGAGTTGTGCGAGAAAGCGCAATGACGAGATCAGTCCCATCAGATTGTTTTCCAGCGGGCACAGCGGCTTGCAGGAGCCACATTGTCCGCAATACCAGAGAACTTCGGATTTCAGGAGTTCGACCAGGCGGTCTTCGTTATCTGAGAGAGCGACGTCGACGATTGCGCGGGGATTGTACTCGGGATAATACTGAGCGGCGGGGCATCGGGAAGTGCAAACGCCGCAGGCGATACAGCTTTTCAGGGCGTGCTTTGCAACCAGATGATTCTTCAGCCACCACGTACATGGCTCATTCCGCGCCTTCTCGTACCATTCCTGCATCTCGGTGCCGCATTCATCTACTCGCGCGCCAATTTCGCGCCGGTCTTTCTCCCTTTCCAGCGATGTCCCGTATAAACGTCTGATGTTCGGGTAGGTGTGATCGGTAGCGACCTCGTCGTCCCGCATGGACTCATAGGCCGACACCAGTTCGTCATCGGGCATGCCTTTCAGTTCCTCGTGCCCTTTCGAGAGCAAGTCGGCAGGAAATATTTGTTGTGTTGGCGAGACTTTGCGGTTCATGCTGCCACCCTTCGAGGTTCCAGACCGGCCAAGGGCGACTCTGACATTACTTTGTACTCTTCCGCTGTGAGCGCAACCGTTCGGTAGAACACATGTGCGAGTTTGGAGTTTACTGAACCCGCAAGCAGAACGAACACAAATACCAAATGCAGAAAGTACGTCGGGTAGGCCAGCACGCCCATATTTGCGTAGCGGAAGATTTCAGCCAGCAGGCCCGTAACGCTAACCAGCAAAAGCTCCCCCAACAGCACCCAATCAAACCATGAACTTGCATCCCGGTTCCGGGATGCCCGCTGACGTTGAACGCAGAAGTACAGGCTCCCGCTGACCACCAACACTGCGGCAAGGTTGCCAGCAATTTTGAAGGGGTGGAAAACTGGCAGCGGATAGGGGGCGCCGAGAGCGACCAGCGTGGCCGCGGCGCCAGCCAACGCCAGCAGCGTAATGAAGCCATAAAACACAAGGATGTGCGCCCATCGGCTCAAGGGAAACTGCTGACATTCGGAGAATTGCCGGTGTGTGGCGATCTGGCGAGTTACGGAGGCAAGGGAGTGAAAGAGACGGCCAAGGTTGGCTTCCCAGAGCGATTCTCCGGTGAATGCTTTCCAGGCGCGCGCCGCGCTGATCGCAGCACCGATCATGACCATACCGGCAATCGCTCCAAAGAAGAGATTCAAGGTGAAATGGGGAAGCATGCTGGCATAATGCACCGGCGTGATCTGGGGCGAGAACGATCCGCCGACTCTGATGGCCACCAGCAGCAGAACGATGGCCGTCAACAGCAGGGTTAAAAAACCGCGCCGCTGATTTATCAAACGGTTCCACCAGCGGGGCACGGAATAGTGCTCCACGGCCAGGCGACGAACGGCTGCCATGATCCGGCCAGGCCCGGCATTGGCCGGGCAACGCGAGGTACAGTCCTGACAATTGAAACAGAGCCAGACGTTGGGATCGGCAAGCAGTTTGTCCACTTCTCCCAGTTGCAGAAGCGTCATCTGGCGCCGCGGGAACAGGGCGCCGTCGGTTTCGGCAAGATGGCAGTTCACCGTGCAGGCGCCGCATTGCAGGCAGGAAAGCAGCGAACTTCCGTCCGCGCAGTATTGGGTAAGCAACGCCGCCGCCGCGCGCTGCCGAACGGGAAGCAGCGTCAAAGAGGAGTCCCGAAGCAGACGAATCGTTCTTCCGCGCAGACGCCATCCAAAATCGATGGCTCGGCGAGGTACTGAGGAATTCGTTTCTTTCGACCCAGCCAGGATGGCCCGATGGCGTTGGGGACCGACACGCTTCCGGATTTTGTCGCCCGCGATCACAATTGCTCCAATTAAGTCTATCGAACTTATAGAGAATAGCAAGCAATTCTTGTGCCGTGTCAATCTTGGGCAGCCGGCAACGCAGGAGTCTTAACATTCAAATACTTAGAGAGAAATCTTCCGATTGCTGGGCTTGTGTGTGTGCAGGTTCTTGCGTTGCGATTCGAAGAAGTTCTTCCTTTGTCCACTTGCCCGAAAGCAAAATTGGAATTGCTTGTTGGGGGCGGGCGGCCGATACCGCCCACACGCTAGAACAACCGCGCGAACCAGTCTTCCAGGAATTCGCCCAGCTAACCATCTACTAAAAGTGACTGAAGGACTTCATGGAGGCGGGCAAAGCATGCAGGCGAGCCGACACAGCGGCATTTAGTCCATTCCTGTAATACTTAGGATTTTTCTCGGTGAATCCGCCATTGCTTCTCTATGAAGCGCGATGAACTTCCGCTTATGACGATCGTCACCGCCAGGTCAAGCCGTTGCACGCTCGTGCCCGAACAAAAGTTTCGCGAAACAAGGTAACGCGCTTCAAGCCGTGCATTCCGAAGGCCCATTCCGATCACATTCATAAGTGATTTACGTCACTGACTTGAAGTCATTGGTTGGACAATAAGTAATGCCACGTTCGCACGTGTTCCTCAGCGCGAGAACGCGGGCGGCGCATTCGAAGGCATGTCGCAAATGCCGAGAGGTGGATCGTGCAAGTTCCTCTCACCGCCGCTAGAAAGACGCGCCTCTGGCTTGTCATCCCGTCGACCAGAAAGGTGGCAACCTGTGCTGGACGGGAAGCCGAATACCGATCTGATCCCTTCACTCTGATCGTTCCGCGGTATTTTGCCGCAGATCAAGCGGCAGTTGAAACAACTTGAGGCCGAACGCGACGCCATTACCAGGGCCGGAAGTATTTTACAATTAATTAAACGAGTTATACGTGCCCCGGGACCGGACGTTGGGGATGTTTCAGCCGAGCAAAGGGCGGTACATATTGACGTTTGTGTGCAAGGGAAAGGATCTGCGCTCGGTGGGATACAACCCGCCGAGTGCGACTTGGCGCGACCAACGAGTTAGGCACGAGTGCTCACGAAGTGGGCGCAGCCGCAGAAGAGGCCATCCTGAGAATTGAAGGTAAGCCTGTACCAGTGTATTACCCATGAGGATACCAATGCGCGAATCTAGGTCAAATCTTGAGAAGCGGTTTGCCACCCGTCCACTTACTTCGAGCTTTTTGAAATCACTATTGCTGGCACTTGTGGTTCTGGTTGCGGGAGTGGTATCAGCGCAAACGCCGGCGAACGACTTTATGGACTCGTTAGGTCTAGCACGCCTGAAAAACTACACTACCGCTCGAGTCTCTTCCGGCAATCGTTTTGTATACAGCAACGATGACAGCAAGCGCATCATGCCGGGAGAAACGCTGGAATTAGCCAACCTGACCGGGCCGGGGATGGTCACCCATATTTGGATTACCGTAGCCCAGAATGAGTTTGCCTGGCCGCGGCTGTTGCGCTTGCGGGTTTACTACGACGGGCATAAGACACCGAGCGTGGATGCGCCGTTGGGCGATTTCTTTGCCGTGGGGCACGGAGCGGAGCGGGACGTCAATTCCATGATGGTGCGGGACAGTTCCTTCGGCCGGGCCCGCAACAGCTATTGGCCGATGCCGTTTCAAAAGTCGTGCCGCATCACCGTGACCAATGAGGGCAATCGCTTTGTTCCTTTTTTCTACTATCACGTTGATTATCGCAACTACGCTTCTTTGCCGGCGGACATCGGCTATTTTCACGCGTACTACCGGCAGGAACGGCCGGCGCGCAAGGGTCGCAATTATACGTTCCTGGATACCCAGGCCACCGGCCACTATGTTGGGACGGTGATGAGCGTACTGCTGACTCAGATTTCGTGGTTTGGGGAGGGCGACGATCTGTTCTACATCGACGGTGCCAAGCAGCCGCAGCTTTATGGCACAGGGACGGAGGACTACTTCAACGACGCCTGGGATCTGCGGGATGCGAGCGCTTTGTGGACGGGGACGCCGATTGCGGAAGGTGAGTTGCCGGGGTCGAGGCTGGCGGCGTACCGCTGGCATGTTCCCGATCCCATCGCATTCCGAAAATCGATCTGGGCGGGCATCGAGCATTCGGGATGGACTTCGAATCCGGACGGATCGGTGCGATCTGGTTTTGAGGAGCGGCCGGACTATTTTTCCAGTGTGGCGTTCTGGTACCAGAAGGGGGTGAACGAAGGTCTGGCGGAGCCGCCCTACGGTTACGAACGTCTGCCGTTTGGCAATGCCACGCAGATCGCGGTGGAAGACTCGATTGAGCAGGTGACGACGGAAAAAGGGACGGCGACGGTGTTGCGGGACGTGGATTGGGCGAAAGACATACTTCTGTTCAGGGCGGAGGGAGAAGGTTCAAGGATTAATGTCCCCATCGAGATTCGAGAAGATGGGCAGTATGAGATTGTGGCGGATCTGGCGGAATTTTCTGATTACGGGGACTACATCGCGCTGTTTGATGGAGAAGCGACCAACGTGGACACGCGGCAACCGGCGACGTCGGAGATTCCGTTACCGGGGCCGGAAGTATTTCACAATTACTTAAACGAGTTATACGTGGCGCGGGACCGGACGTTGGGCTTGTACCAGTTGAGCAAGGGGAGGCACACGCTGACGTTTGTGTGCAAGGGGAAAGATCCGCGCTCGGTGGGATACAACCTGGGGATCAACGATGTGGTGCTGGAGAAAGTTCCGGTGGGGGAAGAAGGCGGGAGTGCCTGGGGTGAAGAGGAAGGAAAAGGAGTGGCAGGGACGGCGGGTGTGGTGTATCGCGGGCGGCCGCTTTCTTTTTATGTCGGGAAGCTGAAGAGCGCGAAGGAGCGGGACCGAGTGTATGGGATTCGAGCGATCGGGTACTTTGGGGCGGACGGAGCGCCGGCGGTAGGAGAACTGACGGCCGCACTTTCGGATGCCTCGGCCGAGGTGCGGGGTGCGGCGGCGGATTCGCTGGGACAAATCGGATCGGCCGGAGTGCCGGTGGTAGCCGGACTGGCGAAGGCGCTTTCAGATTCTAATCCGCGAGTACGGGTCCTGGCGGCAATCGCGCTGGAGGGCATGGGCAGGAAAGCGGTAGCCGCGATCCCCGAACTAATCCATGCGTTGAACGATCCCGTTAATTACGTGCGGGCCTCGGTTGCCAATGTATTTGGAGCCATGGGGCCTGCGGCCCGGGCGGCGGTCGCTCCGCTGACAGAAAAACTGCTGCTCAAGGATGAGGATAGATTTGTTCGAACCAATGCGGCTTATGCCCTCGGAGACATCGGCGCCAAAGAGGCTCTCCCGGCGCTTCAGCAAGCCCTCGAAATGCGCCGATGGGATGCCGCCGCAAGGGAAGCAATCCTGAAAATTGAAGGGAAGCCTGTACCGACATATCACAAATGACGCAACGCTTTTGTTCGGGGGAAGTAAATGCTTCGAATATTTCTATTGGCTATAGTGGCTGGACTGGTCACGCCAAATATGGGTGCTAGTGTGAAAGTTGAAAAAACGAACTACAAAGGTTGGCCAAACAGTTATCGGGTCAGTAACGGCGAGATCGAACTGATCGTCACCGGTGACGTGGGGCCGAGGGTCATTCGGTTCGGGTTTGTAGGCGGGCAGAACTTATTTAAGGAGTTTCCCGATCAGCTCGGACGCAGCGGGGAAGAAAAGTTTCAGTTGCGCGGTGGGGATCGCGTCTGGAAGGCTCCGGAGGATCCGGTGGCCACTTGGGCGCCGGACAACGTTCCGGTCACAATCCAGGTGACAACGACGGGCTTGATAGCTCGCGAACCGATCGAGCCGCTCACGAATTTACAAAAAGAAATTGAGATCAGCATGGCTCCGTCGGGAACAGGCGTGACCGTGTCGCACCGGATCACAAACCATTCTTTGTTTGCGCTCGAGTTTGCCCCTTGGGCCTTGACGATGATGGCGCAAGGCGGAACCGCCGTCACGGGATTCCCCCCGCGTGGGAAACACCCTATCAATCTTGAGGCTACCAATCCGCTGGTGATGTGGGCCTATACCGATCTCGCAGATCCACGCTGGAAATTTACCAAGAAGTACATGATGCTCCGCCAAGATCCCAAGAACAGCGAAGCCCAGAAGCTGGGGCTGTTCAATCCCGATACGTGGGCGGCATACGTACTGAATCATGAAGTGTTTGTGAAGAGGGCGAGCTCGGATCCAAAGAAGACGTATCCTGACTTCGGTTGCTCATTCGAGACCTTTACGAATAACGATTTCCTGGAAATAGAGACTCTCGGGCCTCTGACCAAGGTGTTGCCGGGGCAAACGGTCGAGCACGTGGAGCACTGGGGCCTTTACCACGACGTGGTGCTGGGCGAATGGAACGACGACGAACTGGATCGCGTCCTCCTCCCGCTGGTCAGATCCGTCGGGAGAACGCCGTAATGCTCGCAGCGTGGTTCTTGCAAGGTACGAACGCCCGCCTTTCGCTCAATCCTGTCGACCTGATCATCATCGTGTTGTACTTCGCGTTGGTTCTGGGCCTGGGCTTCTACTTGCGGCGGTTCACCAACACCGGCGAAGAATTCTTCATGGCCGGGCGCGAAATGACCGCCTGGGTTGCCGGCCTCAGCTTCATCTCCGCGAACCTGGGTTCTCTGGAGATGATGGGATACGCCGCTGCCACCTACCAGTACGGCATTCTGGTGGGGCACGCTTATTGGATTGGCGCCATCCCAGCCATCCTCTTCCTCTCCCTGGTGATGATGCCGTTTTATTACATCTGTAAGACACACTCGGTCCCGGGTTATCTGAAGCTCAGATACGGCGAAGGCGCCCGGTCGCTTTCAGCCATTTCCTTTGCCGTGATGACCATTCTGATGAGCGGCATCAACATGTATTCGATGGCTGTCATCATGAAGGTCATCCTGGGATGGGACATTCATTTCAGCATATGGGTTTCATCTCTGACCGTCGCCCTCTACGTAATGGCAGGGGGTTTGCTCTCGGCAATCTTCAACGAGGTGTTGCAATTCTTCCTGATCTGGATCGGATGCCTCGTTATTCCGGTCGTCGGGCTGCTAGAAACTGGTGGATGGACGGGAATGGTCCATCGCATCCAGACGAATTTCCCCGGCCAGGATTTCATTCATATGTGGCGTACTACCGGGTCGTTTACCGGCAATCCGATGGGAGTGCACTGGACCGGGATCGTATTTGGCTGGGGCTTGGCGATCTCATTCGGATACTGGACCACGGACTTCCTGGTGGTGCAGCGCGTGATGGCGGCAAAGGATCTGCGCTCGGCCCAACTGGGCACTGTAATTGGTGCATTCTTCAAAATGATGGTGCCCCTTATCGTCATTCTACCCGGCTTGCTGGCACTCGCCGTGTTGCCCTTCCACCTGGTTCCAGAAAGCCAGGGCGGATTGCCGAACGCGCATACATACAACGAAGCTCTTCCTCTTATGCTGGCCCGCTACTGCGGCCCCGGACTGCTGGGCTTGGGAGTGACCGCCCTAGTTGCAGGTTTCATGTCGGGAATGGCCGGCAATGTAACTGCTTTTACGACGGTGTGGACTTACGACATCTACAAGCCTTTGATTCGAAAAGACGCGGCGGACTCACACTATGTTTCGATGGGCCGGTGGTGTTCGCTCCTTGGAGTGTTCGTGAGCATTGGGACGGCATACCTGGTCATGAATTTCTCCAGCATCATCGTCTATGCGCAGGCAGTCTTCGTGTTCTTCATTGTTCCAATGTTCGGCACGGTGATCTTAGGTATGCTCTGGAAACGAACTACGCCCGCTGCCGGATTTTGGGGGCTACTGGCTGGCATCCTGACATCGTTCGCGTTGTGGATCTGGGTAAAGATGGATCCGAACGCATTGCGGCATGTCGCCTTCTCGGAACACGCAAAGGATATGGCTGAAAACGTTTATCGTGCCATGTGGTCCCTGATTGTCAATGTCGTCGTCACGGTGGCGGTTAGCTTGTTCACAAAGCCGAGGCCCGAGCACGAACTCAAGGGGTTGGTCTATGGCTTGACTGAATTGGTTCCGCAAGGTCATTTTCCGCTTTTTCGTCGGCCGATCACGTGGGCGGCCGCTGTGGCTGTTGGATTTGTTCTGTTGAACGTGTTGTTCTGGTGAGAGGTGCGCGGTGGGAAAGCACTCTATACCGATCTGGTTTTTCATCGGATCGCTACTTATGATTTACGGTGTCTTGATTCTCGGATCTGGAATCTACGGGCTGTTTGTGCCCACGAGTGATCCGGTTGCGATGTCTCACCTGCACATCGGCATTTGGTGGGGCGCGGGAATGTTACTGCTTGGTTTGGTATATGTGGTCCGCTATCGGCCAAACCGCAAAGATAAAGATATGTGAACCGGCTTTATACTTCATGAGGAGGTATGCCATGCAGCAAGAAGAAGTCATCCTTGATCACGAACCGAGCATGGCGGAAGTTTGGCATTGCACCCGAAACGACACTCCACGACGTTCGTTACGGTGAGTGCCTTTCCGTAGATGGTCGGGACGAATTTGTCTGGTTGTTTGAAATCTTAGGTTCGGTTCCTCCAAACCACTTCGCTAATGGATATGCGGACGCAGTCAGCGAGTGCCAGCACCCCCTGTACTTCTCGCTTGGCGGGGGCACGATCAAAGGCGTGAGCAAACCGGGCGAAATGGTTTGGAGCAGAGTTTTTATCGAGAACGGAAAGCTCAACGCCGATATGGGAACTACGGGTTTATCTGCTTGAAAAGATTGGTCGGGGAGAGAGGATTTGAACCTCCGACCCCCTGGTCCCGAAGATTGGTTTCACGAAGAATCAACACTTTAGCGGAGTTTGGATGCGTTCAGATTCGCTAGTATAAATGCGGGTTTCAGCACTTTGCCCCAACGCGGAACTCAACGTATCCAAACGGTCACTGGGCACAATTTTGGGCACAGTTTTTGGGGGTGAACCCCTTGGTTGAGACAAATTAGGTTGGCACACCAGCTGTAGTTTCGTTCTCTGAACCCTTCCATTGAGACAATTTGTCGTTGGCGCATTTGGCATTCATGGAGTTGTCTCGACGACTTTCTCCAGCGGGGATGAGGTCTGGAGCAGGGGACGGCGCTTGAGTCCCCTGCTCCAGCATCCCTGTAGAAGCTTTCGCTTTCTCATGCCTGCATCTCCGCTCGTGTCCGTGCAAATTCCGCCGGCGGCATATATCCCAACGAACTGTGCGGCCGTTGTTCGTTGTAATCGCGCCGCCAGGTTTCGATTTTCTGCCGTGCGTCCTTCAAACTGGTGAACCAGTTGGCGTTCAGGCATTCATCCCGCAAGCGTCCGTTGAAACTTTCCACGAACGCATTCTGCACCGGCTTGCCGGGCTGAATGAACTCCAGTCGCACCCCACGTTCTTCAC
>Ga0326728_10019970_pt1 | contig 12886 bp, 9 predicted proteins | sample MB3enrmetagenome_FD_207602 | JGI IMG/M metagenome (GOLD analysis project Ga0326728, IMG submission 207602) | Lab enriched peat soil microbial communities from McLean, Ithaca, NY, United States - MB31MN | ecosystem: Environmental > Terrestrial > Soil > Wetlands > Peat | place: USA: New York...
GGAAGGCCCGCCTCGTGGGCGATTTTGGCCAGCGCCTCGAAGTCCGGCACGTCCAGTTTCGGATTGCCCACCGTCTCGGCGTAGAGGGCGCGTGTCTTGGGCGTGATGGCCTTGCGGAACGCCTCCGGCCGGGTCGAATCCACGAACTTCACCGTGCGGCCCAGCTTGGGGAAGGTGTAATGAAACAACTGGTAAGTGCCTCCATAAAGGTTGTTGGCCGACACGATTTCATCGCCAAGCCGCGTGATGGCCAGCAAGGCATACGTGATGGCTGCCGATCCGGACGCCACCCCCAGCGCGCCCGTTCCGCCTTCGATGGCCGCCACCCGCTGCTCGAAAACGTCCGTGGTCGGGTTCATCAGGCGGGTGTAGATGTTGCCGAATTCTTTCAGGGCAAACAGATTGGCGGCGTGCTCGGTGCTTTTGAAAACGTAGGAGGTGGTCTGGTAAATGGGAACGGCGCGCGCCGTCGTGGCCGGGTCCGGGACCTGGCCGGCGTGCAGGGCCAGAGTGCTCAAGCCTTTGGGTTTGGTGCTCATGACATGTCAGCCGAAGCTGGCGCCAAAATGGCCGCAACCCGCCCCCGGCGTCAAGCGTTTGTTCGGCAACCCATCAGCGGGACCGTTGCCACCTTTTCGAAAACCGTTCGTTTGCAGCTTCAATGGCAGGCAAAACACTATTCCCGCCAGCCGCTGGCGACCAGCACCGTGATGTTTTCGGCTGGATCCAAGGATTGGCCTCCTGGAACCGGGATATTTACCCTGCTGCCTGTCGTTCCATGTTGTTTCATCAGATATATTACCTGAGACGTCCAATTGTATTCATACTTCAAGGCGGCCCAATCCATGTTCCCGGTGTAGGGCGGCAAGAGAGGCGGCGGAGGGCCGGCATCAGCGGGAGGCACAAACACTTTGTCCACCACCAGCCAAACACTGTGCCCCGATCGCAGCGCCCCTCGCACCTTGTCCAGCGCCGGCCCAATCGGGTTGTTGGCCATCATGGCTTTCTTCTCCAAGTCATAACGATGGATGCGCAGATCTTCCATTGGCTCCACCGTCGTCCATCGGTTGGTGTCCAGGTAGCGTTGCAGCGTAATCCCAAAGATGAAAGGGCACACCAGAATCACATCCCCGGGCTGGGCCGCCTGCTTCAGCGTGGCCGCGATCAAATCAATATTTGAACGCCGCCAGCAGACCCCCGAATAACTGGCGGGGAGGTTGGCCGCGACCACGACGCAGCTTAACACCGCCCGTCCCAGCAGCGGCCGCCATCCGTCCAATTCGCTTGAGATGGCATCCAGCATCAAGGCGGCCACGGCCATCAATAACAAGAAGTACCAGAAAGTCAGCGCCATATTGAGTTTCCATAAAAAGAGGATCTGAAGCATCGCGCTCACCGCCAGAACCGTTCCACCGTACACCATGAGCCGGCGCCGGCGAGGCATTCCGTAAAAGACCAAAACCGCCAGCCCGGCGGCACACAACACCAGCCATACCGGCGCCATCCATCCGCCCGCTTCCCGCATAGCTCCGAGGAGCACCTGCCAAATTCCGCCAACATGATTTTCAACCATGGCAACGTCAGCCCACTCCCGGCCGGCCCGAAGAATCCCCCAATAAGGGAGCAGGGAGAGCGCGGCAACCAGGCCGATCATCCCCGTCTGCCGAGCCGTCTTCCATTCCCGACGCCCCAAGGCCACAACCCACGCCCCGCAACAGAAGGCCACGATGAAAAAGGCGTTTTGATAGAGGCACTGCACACTGAGCGTCGCGGCCAGCGTCGCCCGGAAAAGTCTTCTCCTTCCCGGAGCCTGCACGAAATCCCAAACCAGCGCCGCGGTCAGCAAGGCCAGGGCAATGCCCAAGCCGTAAGGGCGCACCGCGTCACCCGTGCGGATGGCCAGGGGATTGGCGGCATACAAGGCCAGCACCAGCAACGGCGCGCGACCTCCCAGCTTTCGCGCACACCACCACAGCATTGCCAGTGTTCCGATGCCGATCAGAAAACCCAGAAGCCGGTAATCGAAATCACTGTTCAGTCCGGCCCTTGTCCAGAGCCGCGCCACGGCGACAAACAACGGTGGAAAGTTGTCGTAGCGCAGATTGCGCCAAATCTCCCCCCAACTCGACATGGCGGCAAAGTCCACCGAGCCAACTTCATCGCGCCAGAGCGGTCCGGCATGGAACAAACAAACCAAGTGCAGGACGGTGATCCACAGGGTGAGGACCCCTGCTGTCAACAACTCGATCCCTCGCCCCCTCGCAGTGGCAGGGTTCCCTTCCCGTTCAGGCCGGGGCGCCGGAACGGGCGTGGGGCGGCTTTGGGGCGGCTGGTTGGCCTTCACTTTCCGCCGCTTGTAACATGGAGAACCATCTCCCGCAATCCCCAACAAGGACTGTTTGGGCGGAAATCGAGAGTCTCGCGGGGGCGCGCGCGGCCCGAGCCGGGTCAGGGATGGCATCTTTGCGTTTAACTTTTGTGCCGTGTCGGGATATGCTCCAGGCGCACACGTCATTTGGTTGCATTTTTAGAAATATGATGAATGCAAACTGCATCGGCCTTGGATTCGCCGCATTTTTGCTAGCCACCGCCCCCGAAGCCAATTGTCTGGCGGGGTCACCTACGGCTTGGGAAGAAGTTATCCGTATGGGACCGGGCATCAATTTGGGCAACACCTTTGACGCGCCGGACGGCGAGGGGACTTGGTGTCGGCAACTGGCGCAAGCCGCATTTTTCGGCGATTTCAAGGCCGCCGGCTTCAAACACGTCCGATTGCCGGTGACCTGGCAAAAGCACATGGGCGAAACCGAGCCATTTACTGTGGACACAAAATTTCTGGATCGCATTGCCGAAGTGGTTGGCTGGGCGAATCAAAGCGGGTTGGTGGTTGTGTTGAATGCGCACCATGAAGAATGGTTCAAGAACGACCCCGCCGGCCAAATGAATCGCTTGGAGGCTCTGTGGCAGCAACTGGCGATCCGATTCAGGGATGTGCCGGATCAATTGTTGGTATTTGAAATCCTCAATGAATCCGACGCCAAGCACATCACCGCCACCCAAACTACGGCGATGAATGATCGCATTTTGCGGGTTATCCGCGAAACCAACCCGTCACGTTGCGTCATTATCGGGGCCGTGGGTGACAATGCCGGCCGCCTGGTCAAGGAGTTGCAGGCGCCGAATGATCCCCGCGTCATTGCAACCTATCACTGCTATGACCCGTGGTTTTTTGTTTGTGGCGAACCGCGCAATCCTGCTGAAGCAACGTGGGGCTCCGCCACACAGAAGGCCGATTATCTCAGGATAATGGATCCCGTCAAAAAATGGTCCGACCTCAACCATGTGCCCATTTACCTGGGCGAATGGGGAACCAGCACAAAATGCGAAGCCAGATCCCGCGTGGAATATTATCGCTTCGTTTCAGCGCAAGCCGCAGCACATGGTTTCAGCCATGCCATCTGGGATGAAGGCGGGAACATGCTGATCTATAACCGCGTGACTCGCCGATGGGATGCCAACATTTTGCAAGCCGTGTTCCCGGCAGCTTCCACAGCAAAGAACCCAAACGTCCCTTCAGGCGGTCAAAGAGATGAGTAACCCACCGTAAGAAACTTAACGTGGAAGGTCAGCCAATGCATACGACGCATACGCAGTAATTGCATAAACCAGTGTCAGAAATAGGAAGCGCCTGCTCAGACGCATACGAATTATCTCCCGCAATACCCAACAAGGACTGGATAAGTGCGTGTCGCAGGGACATGATGCCGCCGTATGATGGCTACAGTCGTTGCGGAACAACCTCACCCTCGCTGGCAGGCCGCCTGGCGTTGGGGAGCGCCGGGGTTGACGCTGGCGGCCCTGCTCCTGCTGGCCTGGAATTGCGCCTTCAACCCCGAAATCCGCTTTCTGACGCCCGGCCCCGGCCTTTGGATTGTCTATCCGCTGCCCGCCTGGTCCCACTCCTATCGTGGTTTTCAGTTGGCGGGGGCTTTTCGGCGCGCTTTTGTGCTGCCCGAAAAGCCCGCTGCGGCCCTGCTCTCCTGGCGGGCCATGACCAACGCCGAAGTCCGAGTCAACAATATATTAATCCCGCCCCCCGCCTCTTCTTCCAGAAACTGGAAGTCCGCCTCGCAAGCGGAGGTCGGGCCTCTTCTCCGCCAGGGCGCCAACGAGATTTCCGTCACGGTGAGGAACCGATTAGGCCCGCCGGCGTTGAGCTTGGAACTCACAGCGGCGGACTTTCGCCTCGTCTCCGATGAGACGTGGCAGGTGTCGGTTTCCGGCTCCGAGTGGCGCGCGGCCACACCCGCCGCCGCCGCCCCCGAGGCAGGGCCAGGCAACCCGCTTGGCTCGCTGGAGACCACCGGAGGCGCCTTGGGGCGCTGCTGGCCCTGGCTTTGTGTTTTCGCGGCGCTCTCCTTCAGCGGCGTCTGGCTCTTGTGGCGAGTCGGGTCCTGCCTTGGCCGCCTTCCCTTTGCCATGATCCTGCTGCTCCTGCTTGCGGCGGCCTGGGTGACGCTCTTCCTGCACAATTTCCCATCCCTGCCTCTGATCGCCGGCTTCGATGCCCAGGATCATTGGGCTTATGTGGATTACATCCAGGTCCACAAAAGACTGCCGCCGCCGCGTCTAGGTTCGGAAATGTACCAGGCGCCTCTCTACTACGCGCTCTCGGCAACGTTGCTGGCGCTGGCCGGCGAGAATGTCCATCAACCTGCGGGCGTCATGGTCTTGCGCTTTCTAAGCCTGGCCATCGGCGGGGCAAATCTGGCGCTGATTTTCGCCGGTCTGCGGCTGCTTTTCCCAGGCGATTGGAAGAAACCGCTGGCGGGGCTTGTTTTGGCCGCGTTCTTGCCGGCGCAACTTTGCCTGTTGCATTACACCACCAACGAAACCCTCGCCGCCCTGTTTGTCACCGCCTCCCTGTGCGTTGGGTTGCATCTGTTGCGGTCGGGGCAACCGTGGCGCGGATGGTATGCGGTCTTGGGGATTGCGCTTGGCCTGGCCTTGTTGAGCAAAGCCTCGGCGGTACTGGCGGCGCCGGTGATCCTGGGGGTGCTGGCGGCCAGACTGGCGCTCCTGCGTGAACGGAGGCCGGGGGTATGGCTGGACGCTGTTGGCGCGCCGCTGTTGATTTGCCTGTTGCTGGGCGGCTGGCATTACTGGAAGCTTTGGGTTGATTACGGCAATCCTTTTATCGGCAAATGGGACCCGCATTTCGGCGCGCCTTGGTGGCAAGCCAAAGGATTTCAGACTCCCGGCTATTTCCTCTCTTTCGGCGCCTCGCTGGTCCGCCCGTTTTTCAGCGGCCTGCAAGGTTTCTGGGACGGACTTTATTCGACCCTTTGGGGCGACGGCCTGTTGGGCAGCCACGACAATCTCTGGAGCCGGCCGCCTTGGAATTATGATTTCATGGCGGCGGGATATGTTCTGGCGTTGGCTCCGACTGCGCTGCTGCTGACCGGGTTGGTGCGCGTCCTGGCCCGAAGCTTCCGCACTGCAGACCGGGCTTGGTTGTTGCTGCTGGGATGCTGTTGGCTTTTCGCTTTCGCCATGCTGGACCTCAATCTGAAGGTGCCGTCCTATGCGCACGCCAAAGCCTTTTTTGCCCTTCCCATTCTCCTGCCTTTCTGCGCGCTGGGAGCGGTGGGGTTTGAGTTCTGGGCCGATCGCGGCAAGGCGACACGTTATGTGCTGGAAGCGGCCCTGGGCCTCTGGCTGCTCAACGTCTATGCCTCGTTTTGGATCAGGCCCCACGCCGTCCAAACCGAGGTTTCGTCCGCCATCGCCGCCTTCCGCTATTCGAACAAGGATTCCACCGACGCCTTGCGGAATGTCTTGGATCATCACCCCAACGACAGCCGCGCCCCGGTCTGGCTCGCCTCGTTGGGCGCCCCAAAAAATCCGGAGCAGGCCGTGAACCAGCTTGAGCAAGCCCTCAAGGACACTCCCGCCAATGGCCGCATCGAAGCCTTCCTGGCCCAGGACCTCGCGCTCTGCGGCCGGTTGGACGAAGCGCTGCTCCACGCCAAACGCGCGGTTGAACTGGCCCCCGAAGACGAGCTGGCGCCGCAGACTTGCTGCCGTCTGGCCTTCCGCTGCAAAGATTACAAGGAAGCGGTGGCGGCGGGGCGCGAAGCCCTGAGCTTGGACCCCACCGACCCGCAGACCCATTACAATCTGGGCTTGGCGCTGTTGAACTCGGGGCAAATGCCGGAGGCGGCCAGCCATTTCACGGCCATTGTCGATGCCCGCCCGGCCTGGGCCGACGCGCAATTCTGCCTGGGATTCTGCCTCCTGTCTCAGCCGGGCAATCGGGGCGAGGGGCTGGACCATTTGAGGGAAGCCGTCCATCTCAATCCCACCAATTCTGCCTGGCAAGCCGTCTTGCAAAACGCCCTCAAGAACAACTGAGCGCGGCCATGAGCGCTTGCCGGCGCCTTATTTTGGGGCGCCTTGAACTGATAAACATGGCTGGCGCATCGAAGGAATCAATGCCAGTCCCCGGTCCATGCTTGCAGTTGAGGATCATTTATGTTACAATGCTGTCGATTAAAATGGGCCGCCTTTTAAAGAACCGGGCTTTTCCTTCCGCCCTTGAACGAGGGCGCAAAACATCGAACGGAACAAGGTCATGAGGAAGCTGCGTTTGTGTGTTACAATGTGCGGCCTGTTCCTGTTGTCTCCAGTCCTTTGGGCCCAATACACGTTGGAGTACTCGACCAACGAAAGCGGCATTACCTTGACGAATTTCTCTGGCACTCCGGTTGACGTGACGGTTCCCAGTTTCGTCACGACTATTGGCGATAATGCATTTTACGAATGCTACAGCCTCACCAGCGTAACGATTCCCCAAAGCGTTGCAGTGATTGGAGACTCCGCATTTTATGGCTGCACCAACCTGGCTACGGTGACGATTTCCAACGGCGTTGCCACTATTGAAGGCTCTGCATTTACTGGATGCGCCAACCTGACCAGCATTGCGATTCCCGCCAGCGTGACCAACATCGGCTACGCGGCATTCTCCCCCTGCGCCAGTCTGGCCGCAATTACTGTGGATACAAATAATCCAGCCTACACCAGTGTTCTCGGGGTCTTGTTCGACATAGGTCAGGACACGCTCATCCAATATCCGCCGGCCAGCGCCGCACCCGCTTACACGATTCCCGGCACAGTGACCAATATTGGAAGCTACGCATTTCAGCTCTGCGCCAATCTCACCAACGTGACGATCTCGGACAGCGTGACCAGCATTGAAAACGGCGCGTTTACGGCGTGCGGGAGACTCGCCAGCATTACGATTCCCAGCAACGTTACCAGTATTGGAAACGGCGCCTTCAGTGAGTGCCAGAGCCTGGAGGCGGCTTATTTCCAGGGAAATGCTCCGACCGGTAATTCATCAGTGTTTAGCAGCGATTCGGGAACGGTTTATTATCCGTGCGGCGCCACCGGCTGGCTTCCGTCCTTCGGCGGGCTGGAAACGGTGGCGTTGGGTTCGTGCAATCAGACCGGGTCATTGCAAGTCAACATCACGCCTGCCGGAGCCACCAACGCCGGGGCCCAATGGCAGGTGAATGGAGGGTTTTTCCAGAACAGCGGGGCCATCGTGCCCAATCTGGCCGCAGGCACCTATCTGGTTTCATTCGGGCCGGCTTTGGGATGGACACCGCCTTCCAATCTGTTTGTGACCATCACCAATGGAGAAACCAACATTGCGAACGGCAACTATGAGGCTTCCTCCGCGCCGACGAATGGTTTGGTGCTGGTGACCAACGGTAAGGGGACGATCCAGCATGGCGCCTGGCCGAGAAGCCTGACGCCCGGCAAGGCATACACCGTCAAGGCCGCGCCCAGGGCCAGGAACCTTTTCGTCAATTGGGTGGGAGGGAGCAATTTGCCCTACTCGCTGTTGACCACCAACGCTTCTTGCTCCTTCAATTATGAGCCTGGCCTGGTGCTGGAGGCTAATTTTGTGACCAACCTGTTCTACATCACCGGCGGCGCGTATTACGGGCTTTTTGGGCCGGGAATCACCAATCGGGACCAGACAAATTCCGGCTCCTTCAGTTTCAGTTTGACTGCGGCAGGAGTCGTGTCGGGCAAGCTGAACTTAGGCTCGCAATCGGTGGTGTTGAGCGGGAAGTTCGCGGCCGATGGAAGCGCGGATCTCCGCTCCAAACGGCATGAGGCCAACGCCTTGACGACGAGCCTGCTATTGGATGCGCCGAATCAGGCCGTCAATGGCACGGTGACGGACGGGAGTTTTGTCGCGCAGTTGACCGGCTTTCAGGATGTGTTCAATTCCCACAGAAAGGCGACGGCTTATGAAGGGAAATACACGCTGATGATACCGGGCACGACCAATCCAGCCCTTGGACCGTATGGGACCAGTTACGGGACGGCGACAGTGGGCGGCATGGGGGCCATTTCATTCGCCGGGGCGTTGGCCGACGGAACAGCGGTCAGCCAATCGAGTGTGGTGTCGCAGGACGGCTGGTGGCCAATGTATATCAATCTTTACGGAGGCAAGGGTTCATTGTGGGGATGGAACTGTTTTACAAACGGCGGTTTGGCGACCAATTCAACCGTAAGCTGGATCAATGGCGGCAATTCGAGCAGGACGGCGGCGTTGACTTCCGGCTTTACCAATGAGGCGGCGGCGCTGATCGGCTTTCCGTATAGCCCAACGAATGAACCTTTGTTCGGGTTCACCAATGGCGAGGTCGTCCTCGACCTGCTCAGTTCATCTGCCTTCAGCAATGGCGTCACCATCGCCGCGAACAACAAGATCGAGACAAATTCGACGGGCGAAATCAGCAAGCTGAAACTGACGGTCAACAAGACCAACGGCGTGATCAGCGGCAGCTTTGCCAATCCATCCAATCCAAAGCAGACCATCAAAGTCAACGGAGCGATTCTCCAGGGGCAGACGAACGCGCAGGGATACTTCATCCACAGCAATCAGAGCGGTGTTTTCCTGCTCGCTCCGCAGTGAAGCGGTGGGAGACGGTTTCTCGCCTCCAGCGGGTCCAAGCCGGCAGAAAGAGGGGGAAATGATGAAAAGTGTATGTCCGTCTGGAATCCGCAACATCCGCTACATCATTGGCGCTCAGGCACTTAACCCTCAACAAAAACCGCAACAGGGTTGTAACATCCGCTACACGCTTGATGGTCAAGGACTTAGGTATGACATTTTTTGGCATCGGAGAGGCAATAATCGGTTCATCATTGGTGGCCAAGCACTTACGTCAACGGCGATGGGGGATGCAAAATCTGGAATTGTCCAACCACAAAGAGCACGAGGATCACGGAGACGGGATGAGAAATTCCCCCCATCATCTCCCCCCGGGCCGCCGTCCGGTTGTCGGCTTCTGTGCCTGCCTCCACCTCACCGCTTCCCGCCTGACGGGAAGCGGCGGTTGAACTGTGGACCGGAATGTGGCTCATTGGCTGCCGTGAGCAAAATCGTCGGCATCGACCCCGGCTACAAGGCGGAAGTGGAAGCGGCCATGAGCGCGTTGGAAACGGCGCTGGCGGAGGAGGACCCGGCGACCAAAACGGGCGACCCCGCCCGCCTCAAGGCCGCCCACGCCGCCCTCGACGAAGCGACCCGCCCCCTGGCCGATCTGCTCATGGACAAGGCCATGGACGCCAGGTTGCGCCAGCGGGGGTTGCCATGAGCAACAAACAGGAAAGAATGGCGCGCCGCCTAGAGCAATGGCGGGGCCTCGGCGGCGACCCCCATCTGCGCGGTTATTTGGAGTGCTTCAATCGCGGCCTTTATTATGAGGCGCATGATGTCCTGGAACAGCTTTGGCTGAAGGATCGGCATGGCCCCAACGGCCCGTTTTACAAGGGACTCATTCAACTGGCCGGGGCCTTTGTCCATCTGCAAAAGAACCGGCTGCGCCCCGCCGCCGCCCTATTCAAACTGGCCGCCGCCAATCTGAAGGGCTACCCCCTGCCGCACGGACAGCTTGATGAAGGCGAACTGAAGGATTTGGCCGCCCGCTGGCTGGCTCAACTGGAAGCCGCTGAATTCACCCTGAACCCTCTCACTGCGGCCAATCGTCCGAAGATTTCCCGGCTGGCTTGAGCGCCTTCCTTAAAATCCGTGGTCCTTGGATCTTCCCTCCTCATGCCCTCCCTCCGGCCGGCCGTGTTCCATCTCATGGCCGCGCATTTCAAGGCCGCGGGCATGTTCGACCTCCCGCGCATGGGCGATGCGGGCGTCGTGAAATTCGAACCGTTCCGCGCGCACCTCGTGGCGGGTCCAGGCGGCGATGCGGTCATGGCCCAGCCCGTCGAAGACAAACCGCCCGCCAACGAATCCATAGTGATTGGCCACCAGGCTGACCCGGAACAATCCCGACACCCGCCACAATGGCGCCCGGAATCCCAGGTAATCATGCGCCCAGAAATGGTCGAACGGAATAAACACAAACAAATCGGGGCCAAGCCCAAAATCCGCATCCACCGCCACATGGCCGTTCCACATGAAGCCGAGGCCGGCCACGAAGGTTGCGCCGGGAGGCAGCGGCGCCCAGCCGCAATAGCCTTCCCCTTCCGCCTGCCGCCAGCAGACCCAGCCCGGTCCCCAAGTATATCCAGGCACCCAAACCCAGCCGTAGCGAAGGTCCCGCAGCCAGCGGCCGTAGTGAAACACATATTCGCCCCAGGGATAATCCGATTGCCAGCACCAGCCCTCGTCCGTGTAGATCCAGTGCCCGGCGTTGAAGTACGGTCGCCAATCCGGCACTGTCGCCTGCACCGACGGCACCCAGCACGGGCCTTGGCCCGGAATATCGACCCATGAGCCGTAGGGCACCAACTGCCCCTGGAAATAACTCAAGCTGACCTCTGCTGCGGGCGCCGGAACCGCCGGCGCGGGCGTCGGCGTCGGCACGGAGGTCGGATACGGCGAAACCTGGGGAGGAGCCGTCGGCGCCGGAGTGACCGGGGGCGCTGGAGTGGCCGGAGTGGTCACCGGGGCGGGAGCGACGCTGGCCTTGGTTTGCAGCAAGGTCGAGATGACCGTTTGCGAAACCCCCTGGCTGTTGAGATAAAGGATGTCATCGGCGCTCAAGTTGTAGGAGGCGCCGGAATTCCTGATGTAGGCCAGGATCACGTCATCGCTCATCTTCGCCTGCGCCAGCTTGACGACCTCCTGCAATTGCGGCGACAGGTTGGCCGGGGCCGGCTGGGCGTGGCTCGTGGCGGCGCCAATCCAGCAGAGCCAGATGAGGACCAACACCGCCAAGGCTGAAAGAAGTTTCAATTTGCGGTCAGACAATTCGTTCGTTTTCATATCGTTGTCAGATTTGAGTCCCTTTTTGCCTCTCCGTTCAAACCATCCCATGGGCCAATACGGCGCCCGGCCCGGAATCTTGCAAAAGGGGGCGCCCGCCGGCCAGAAGCGCTACAGCCCACTATACGCCGCTCCCGCCGGAATGGCCAGCACATGGCGCCGTGAAAAAAGTTAAGAAAAAACCGCGCCATGACGAATAAAAAAGAAAGGGGTTCGTCTAATGATCAGCCGAATGGAACTTATGGATTACATCCATCACATCCAGCAGCCCAGCTTCGGAAAACCAAGCTCCCGGCGCGGACTCTTTGCCTGGCTGCTGCTGGCGCTGGCAATGGCAGCCCACAGCGCGTTCGGCGGGCCTCCCTTCACTGTCACGCTGCCCGCCACGGCCGGCGGCGCGGACATCCAAAGGGCCCTCGACGCCTTGCCGCCCCACGGCGAGGTGGTCTTGAGCCCCGGCACGTATGAAATCTCCCAGCCGCTCCAGTTGCGGCACGATTACGAAACATTGCGCGGCAGCGGGCCGGCCACCATCCTGCATCTGGCCAACGGGGCCGACTGCCCGGTCGTCATCCTTGGCCCGCTCCTGACTGAGACCAAACATCCGGCGGCGCACCTGCGCCTGGCGGACCTACTCATTGACGGCAACCGCAAGAACCAGAAGCTGGAGTTTTGGCGCAGGGCCGGTGACGGCTCCGAGTTCAACAACAACGGCGTGCAAATCTGGAACGCGACCGACGCGGTGGTCGAACATGTGGTCTGTTGCCGCTGCCGTTCCGGCGGCCTGGTCACCGCCGGGGCCCGGCGCGTCCAGGTCAGTGACTTCGACTCCTATGACAATCAATTCGACGGCTTGGCCTGTTACGAGACGGAAGAAAGCCGCTTCGACGGCCTGCGCCTGCATGACAACCTGGCAGCGGGCATCTCGCTGGACCTGGATTTCAACCACAACTTCATCACCAACGCGGTGTTGGCGGACAATGACCTCGGCATTTTCATGCGCGACTCCCGCAACAATTCGTTTCGCGGGTTGACCATTAGCAAAAGTCGTCATCACGGGATTTTCATGGCCCAGTCCATTGTCCCCACCGCCAAGGGTTGGAAACCCTCGCCGGACACGGCTTGCATCGGCAACAATTTTGAGAACCTGACGGTTCGCGACTGCGGCGGCAAGGCGTTCCAGGTCAACGACGATTCCTGCACGAACAACGTGATTTTCGGGGCCAGCTTCCTGCGCAACATCCTGGGCGGCTTAGGCCAGCCCGCCACCAATCCCGTCGCCTTGCACCCGTTGGCCGGACGTTAGGGGGAGAGGCTCCGACCAGCGGCGGGGACGCGCCGTGCAGCGGGCCTTTAATACATCACTTTGCCCGGCCACCGCCGCCACTCCTCCAGAACCGCCACCGCCTTGGCGCGAAGAATATGTTGCATGGGCAGCCGCCGCGAGGCCGGCGACAGCGCCAGTTCCCGGTAAAGCTCCTCGTCGTCGAACCCCGCCCCGGCGGCGTCCGCGCGCGTGGCGGCGTACACGATCCGCTCCACCCGCGCCCAATAGGCCGCGCCCAGGCACATCGGGCA
>Ga0326728_10019971_pt1 | contig 12886 bp, 14 predicted proteins | sample MB3enrmetagenome_FD_207602 | JGI IMG/M metagenome (GOLD analysis project Ga0326728, IMG submission 207602) | Lab enriched peat soil microbial communities from McLean, Ithaca, NY, United States - MB31MN | ecosystem: Environmental > Terrestrial > Soil > Wetlands > Peat | place: USA: New York...
TTTACGGTATTTCATACAAAAAACCATGTGATATCTAATTTTATAGACGCAGTGGTTTGCATGTCTTAATTCCATCTACAGCAAAAGGTGATTAAGGACATAAATCAGTTATTTAACAACGGTTACGTGGGAAGTTTCCATCCCCGCAGCAAGCTGCGGGGTATTCGAATGAGAAATAAACAAGAGGATTAGCTCAAAAAAGATTCCAGAGGAACGAGTTTATGCAGTGACTAAATGGATATTCAAAGCAGGAAAAGTTCTTGTCACTACTATTCAAAGAGTGAATCTGAAGATATTATGTACAGCTTTTTGTTATAATCTCTATCAATTAAGGACATTGAAAATAAAAGGAGTGTTTTAAGGATGGCGGTAGCTATCTTTAAAATTAAAGAATGATGAACAGGGAAAGAAAAAATCGGATCAAATAAAGAAATTAGCTAGAAAGATTTGGCCAGCATTCCCCCAAAGAAAAAAATCAGAGGTAAATTTGAATCTTCTCTATAACACGAAAAAAACGGAGAGATACAGAAAAGTTGTTCTCTCATTCCCTTACATTCTTGTTTTCGATTCTTTCCTTGGTTCAACTTTGCATTTAAATTTAGCAGAAAAATGTATGTACTTGACGATAAATCCATTTTTTGCTCTTTATCAGGGAGTTTTATAGATAAATACTTAATGATCCATCCTCAAAAGTGCGTTAGATATAGCAAGCATTCCCTCAGTAAATCTGCTCTGCCAGATAGTTCTCGACACCCATCTGTTTGATCTGATCGAGTTGGGCTTCGATCCAGTCGATGTGTTCCTCTTCTTCCTTCAGGATTGATTCCAGAAGCACTTTGGTGTTATTATCCCCCACCTCAGCTGCTAGATGGATGCTTTCGTTGTAACCTCGGATGGCCGTTTCTTCGGCTCCATGGTCATACTCATGCATATTTGGTACTTGGGCGCCAATGATTATTTGGTTCAGCTTGCTGACGATTGGTTTCCCTTCAAGGAAAAGGAGGCGGGCGATCAGTTTCTCCGCGTGCCTCATCTCGGCGATGGCTCGCTTCTGGATCATCTCTTCCAGTTGCTTGTAATTCCAGTTTTCACACATCTCGGCATGGACAATGTACTGATTGATAGCAGTTAGTTCATCGGCCAAACGAGCGTTTAAATGTTCAATAATCTTATCATTTCCTTTCATAAATAAACATTTTATTATATCGAAAATTATCCATTCAGCTCTCGGAGATTATTCAATCTGTATTTTTTTTGCTGGTTCTTTTAGCTCCATTTTCGGAAGTGTTATCGTCAGGACACCATTTTCAATTTTAGCAGTGCTTCCCTCCTCTTTAACACTAGTGGGCAGATGGACAACTCGGTAAAAGTGAGGATATTCTCTTTCCTTACGAATATATCCTTCCTCTTCGGTTTCATTTTCCTTCCCGCTCTTTGCACTTATCTCAAGCATGTCTTCTTTAAGATTTATCTCAATATCCTCTTTATTGATTCCTGGTAAGTCGGTAGTGACCAAAAGCTTGTTTTCTTCTTCCTTGATGTCGATGGCAGGGGTAAATACATTCCAACCTCCCCATTTTTCCCTAGGCATGAAGTCCTCAAACAGCAGGTTCAAGCGTTCTTGTGTCTTCCTAATCTCTTCAAATGGATCCCAGCGTGTAGGTCCTGAAATTGTTCTCTTAGCAGGCCAGTTCATCTAAAATTCCCCCTAAAATAAAGTTATAACACAGTATTTGTGTTATTTTGAGTATTTTGAAGGAGGCTATATAGCGTTTTCTTTAACAATTTCGCCGAAATAGAAATTATAATAATTTTTTAGATTTGTTCAATGACCCAAGGATATGACCACATTATTAAAAATTATTAGTTTAATCATAGGGTTTTGATAATAACTTTTATCAGATCTTTAAAATCTAGAATTTCATCTAAGATTAATCTGCATTTCTGTTTTTGGGAAAAAAATATTAATGTTGGATTTGTGAAGATCTCCGAAAATAATAAAAACATAATTAATATAAAAGTATTTTTTGATGTTAAAACATTTCATGGGGAAGTAATTTTTATTTAAAAATTATTTTTTGTATAATTAATTTTAAAAACTAAGTGGATAAAAACACATTGCAGTTAAAGTGAACAGATAAAGAGTAAAAGAGGGAGGGAGGATCGGTAGGATGCGTGAGTATTGTAGTAATAATGCAGAGAATTTCGATAAACCTCCGATTTCAACGAATCGCATATATACTCTTTAATATCGCCTAAGAGCCTATCCGAAAAGTGTTGTGACCGATTGTAGCTTTTACATAACCATTGATGATTTTTTGGATAGGCTCTAAGTCTATGAGGAGGACTATATGGAGCATCAAAATCGAATTGTTATATAATACAGATGAGCTTCAGGGTGCAGTGAAGCATGGCGACGCGCACATTACCGTCAAAGGCGAAATTCGCAGAAAAAATTCAAACAGGATTCTCGCGAGAAAAAAATCAGAAGTAAAGTGGAATTCTCATTAATTCCTGCAATGTTATCAAAGGAGATTTTACCAATGGATGAAGAGGAATGTATTCGTTTTCCGGCACTGGGGGAACCTGCACCGGACTTTGAAGCCGAGACCACTCAGGGTCCGATAAAACTCTCGGACCTGAACGGGAAATGGGTGATACTGTTTTCGCATCCCGCAGATTTCACCCCGGTTTGTACAACGGAATTCATGGCGTTTGCCGAGATTCACGATGAACTTGCAGCGCTCAACGTGAAGTTGATCGGGCTGTGTGTCGATAGCATTTCATCTCACCTCGCCTGGGTGCGTAACATCAAGGAAAAGATGGGAGTCACCATCCCATTCCCGGTCATTGCCGATCTGAACATGAAAGTGGCTAAGAAGTACGGCATGATCCACCCAGCGCAGAACTCGACTGCGGCAGTCAGGTGCGTATTCTTCATCGATGACAAGGGGATCATGCGGGCGATGATTTACTATCCGCTGCAGAATGGGCGGTTCATGCCCGAGATCATCAGGCTCGTAAAAGCGCTCCAGACGACCGACAAATACAAGGTATCGACGCCTGCCAACTGGCAGCCGGGCGACAAAGTTGTCGTGGCCCCGCCGAAGACCGCAGCAGAGATGGAAAAGCGATTAGAAGAAGGATACGAGTGCAAAGACTGGTACCTTTGTTTTAAAAAAGTATGAGAGTCGAAGATTTTTTAACGTCGCTAAACTTGCCTGATCCTGATAAATGCCAGTTTATGGGATGGTACACTGGTTCATCCAAGTGCCCCCTTTATAAGGTATTTCAGGGCCAAGATCATTAATGGAGATCTGAGTATGAGTAATAAATCTGGAAGGAAGACAGGTGAAGGCACTAAAGCTGATGTAATTATCACAATGCCGAATTGCCATACTGGACAAACGCAACAGGTTTGTTTCATCTGTAGCCATTAGTGATGATCATATCATCACTGTCGGTGATGAAGGGGATACGAAGGAAAATTGATCCCAAGACACCAGAGTTATTGATGTGCATGGAAGAACAGTCGTCCCTGAGCTTAACGACTCGCACGTTCACGTCGTTCGTGCAGGTCTCAATTACAACATGGAGCTTCGAGGGATGGCGTGCCGACTTTGGCTGAGGCTCTCCAGAGGTTGTGCGACCAGGCCAAACGGACGCCTCCGAAAGAGTGGGTTCGCGTTGTGGGAGGTTGGTCTGAATTCCAATTCGCTGAGCGCAGGATGCCGACGCTGGAAGAGATCAACGAAGCTGTGCCTGACAATCCGGCTTTCGTCCTGCATCTGTACCAAAGTGCCATGCTCAATCGGTTGGGAGTGGCAGACGTAGGCTACAATCGAGCTACTCCAGATCCTCCGGGCGGTGTGATTGAGCGTGGCGAAGCAGGCAATCCCACGGGTTTTATTTTCGCTAAGCTGAACGCGAACATTCTGTACTCAACACTTGCCAAAGGACCTAAGCTCAGCTCTAGCGATCAATTAAATTCCATCCGACAATTTTTGCGGGAGCTCAACCGAGTTGGGATCACTAGTGTCATAGATGCAGGCGGTGGCTTCCAGAACTTTCCTGAGGATTACACCGTCATGGGTGATCTTGCAAAGCGAGGTCTGCTTACTGTCCGAGTAGCCTACAATCTGTTCACTCAACGTCCCAAACATGAGCTGGAGGACTTTGCGAGCTGGGTGAATATGACGAAGCCGGGTTAAGGTGATGATTTCTACAGGATGAACGGTGCAGGAGAAATGTTAGTCTTCTCCGCAGCCGATTTTGAAAATTTTGCTGAACCCCGCCCTGAGCTGGCGAACACGATGGAGAATGAGCTGAAGGATGTGGTGGAACTCCTTGTCAGGAACAGTTGGCCTTTCCGTATCCATGCAACTTACGATGAGTCAATCACCCGTTTCATGAACGTCTTCGAAGAAGTGAACGACGAGACCCCGTTCAATGGGATCCACTGGTTCTTCGACCATACTGAAACGATCTCTGAGCATAACATCCACCGTGTTCGCAACTTAAATGGGGGCATAGCTGTCCAAAACCGTATGGCGTTCCAATGCGAACACTTCGTCTCACGATATGGAAAAGAAGTGGCTACTCAGGCACAGCCAGAACATCTAACTTTTTGTTCAAAGCACTTAATTCATATTTTGCTCTATTTAATACTTATGGAGATTTAATCCCTGGTTAGCAAACTTATTAGCGAAAACTCAAAGAAATCTGCGCTTTTAGAGCTCACTTCCAACAGCTAAGTTTTACCTAATGTAAACCATGATTGATTAAAGTTTCAATATTCATTAACCTGTCCACGCATTTGAAAGTGTTTCAGCTTGTTTCAATACTACTTCTACAGCATCTGCATCCTTAGCTGGAATCGGATCTGACAATAGGGTACTTGGGTTTAAAATTCCAGGATTCATAACCCCGGTTTTAGATGATATCATAGCTAATATAATAGCAACAGCTGAAAATAAAGGCTTTTAGGCTCTTGTATTCGCCTGGATACACTTGTTGGAGAGTTAGGAAAGCTTGATCAGCTGATACTTTTATTCTGCAAGGGATCCTTGGAGCTTAGGGCTTTTCTCGCAGCTGGCATAACTCTTATAGTGGGGGTAGATCTAACTGCCTTAGCCTATCAAGGTGCTGTATCCCATGCAAAAGTCTACGGAGTTCTTATCAGATCAGCAGTGGATACCTATCGTTTCGATCTGCTCAAGGCTATTCATCAGTCTATGCCCCTGGATCTAGCTGAAGAGAAAAAGCTGTGGAATACATTGATGAGATGGTTATATCTAAACGAATAGGATAATGCTCCACCATATACACATGATCAAATCAAACACTAATTTCATGCCCCATTAACTGTGAAAGCTGCCCAATAATATGGATGATGGAAAGGCTTCTCTTCGGGAGATTTTTTGGCCATTTCGAGATAGCGTTCCCTATACTGTTCTATGGACTCCTTGCTCTTGCCTTCCCATTCGCCCGAACAGTAGCATTTTTCCCCAAGCTCCCTCACCTGATTAGAAGTAAAGTCTCTGACCCAGAGCTGAGAGTCCTGTAACGTTAAAGGACTATCCATTCCCCAACAATATGATTGGAGTAGAACCGCTACATCAGTATGACTGTGAAAATATCCGGAACCGACCAGAGACTACTTACCACGCATGGAACTCCTACAAGCATAAACCCTGCAGGTAATCCTACGAACTCATCGGCACTACTTTTTGTAATATCCGTAATTCCTGTCTCACAGGCAGAGAGTGTTACTAGTCTTGCGGAGGACATGTCCACAACGTCATTCTGAAGATCTTCTAAGCTAAGTTTTTTCCCTCTAAACAGAGACAACCCTGATTGGGGTGGATCATTCCAGTTATAATTGCCATGGCAGGAGAAATGAAGATATTCTTTTTCAGGTACTCTATCTAAGACCGTTTCTCTGGTACCAATTTCACCATTATCCACTTGGTTAGAATTGAAAAATTTGGATATGACCTGGCCTTCACATCTTGTAAAAACCAGAGCAGGATTTTCCTCTGGATTGATAACTGCATAGAGACCTTTTCCTTTAACTATCCTAGCTTTTTTTGCATTTCCATAAGCAGCTGGATGGAAGGGGCGTAGCTTATTACAGTAACGTTGGCAGAGGGGCTGGCCATCGGCTAGAGGAATCGCATGAAAGGGCAACAGAAATAGATCGCTACAAGGCAGGAGAATCAATCTTTTTATTTGAGGTGGAAGATTTGCCAGGAGTGGATTGAATAGCTTAGTACCAATGTTGGATAAAACACCATTTAATGTTTTTTGCCAGGCTTGGAAATCTTCATCATGGCGCTTATAAAATGGAAAGTGCAACTTAAATCCTTATTCAATTTTTAGCAAGAGCTATCACGATAATTCCAAGAATAACTAACAATGCATCAGATAGTCTCAAAATATATTCCGTTTAGTTGGACCCGCTCAGCCGTAGTAAGATAAACTATACTCTCACAAATATTACAGCAGTGATCAGCAATTTTTTCAATATACCGAATCAGAAAAAGTAAATATGTAGTTCTGGAAATGATGCTCTTATCTTTTGCCATCATTTTTATTAATTCAACCCAGATTACGTAAAAGAGCTGGTCTATATCATCATCTTGAGCTGCCGTCGCTTTTGCGAGTTCAGTGTCTTGATTCTCAAAAGCCTTCAGGGAATTCTCAAGCATATATTTTGCAATGTCTGACATTTTTTTAATATCCATGAGATATCTTACATGCTCACCTTCGATTTTTTCGGGAACCTTAGCAATATTGATTGATAGTTTACTAATCCTCTTGAGCTCTGCTGAAATCTTGAGAGCAGATATAACAAGCCGAAGATCGCTGGCTATAGGCTGTTGAACGCAAGCATATCCGAAATAGAAACCTCAATTCCTTCCTCATATTTATCCATTTTTGCCGCAAGGACCAGCACTCTTTTAGCGACCTTGATATCCAGATCTATAAATGCATCTATCGAATCGCAGAAGATAAGCTCAACCATCTTTCCAAATGAAATTACTGATTCTCTGAGTACATCCAACTGCCTTAAATATTGTTCTCGAACCATAATTCAATCACCGAATCTCCAGATAACGTAAATCACTTAGGGATGGTAAAAACGGTCATATTAATTTTCGAAAAATAATTAACTCTTAAATCGAATTTAAATAATTTGTATCAATTGCTGTAAGTCTTCAGTGATTAATTGAGATAATTTATAATAAAATCGTCTTTCATTCCGAGAAGTGAAGTGTTAGCTTCACTATATCTCGTTGACTGACAACTCCAACTATTTTATTGTCATTATCCGTCACAGGAAGCGATCTAAAGCCATATCTAGAGAACATCTTTGTGGCTTCTTCAATACTACTTTCTTTATCCAAGGTTATGAGATTCTTATTCATGATGTCCTCCAAAAGTGCCTGACTATCTGCCTGAAGAAGCTCCTTCACATCAATCACACCCAATAGCTTATTATCCTTATCGGTTACGTGGATATACATTATTTCATCTTTGCCCTTTGCTCTTTTGGGGTACGCATTCTCCACAGTCTCTACCGTTTCATCAGGCTGAGCTTTTAGATATCTCTCAGTTATAAGATTGAGTATCGTATCCTGTCGCTTCTCAAGGATAGATTTTATCTTATTGAGATTTTCTTCATCCATTAGTTCCATTATCGCTTCTTGATCCTCCAAAGTCAGCACAGACAGTACATCAGCTGCCTGGCCCGGAGTCATCATATCAATCAAGTCTGCAACCTTTTCTTTCTTCAGAGAGGAGATAATCTCCCTTTGCATATTCGGACTAATCTCCTCTAATGTATCAGATGCATGCTCTTCTTCAAGCTGATTGATAACAGTCAGTCTCTGCTCGTGATCCAGATCCTCCAAAATTTCCACAATATCCACAGGTGGAAGATCATTCAGTTTCTCTTTCAGTATATTTAACTTTACATCTCCCTTAAAGCTTCCAATATTAGAAGGTAGAGCTTGAACGTATGACCAAGGAATAAGCTCATCCTTACTTTTATCACTATCCTTGCGAATCAAATGAGTAAATTTATCAAGACCTAGTCTCCGATAACGCGCATTTTTAGATGGGTCTACGTCAGTAATATAGAGTTTGTTTTTACTCATAACCATCTTGATATCGTAGACAACCTCAACCTCAGTATCCTCTAGATCTAAAATCTTTTTATCCAAAATATAATCCTTCAGAAGGATAAATCCCTCAGGAATTTTGTATGCAAACTTTTCTACATCATCGATATCTATAGTTACTTCCTTTTCATTGAATGAACTAACATTACTCCATGGTACTACTAATGAGGAATAGCCAAAAGGTCGACTTATTACGATGTATGTGACCTCTGCAGCCTTATGTTTTTCAAGTATGACAAGATCCAAGAGCTTTCCTATTTTTTTGCCGTTTAGGAGGACTTTAGCATTCATCACATCACTCAAAAAGAAGATGCTTTCAGGTTTGTTGTTATTTGATTCGTCTTTCATACATCTGCCTCCCGCTTACATCACCATTGTGTAGAATTTATAACTTAATATAATCACTAACATTATTAGATAAAGTCTAAGGGCAAGGAGTGAAACCTTAACCAAAGGAGTCATCTTCAATCGTGGCTTGCTGTACTTCCTGTTGATATTGTTTATTGCTTTTCTCCACCTTTTTAGCACAGAGCTACTCCTTCCCTTCTCAGATGTGTCATCAACGTAGTCTATCATACTTCTCGTCTCCAGATAGTTTTCCTTGTTATCCACGCTCATTTAAACATCTCCGGGAAGATCACGCTTAAAGCGTAAAGAGTAGAGACAATAATTACAATAAATACAATCAAAAAACCCCATATATTTTGCATCAAGGTATTCTTATATTTCCCCATCATCTCTTCATTATTGAGCAGAAGTAGCAGAAAAACCAGAGCTGCAGGAAGAAGAGTAACAGCTACCACCTGCACGAAAAGAGTTATTAGCACCAATGGAGCTCCTGGGGTTATTACAACGATGCCCGCGAAGATCAAGCTCAGGAAATAAAAGGCATAGAACATAGGTGCTTCTGAAACCTTGTTGTTAATGGAATGGGCCCATCCAAAAACCTCGCCCATAGCCCACGAGCTTGCCAATGATATGCATATAGCTCCAAGAAGTCCGGCATCGAAGAGCCCTATGGCAAGAGCATAACTAACGATCGGATAGCTGTCCATGATCGCAATTGCAGCTTGGGCAGCGCTGTCTATATCTATTCCACCGGGCTTGAAAAGCAACGTGCCTGTGAGAATTACGCAAGCGATTGCAACTACTACTGTAAAGAATGCACCAACTGCAGTATCGAATTTCCCAAAAGAAATATCTTTCTCAGTCATGCCCTTATCTACGACAGAGCTCTGTTGGAAGAATATCATCCAGGGGGCTATTGTAGTCCCTATATTCGCCATAAAAAAGAAGAAAAAATCGCCTGTGAACCCGCTAATAGGAATACCTGGAATCAAACCTTTAGTTACATCGCTAATATTGGGGTGAATAAGCAAAATCGCAGGAATATAGATCAGGTTGAGTCCACAGAAAAGGAGTACTATTTTTTCCCATGTCCAGTATCTCCCGTGCATGAATATGGAGATCATCAAGATGGAGACCCCGATTATCGTCAATATAGGCGGCACGCCAAATATCTGTAAAGCAGCTGTCATTCCTATGAACTCAGTTACCATCGTAAGAAAATCCAAAAAGCCCAAATCTATTAACGAGAACCAGCCCCAGAAAGAGCCAAAAGCATCGAATATAGCTTCTGCATGTCCTCGTTTGGTAACTGCACCTAGTCGCACAGTCATTTCCTGAACAACATATGCTACTGGGCCAAGTAGTACCAAGAGCCAGATTAAGTTAAAGCCGAATTTAGCGCCCGTTGCAGCATAGGTTGTGATACCGCCTGCATCATTGTCCGCTATCATCACAATTATACCTGGCCCAGCAAGTGCCAAATATAAACCCAACCATTTTATAAACCTGCGATATTTGTAATAATACCATGCACCTTCCATGATTATTCACCTCCATTGGAGACTTCATACAAAGATTGTATGCACAATTTTAGGACTTACGCACTTGATAATTAAAATAATATGCAGTAGACTTTGCGGTCAAATCCCCTTTTCATACAATTAAAGGTTTAATTGCAGCGCTGCGAATTTGCTGTAAATTCAAAGTTAAATTTTTGCATACTTGATGTGATTAGATTTTTTAGATGTGTGGTTTCCTTTCTCAGAATTCGTTGAAATTTGTGATTTTACAGCAAAATAGGGAACTGTTGGTTTAGTGCTATTGATTTTTTAGTTCAATCGCGTAAGTCCTAAATTTAATACTCTCAGATATCGAGAATTTCGATAAATCTTCGATTTCAACAAATTGCTTATATGCGCTTTATAATCAACCAGCCAAAAAATTTGGGTTTATCAAAAGTCTCTATCATGAGGTGCCTTAAAAGGCTAAATATGTTATATATTTTTCCATTAACTGCGTTTTATATATATTTTCATATTATATTTTGAGACCTTTTGATATCTTCAGAGATTGCAAAAATTTACCATTAATTCTAATAGCAATTGACTGCAACCAATCAAAAACCCGAGAATAGTAAAGAGTTTCAAATTTACAGAACTTTGGATAATGTCGCGAATTTGCTGTAAATATATAGCCCAATTTTTGTTGACTGTTTTTTATTCGATTCGTCTTATTTGGAATTTTTTCCCAATAACTTATTGATATTTGTGATTTTACAGGACTTTCGGTATACTGTAGACCTCAGTAGCTTGCCGAATTGTCTGCAAAATCACAAATATCAATAAGTTATTAAGCAGGAAATCTTGCTAGGAAGAACAAATTCATCAATGATGTATCAAAAACTAAATCTTATAAGCTGCAGGAAAGAGATAGCTACAGCCTGATAGACTATATTTCGGAGAGCTCAGTGACAATTTCACTGCCAGACATATAACTACATTAAAACATTTTCTTTCTGGATCTATGCCGTAATGGATTTATGGATCATGATATATTAGCTAAACATGACATAAATATATAATTTTTGCATATATACTATATAGTAATATTTTAACTAATTAGTGTCAACTTATGTGGTCCTGATCCCACAAAACCATAACAGTAATCTTTTGAAATGAAATATTCCTATTTTATTGATATCAAGAAATAAAAACTTTCACTACCGTTAATCTTACTTCAAGGATCTCCTGGTAACTATTATTCCTTATTTCAGCAACTAAAAAGAGAGCCTGGTGTTCATAGTGAAGCTTATCTCTTACCTTAAAATAAGTAACATCAATAAGTAAATAAGGGATTTCTTGTTCTATTAGGTTTGAAGGAGACGAGTAAAAAATGATGGAGAGAAGTGTTGTATATGGACGAATAACAGCGAGTAGGTTTTCTAGAGCTAAAAACGATGGACTCAGCAACAATAAACTAGTGTAATCAAGATAAGTACATTTGAGCAGGTTTAATAGATATAACTTGAGCCATTTTAAATTATACACTAATATAATTATATTTTAAATTATTTTAAACGTTCAGTGACTTAGGGGCATAAGTCCTATAAAGGTGTAATTAATAAAACTTATTTTAGATAATTCATGCAGCGAGATTCTCACAATTTCATACCTCGAAGACCATTGCAGTACCCCTTTACCTGGGGTGATATGGTGGTGTTGACCACCGTAGCCGTTTTTATTTATGTGGGTATACGCTTGGCTATCAGCGCTCCGGCAATAATTAAAGGACCGACTATTTCTCTTGAGCCTAGCGCACTTCCTTTTTATGCAAGTCTATCCATCATACGAATGGTTATTGCTTACATACTTTCCATACTTTTTACCTTAGTCTACGGATATATAGCTGCCTACAACCGTAGTGCAGAGCGTATATTCATACCATTACTTGATATACTGCAAAGCGTTCCAATCCTCTCATTTCTGCCAGTGGTCGTATTGAGCCTCAGTGCTTTTCTGCCACAGAGACCTGCAATAGAACTCACATCTATTATTTTGATTTTCACAAGCCAGGTATGGAACATGACATTTGCCTGGTATCAATCACTTAAGACCATACCCATGGAACTGCATGAAGCAAGTAGTATTTTCCGATTCAACGGCTGGATGCGCTTTAAAACGCTGGAACTTCCCTTTGCTGCCATAAGCTTAATCTGGAATAGCATGATGAGCTGGGCAGGAGGATGGTTTTTCTTGATGGCTGCAGAGATATTCACTGCAGGTCAGCGTGATTTCAGGCTGCCTGGATTAGGCAGCTACCTTAAGGAAGCAGCAAATGAGGGAGATTCAGCATCTATAATTTTGGGAGTTGTCACCCTTGTTTTTGTTATTGTAGCTCTTGACCAATTTGTATGGCAACCATTATTAACATGGGCAGATCGATTTAAGCTGGAGACAGTTGAAGGCAGGGTATCACACACTTCTTGGTTTTATGATGCGCTTCACAGTTCACACATTATTAGCTGGTTCAGTCAAAGCATATTCTCTCCTACAATTGAGCAGATGGATAAAAAAATACTTCATCGTTTTCCAATGACAGAACAATCCACAATGAAGAAAGTTAACCTAAAATGGGTTATGGACCTTTTAGAAATAGCAGGCGTTTTGGGATTGCTCTATGGAACCTATCTTACTGCGCAGATGTTGCTGGCAGTGCCTACTGCCCAATGGGGGATCATAGGATTTGGGCTAATAGCTACGTTGCTACGTGTACTGGCAGCTCTGATTCTTTCTCTTCTCTGGACTGTGCCAGTGGGTGTAGCTATTGGCAGTAATGCACAATTAACCTCTAAA